>Ga0210410_10001094_pt1 | contig 26277 bp, 19 predicted proteins | sample IncBWC4MmetaG_FD_161058 | JGI IMG/M metagenome (GOLD analysis project Ga0210410, IMG submission 161058) | Forest soil microbial communities from Barre Woods Harvard Forest LTER site, Petersham, Massachusetts, United States - Inc-BW-C-4-M | ecosystem: Environmental > Terrestrial > Soil >... | reverse complement strand
GTACTCCCAGAGATCATTCAGGAGCCCGACTGCGCCTGTGGAATCGTAGCCCTGCCCGCCATACATCCAAACGTTGCCGGCGGCGTCAGTGTAACTGCCTGCTCCCCAGCGTCCGCCCGGGAAAGTACTGATCGTTGACTGATTCCCGGTGTTCGAGCCGCCCTTCCATATCCACTTGCAGTTTGTGAAAATGCCAGTACCCGTTGTCCCATCGTAGGTACATGGACCAGATGTGATGTCGAACTCCCAGAGATCGTTGAGGAGTGAAAAGCTTGACGACCCATCCAAACCCTGGCCGCCAAACATCCAGAGGTTGCCCGTGCTATCCGTCCATGTAATGCCGCCCCAGCGAGCTCCAGGCCTGGTACAGGCGGGGGGGGCGGGTAAGTTGCATGGTACGCCGGCGCCGAGGGCGTTATAGTTGGCCCCGAGATTCTTTAGTTGAAGCGTAGTTGCGTCGGCCGACCAACTGTTGCCAGTAGTGTTAAGGACACGGGGTAAGTTGGCAGGGACCCATCCGCCCGGCAGCCACCAGCCATCATCCTCTCCTGAGCTTGAAGTCGTTGGCCAGACCCACATGTCGTTCAAGTAACCGGGTATGCCATCCGTACTGGTATGGGTGACTTCAAAGCCCAAGCCGCCAAACAACCAGCGGTTTCCACTCTTGTCGGTCCAGGCCATGGCGAAGTCCCTGCTACCCGGTGTATTCAGGTTGGAAGTTGTAAATGGTGGCGAAGCAATGGGAGTTCCAATCGTCCAAGTAGGCAGCGAGGCAGTTCCGTAGGTATTGATCGTGGGAGCTGCCGTCCCGGGAAACATCCAGGCCCAATCGTTGTGCTGGCAATCGACAATCACATTGGAAACGATCCCCTTGACCACAGCCGTAGCATTGAAAATGTTGCAGCCTTGCACCTGGCTCGTCCCAGGCAAAAACAGGTTCACGCTGTAGGTTGTGCCGAAGGTGAATTGCGTCGGAAAGGTAAAAACAGCGTCCCCAGTGACGAATAGGTTGTCACCGGCGTTGTCCTGCAATTCCAGCGTATCACCCGCCCCAACGACAAGCCCGACGACTGTGCCGCCAATCGGGAACTTTGGCTGCGGGCAAGAGATTTGAACGTTGTTCACACTCCCGATAATCGTGCCAGTGGCATTAGAGAGCGTGCAATTCTGACCAGGGTTCGCTGGCTGGGTCAGTATCGTTACAGCGTATGCGCCACCTGTGAGAAGAGGCGCCGCAAAGGTGAAGTTAACTGTTCCAGTCCCACTGATCTTGAGATTGTCTCCGCCGTTGTCCTGCAAGACGAGACCCGACCCCTGCAACCCTGTAACTACCCCGCCAACCGTATAAGTAGCCGCGCAGTTTACCTGAACAGTTGTCACGGCTGCGCTGGCTGTGCCGGAGCCATTGGTGACGCTGCAGGTCTGAGAGGGGGAGGAAGGCTGCGTTAGGATAGTGACTGTGTAGACCCCGTTCACGGCCGTGGCAAAGGTAAACGGAATGGATGCGCTTCCTGGCTTGATCGTCAGGCTATCCCCGCCGTTATCCTGGAGAACCAAGCCCGTTCCGGTTAGACCTACGACATTGCCGCCGATAGTAAACGGCCCGGTCGCGCCACCTCCGGTGCCACCTCCGGTTCCGCCGCCAGTGCCGCCACCGGTCCCACCGCCGCTGGTGGAACCGCCCTTAATGCCGCTGCAACCGCTGATAAGGAGCGCTGCAATCCCGAGCAGAGAAAGTGCCAAATTTTTCCTAGCCATCATTTTCAACCTCTTCTTTTTATGTTGTTGATCAGGGTGCGCGATCCCCACCTGGACCCCTTTGTCCTGACAGGTCGTCACTCCAGCTCGGGCGCTCGATTCAGTCTCTTGATTCGACCCAACTCCTGGGCTCCACGCCACCAAACCCAGGCACAAATTCGAACCGAGTCTCCATTAAGTATTAGGAGTACTGAACCTGTTTCCGTAGTTTGCTGTTCGCTTTATGGCTCCGCAAGATTCGAGAGAGGGGGGTGTGTTGAACTGACTAATAACCGTACGCAGTCATTGGAGTATCACAATCTTTACGTGTCGACATCAGAAGCCATCGTTTGCCAAGTTTGATGCGGCCCAACGCACACACACGTGCGTGCTCGCGCGGAGCCGCCCGCATCCGGACCTTCTTTTCTTCGATTGTTCCGCCTAGTTCGTCTGCCGGGCCACTACGGGCAGATCCACCGAGCGCACTTGCGCGGTCATCTGCGTGGTCCGCAGCCAGTCAATCTGCGCTGTGTCCACGGCACCAACTGTGCCGTTCAGTTCGTGATAGCTCACCACGCCGCTGTCGATCCGGTACTTGGTCACTTCCAGCACCTGATTCGACTTCAGCACCAGCGTAGTTACACGCACCGCCGGTGAATCCGCAACCGGCGCGGTTGTGTTCACAGTCATCGTCGCGGGAATGATGTTCTCACTGGCGACGACCACTGCAGGTTTTTCCGTTATCACCGATTGCTGCACGATGCCGGGGTCAGGCGCGGGCGAAAACGTGCTCGGCTTGGGAATGTTGGAGGAGGCATACGGCGGCCGGTCCGGATGGACGGCGGCACTGGACAGGTTTTGCGGCGCCACATTGGAGACCGACATATTGCGCGGCACCGCATTGGTGCCCGACAAATTGTGCGGCACCAGATTGGAGGCCGACAAATTGCGCGGCACCACGATGTCGTCCATCAAACGCAATTGCATTGGCTCTTCCCCTTTCAGGGTTGGCCGCGGCCCTCGCGCCGGCAGCATCAGCACTTTCCAGGGCCACAGCGGCGGAATCATCCACTCGACGACGTCGCGCTTGGCGTGCCCTTTGCCCTTGATGTCGCCCTGCTTGTCCACCTTGTAGCCCTTCGCCGCGATCACTTTTGCCGGCAGCGGCAGATCGCCCGTTGGCACGATCACGCGGTCGAAAGTAATCTTCAGGTAGCCCTTACCAACGAAGTGGCCTGGGTCTTTTGCTTCTTCCAGATGTCCGCCGAGCATGCTTCCCCGCGGAAACGCAGTGCGGCCGAATTCCTGAAAACTTTTCAAATGGCACAACACCGGATCGCCCACCGACGCCGTCGCCGACGAGAAGTTCGGTTCACTCATAGTGCACTGCAACAGCGTCCCGGCGGGCACCAGCAGGTCCTGTGCGTGGACCCCGGTTGCCAACACCAGTAGCGTTACAGCGCTCACCAAAGAAACGATGAGACGTTTCATGACTGCCTCCAGTTTGTGAATTTCCGCAACGGCCTGGCGAGAGGACCGTGGTCAACAGTAGGGACACCCGTGCGGGCAGTAATCCATGCACACAAGGACATCCCCTCAGTCTTGCGGGCCACAACCCCGGTTGTTTGAAAAAGTCGCGCGAGTTCGGAACTATCCTCGCTCTATTCTGAGAAGGAGAGTACCAGGACTCTTGAGCTTCTCTCAGTTGGCACAGTTGGCATGGTTGCAGGACCCGCTCAGCTCCAACTGACGTGCGCCGGCGCGTGCTGCTCGAGTAAACTAGCGGCTTTTCAGGAAGTTCGCCCGCAACCTGTTAGCTGCCGAGGCAATACTGGTACGATATCTTTTATATAACCTTCAAGTAATACTTTAAATGTCGGCGCGCCGACATTTTCTCCTGATTCCCACGGCTTTCCTTCGACCACGCTGAACGTTTCAACACCCGGCCGCCCTCCGCGCCCAGCCACACTTCACTGGTCGCTGGCCACCGGCCACTGTCCACCCTCTTCCTGCTACACTATCCCCATCGCACCGCAGGAGACCGCCATGAGTGAAGCCACGCAATTCGCCAAGTCCGTTCCCACTCGCTCGGAATCCGACAGCATGGGCAGCATTGACGTACCGATGGACCGCTACTACGGCGCGCAGACGGCACGTTCTCTGATTCATTTCGCGATTGGCAAGGACACCATGCCGCCGGAGTTGATTCGCGCGTTTGGCGTGCTGAAAAAGGCAGCGGCGCTGGTGAATCGCGACCTGGGAAAACTTTCGGAAGAAAAGGCCAACCTGATCACGCAGGCCGCCGACGAAGTGATTTCTGGAAAACTGAACGAGCACTTCCCTCTTCGCATCTGGCAGACCGGCAGTGGCACGCAGACCAACATGAACGTGAACGAGGTGATTTCGAACCGCGCGATTCAGATTGCGCGCGGCGAGATGGGCACCAAGAAGCCGATTCATCCCAATGACGACGTAAATATGTCGCAGTCGTCGAACGACACGTTTCCCGCGGCGATGCACATCGCCGCGGCGACGGAAACTTCGCGGCGACTGCTGCCCGCGGTGAAGCGACTGCGCGACGTAATTGACGCCAAGGCGAAAGAGTTTAAGGATGTGGTGAAAATTGGCCGCACGCATTTGCAGGACGCCACGCCGCTGACGGTTGGGCAGGAATTTTCCGGATGGGTCAGCTTGTTGGATCGCGATGGCGCGCGCATCGCGATGGCCATGGATGGATTGCTGGACCTCGCGATTGGCGGCACCGCCGTTGGCACGGGACTGAATGCGCATCCGGAATTTGCGGAGCGCGCGGCGAAGAAAATCGCCGAGCTTACAGGATTGCCGTTCCGTTCGCACCCCAATAAATTTGCCAGTCTTTCGGCGCACGATGAAATTGTTTTTGCCAGCGGCGCGTTGAAAACACTGGCGGCTTCGCTGATGAAGATTGCCAACGACGTCCGCTGGCTGGCTTCCGGGCCGCGTTGTGGGCTGGGCGAGCTGACGATTCCGGAAAATGAGCCGGGCTCTTCGATCATGCCGGGCAAGGTCAATCCCACGCAGTCCGAAGCGGTAACCATGGTCGCCGTCCAGGTGCTGGGCAACGACGCCGCGATCGGCTTCGCCGGCACGCAGGGCAATTTCGAGCTGAACGTCTACAAGCCGGTGATGATATTCAATTATCTGCACTCGGTGGAACTGCTGACCGACGCGATGAACAGTTTTGTGGACCACTGCGTGGTGGGCATCGAGCTCAACCGCGAAACCATCGACCGCTACGTCCACAATTCGCTGATGTTGGTCACCGCGCTGGCCCCAAAGATCGGCTACGACAACGCCGCCAAAGTAGCCAAGACCGCCCACAAGGAACACTCCAGCCTTCGCGAAGCCGCCGTGAAACTCGGCTTCCTCACCGGTGAAGAGTTCGACGCCCTCGTCAAACCCGAAGACATGACCCACCCGTGATTCATCCTGTGAACTCCACTTTGGTGTGGTTTATGCTGCTATGTTCGCTGCTTCTCTGCGGTCTCTGCCCGCCGAACTCTGCGACCTCTGTGTTAAGTCCGTCTCTTCCGGCCCAATCGCAAAGAGAAACGCCGGATTGGTGCAAACCGCTTCCCCGCCCCGAATTTGCACAGCTCAAACGCGTCCTGCCGGATGATCCGTGGTTTGAGGTATACAAGGTGGCGCCGGGGACGTTCGCGATTTACGAGCCGCACCAGTCAGAAGAAGTCATCTCCTATTTGATTGTCGGGCAGAAGCAGGCGCTGCTTTTCGATACCGGCATGGGCATCGCCGACATCAAGAAAATCGTGTCCCGGCTGACCTCGCGGCCCGTCGTGGTCCTCAACTCCCACACCCACGACGACCACGTCGGCGGCAACTGGCAATTCACTTTCGTCTACGGCATGGACACCGCGTTCACGCGCGAGAATGCCAAGGGCTCGACGGCCGATGCGCAGGCCGAAATCGCGCCGGGAGAGATTTGTGGCGAGCTGCCGAAGCGATTTGATCCGAAGGCGTATCGAACCAAACCCTGGCACGTCTCCTTTTTCATCCACGACGGATTCAAGATCAAGCTTGGCGGCCGCACAGTGGAAGTGATCGCCACGCCCGGGCACACGCCGGACGCGATCGTGCTCATCGATCGCGCCAACGGATTGCTCTTCACCGGCGACACGTATTATCCCGCGCCGATCTGGCTCTATCGCCCGGAAACGGATCTTGCGGCGTACGAAAAATCCATCGCGAGGCTTGCGGCACTTGCGCCGGACGTAAAAACAGTCTTGGGCGCCCACTATATTCCGGTGGCGTCGCCCGAGGTTCTGCCGGCGCTGGTGCAAGCGTTTTCGAACCTCCAGGCCGGAAAGGCCACTTGCAAGCCCTCAGGCTCCGGCAAACAATTGTGTGAGGTAGACAAATTCAGTTTCTTTCTCCGCGCGGCCCCCTGAGGAGTAAACTGGTGGCAAACGAGGGTGTCCATGCTTTGCCGGTCGCAAATTCACTACCTCGCCGCGTGGCTGCTGGCGCTCGTCATGGCTTTACTTCCCGCCACAGCTCAGCCCAATCGCGACAAAAACACCTGGAGCTATGACGGCGGCATTTTCATGGACACCGAAGGTGAAATTCCCGGCGGAGCGTGTTTCCGCGTGAAGGGCCACGTAACGGCTGCGGATTTTTTTGAAAACCTGAAGCGCGAAGATACGAATTCCGGCACGCTTTTCCGCCGCGGCAACGACCTCGTCACCAACTTCCCTAAAACCCTCCACCTGAGCCTTTCCATCGCGGACACTCCCTGCGACCCGCACATGCAGCAGACCAATTCGCGCGTGTACCTGACCGAAGAGATGATCCGCACCCTGCGGCTGCATTTCTTCTGGAAGCGCGCGCTGGAGCTCCGCCCGGTCCGCGGAGTTACAGAGACGGGCGGTGAAGTGCGCCCGGTGCCGTGGTATTCGCGCGGCCTGGAGCAGGAATTGCCGAAGCGCTTTGAGTGGCTGGTGGAATTTGACGTGCCGAGCGAAGGCGTGCCGCTGACCGACAACCTGGTGCTGATGATGTACACGCCGGAGCACCGGCTGATCGCCCGCGGCGCGGCAAGGATGTAAATGTTGCCGTAACCAAGAGGTGCGAACCACATCCCAATTTGTCATCCCGAGCGAAGCGAGGGATCCGCTTTTCGCTTTGGGGGTAAGGAAAAAGCAGGTTCCGAACCCCGTTCAGAAGACGAACGGGGTTCGGAATGACAAATTTGAGGTTTGCGCCCGGGAGGAGCGACCCTCAATGCATAAACGTCCGCCTCGGAAGTCGGCCGCTACATAGGCCCTTCGATAACTAGACCAATTTCATTTGAGGGACCGTGCCGCGCATTATCAGTTTGGCTTCGGTGCGGGCTTGCACTTCTTCCGGCGTCCAGCCGGGCGCGGTTTCGCGCAGGACCAGGCCTTCGGGCGTCACGTCGATCACGGCGAGGTCGGTGACGACCGTGTCCACACATTCAAGGCCGGTCAGCGGGTAATTGCAGGTCTTCACGATTTTCGGCGCGCCTTCCTTGGTGTTGTGCTCCATGCAGACAATTAATTTTTTCGAGCCGGAGGCGATGTCCATTGCACCGCCGATGCCGCCGCTGCCTTTTGATCCGGGAATTTTCCAGTTGGCGAGGTCGCCTTTTTCGGAAACCTGAAACCCGCCGAGGACAGCGATATCGAGGTGGCCGCCGCGGGTCATCAGGTGCGCATCGGCTTGATGAAAAATGGAAGCGCCGGGAATCAGCGTGACGGGAACTTTCATGGCATCAACGAGATCGAAATCTTCTTCGCCGGGTTTCGCGCGGCGGCCCATGCCGAGAATTCCATTTTCACTGTGGAAGTAAACGGTGAGTCCCTTGGGCAAATAATCGGCGATAAGATTCGGAATGCCCCAGCCAAGATTTACGTAAGCCCCGTCGTAAAGTTCCTGCGCGGCGCGCTGGGCAATCTGTTCGCGGGTGAGTCTGGATTTTTCGGTCATAGGAATTTTCTCTCCAGCGTCATCCGGCGAAGCGCATTCCTTTCGCGTGCACGATGCGGTGCACAAAAATCGCGGGCGTAATCACATCCTCCGGCGGGATAGCGCCCACGGGAACAATTTCTTCCGCTTCGACGATGGTGAATTTCGCGGCCTTGGCCATGATGGGATTGAAATTGCGCGCGGCCAGCCGATAGGTAAGATTGCCGAGTTCGTCGGCTTTCTGCGCCTTGATCAACGCGTAGTCAGCGTGAATCGGCAGCTCAAGGATGCAGCGCTTGCCGTCGAGCGCGCGCTCTTCCTTGCCGATGGCAACTTCCGTGCCGACCCCAACCGTCGTGTAGAAGCCCAGCAAGCCCGCGGCCGCGGTGCGCATGCGTTCGCACAAAATCCCCTGCGGCACCAGTTCGCAGGTGACTTCGCCTTTGGCAAAACGTTCCTGGAAATAATTGGCGTGCGGACCGGGAAAAGAGCAGATCACGTGCTTCACCTGGCCGTTCTTGAACATGACGCCGAGTTCGCCTTCGCGCGTGCCACAGTTGTTGCTGATGGCGGTGATATTTTTGACGCCCTTGCGCGACAACGCCTGAATCAGATTATTGGGAAAGCCGGCCCCGCCAAATCCGCCGAACATGATCCGCGCGCCATCGGGAATATCCGCAATCGCGGCTTCGAGAGAATTCACAAGTTTTGGCTTCATTCGTCGCTCAGAAACATTCGGATTGGTGTTTCCTATAGATTGTTCCCGAGCCGCGAAGAATGTGCAACCCCGGCGGCGCGGTCGCTCTCGCTACAGGGTTCCCCTTGGTCCGCTTTCAAGGAATCTCCCGATTGTGGAAGGCATGTTTCAACCTGAACAGATGGACAGATACCGAAAAAAGCACAAGCTAGGGTCAGATCATGCGCAAAAGCGCGAATCAGTTTGTTAAAATGGACTCCCGCCTTCGAAAATTCGCGACGCCTGAATTAGTTGTTGTTCATCTCGGGAAGTTAACGGAAGGGCGTCGATTATGATCGGAGACAACTCGTGCCACGTTTGATTTCTTCGCGTTTCGTACCGTTCATCTCTGCATTGATTGTGCTTGCCGGCTGCAGTTCAGTGCCAAATCATACCGTCGGCACTACGGCGCCAAGCATCACCACGCAACCCGTCAACGCGACGGTGACCGTCGGCCAGCCGGCAACTTTTTCCGTGAGTGCAGCAGGGGTTTCGCCGCTGAATTATCAGTGGCGAAAAAACGCCGCCAATATCAGCGGGGCGACGGCGAGCAGTTATACGACTCCGGCCACGGCGAGCGCGGACAACGGCGCGAAGTTTGACGTAGTGGTGAGCAACGCGGACGGCAGCATGACGAGCAGCGCCGCCGTTCTGACCGTGAACCCGGCAGGCGCAACGCTCCAGTCGATTGCGGTCACACCAGGATCACCTTCCATCGTTGCCGGAAACACGCAGCAGTTCACGGCCACCGGAACGTACAGCGACAACTCAACGAAAAACATCACCACGAGTGTGGCGTGGAAATCGTCGAATACCGCTTTCGCCACGATCGGTGCAGCGACAGGATTGGCGACGGGTGTGGCCGCGGGAACAACGCAGATTACGGCAACACAGGGGAGCGTCGTGAGTCCGAACGATGCGCTGACCGTGACTCCCGCGACTGTGACGCTGCAATCCATCGCCGTGACTCCGGCGTCGCCGAGCGTTGGAATCGGGAATACGCAGCAGTTCACGGCCACCGGAACGTACAGCGACAACTCCATGAAAAATATCAGCAGCAGCGTTACCTGGGCTTCCTCCAGTGCGTCCTTCGCGACGATTGGCGCGACGACCGGTCTTGCAACCGGCGTAGCCGTCGGCACGACGGAAATTACGGCGACGCTGGGAAGTGTGGTGAGTCCGAACGATCCGTTGACCGTGGCGGTTACGTCGTCCAACGCGTCGGATGTGGTTACGCACCATTACGACGCCATGAGGAGCGGTACGAACATGCACGAAACGACATTGACGCCGAGCAATGTGAACTCGACAACGTTTGGCAAGGTGGCGGAATTTGCCGTGGACGGCCAGATTGACGGGCAAACCCTTTATTTGAACCAGGTGGCGATTCCCGGCGTGGGCAACAAGAATGTGCTGTACTTCGCGACAGAAAACGACAGCGTATATGCGGTGGATGCGGACAGCATGAGCGGCACAACGGCGACCGTGCTTTGGAAGACGCGGACGCTGCCGGCAGGCGATGTACCCCTGAGCAGTTCCGATGCGGGTTGCGGCTATATCAATCCGATAGGAGTCATGTCCACGCCGGTGATTGACCGTACGCGCAATGCAATTTACGTGATGGCGAGTTCCAAGAATAGCAGCGGCAATGTGTTTCACCGGCTGCACGCCTTGAATCTGGCCACGGGAGCGGAGCTTTTTGGCGGGCCGACAACAATCACGGCAACGTTTCCCAAGAGCGGAGGCACGGTGACGTTCCTCTCCAAGGCGCAACAGGAGCGGGCGGCGCTGCTGGAGAGCAACGGCGTCATTTATACAGCGTGGTCGGGATACTACGGCGATTGCGGAAATTATGCCGCATGGGTGATCGCGTACAACGCAGATTCGCTTGCTCAGACGGGGGCCATTGACCTCGTCCCGAATACTCACGGAGCGGGCATCTGGCTGGGTGGCGGCGGGCCGGCGGCGGATTCAACCGGCAACGTTTACTTCCCCACCGGAAATGCGTTTGGAGGAAATACACCAGGAATCAGCAACGACTATGGCGACACGTTTGTGAAGCTTGGGGCGAGCGCGACGCTGACGGTGGCGGATTATTTTGCCCCGATGAATGCGATCGCGGACGACAACGCCGACGCGGATATGGGTTCGGCTGGGGCGATGCTGCTTCCGGATATGAGTGACGGCAGCACGACCCGGCACCTGGCGGTCGTGGCGGGCAAAGACGGGATGATGTTCGTTGTGGACCGCGACAACATGGGGCAGTACAGCGCGATGACGAACAACGTGTACCAGGAGTTTGCCAGTGATGGGCACGAAAATTTTTCGTCGCCCATTTATTTTAATGGCCGCGTGTACATCGGTCCTTCGGGGCTGCCTTTGAAAGCGTTTGCCGTTTCCCAGGCAAAGCTCAGCGCGTCGCCAGCCTCACAAACCGCGTTTACTTTCGGAAGCAATGGGACCGTTCCGAGCGCGTCGGCGAATGGCAATACGAACGGAATAGTCTGGGCGCTGGATCGCGAGTCGCGCACTCTCTATGCCTATGACGCCACCGATTTGACGAAGGTTCTTTACGATACGTCCCAGGCCGCGGGGAGCCGCGATTCCTTCTCCAATGTCGGCGGGCATTTCATTACCCCGATGGTGGCAAATGGAAGAGTTTATTTTGGGACCGGGACCACCGTGGCGGTGTTTGGCTTGTTGCCGTAGTGGTGAAGGGTCTTTTTGAGTGCGGGTGCATAGCTCCCGCTTTTGCGGTTGCGGCGAGTCGAGCTAGTTGGCGTTGGAGATAGCAGCCTGCACCGCAAAAGCGGAGGCTTCGCCTCCGCACTCAAAAAGGTCATGACTTGCGGATGCCGTTGAGGAGCATATTTAAGAAGACCTGCTTGACCTGCTCGGGGTCGGAGACGTGGTCGGTGTCGTACCAGCGGTAGAGCCAGTTGCACATGCCGAGAATGCCGTTGACGATCAGCCACGGCTCGCCTTCGATCAGCTTCCCTTGTTCCTGCCCGCGTTTCACCAGATCCACAAAGCGATTGTTGTAGCGCGACATCACCGCGGCGACCTTGTGCTGGCGCTTGCCGGAAAGCGAATCGAATTCGTGCAGGAACAGCCCGAAGGGGACCTTGTTCTGGATGATGTAGTCGATCTGGGCGCGGATGGCGCGCTCAAGCTGCTCGACCGGTTCGCCTTCGAGTTCGATGTGCTGAGCGATGTATGCGTCGCCGTCTTCGATTCCGGCTAGCAGCAGCTGGAAGAGCAGATCTTCCTTGGACTTGATGTAGTAGTACAGCGAGCCCTTGAGCATGCCGACGTCGCGGGCAACGTCCTCGATCGAAGTGGCGTGGAATCCCTTGGCGAAAAAAATGTTGGCGGCGCTTTGCAGGACTTCCTGGAGGCGGGTCCCCGGCTTCGATTTGGAATCCGAGCGGCCCACATGGCGCGCACGGAGAGGCTTCGGCGCAGGCTTTCCATTTGATTTTTTTGAGGGCACGACTAACCTCACGAAGCAATAGAACATAGTAACAGAGGGCAAGGCGGAGAGATGCTCTTGCCTCGTCGTTGAACCGGAGGCAAAAGACTCCGTCAACAAAAAGGACAGATTTTTAACGGACGAGATGGCAGGAGTGGGTTTTGATGACCAGCCAGACGAGGAGGCCCGGGGAGAGATCGAGGGCGCGAACGGCTCCTGGGGTGACGTGTACCTGAAAGGTCGCGCCGGCTTTTACGCGGAGGGCGACCATGGTGCCGCGTGTTTCGCGTGACTCGATAGTGCCGGGAAGAATGTTGCGGGCGCTGAGGAAGTGCGGCGGCTCGGTGGCGACAAGGATATCTCCGGCGCGGATGGCGACGCGCACTTCGCTGCCGGGTGCGGCGTCGCCGAGAGGAATTTCGATTTCACAGGCGGCATGATCGAGCGAAACGCGCATGACGCCGTCGGCGGGGCGGTGTTCCACCACAATCGCGGGAAGAACATTTTCGAAGCCGGCCGCGTGGGCGAGTTCAATGCTGCGCGGCGCATCGAGGACGGCGCGCGGCGCGCCGGTTTCCTGGACGCGGCCGTTGACGAGAGTGATGACGCGCTCGCCGATGGCGTCGACTTCTTCGCGATTGTGGGTGACATAAAGGATCGGAATGCGGTTGGCTTCATTCCACGCGCGAAGGTCTTCGAGAATAGAGCGGCGCAGGGCGGAATCGAGGCCGGTGAGCGGCTCATCGAGCAGCAGGAGGCGTGGGCTGGTGACGAGAGCGCGCGCGAGGGCGACGCGCTGCTTTTCTCCACCGGAGAGTTCGGCGGGACGGCGGGAGAGAAAATTCTCGATGCGAAACGCTTTTGCGATGCCGCTCGTGCGTTCGGTTTGTTCAGATACGGGGAGCTTGTCGAGTCCATAGCGGATATTTTGTTCGACGGAAAGATGCGGGAAAAGCGCCAGCGACTGAAAAACGTAGGCCAGTTCCCGGCGCTGCGGTGGGAGCGAGAGATTGCTGGCAGCGTCAAAGAAAACTTTTTCGCCGAGGCGGATTTCGCCGGAATCGGGCCGCTGCAGTCCGGCGATGCAATCGAGCAACGTGGATTTTCCAGCGCCGGAAGGGCCGAACAGGACCGTGAAGCCGGGCGCGAATGATGCGGCGGCATCCAGAACGAAGGGCTGCGCGCCGTTCGAGTGAAACTGTTTGCGGATTTGCACGTTCAGCATGACTAGATTTATTTCGCCGGCCAGGGCGACCAGACGCGGCGGTTCACGCCGTAGACGATCGAGAGCACCACGAACGAAATGAGGAGAAGCAGAAGCGCGGTCTGATGCGCCGCGGTGTAGTCGAGCGCCTGGACGCGATCGTAGATGTCGATGGAGACCGTGCGGGTGATTCCGGGAAGATTTCCGCCGACCATGAGGACCACGCCGAATTCGCCGAGCGTGTGCGCGAAGCTGAGAACCAGTGCAGTGAGAACGCCGGGCCAGGCGAGGGGAAGGATGATGCGGAGAAATGTGCGCGCTCGATCGGCGCCGAGGACGGCGGAGGCGTCAAGCAGGCGGTGATCGAGCGATTCAAAGGAAGCGACGAGCGGTTGCACGGCAAACGGAAGGCTGTACAGCATGGAGGCGAGCACGAGACCGGCGAAGGTGAAGGCAAGCGGGTGGCCAAAAACCATTTGCCAGATTTTTCCGAGCGGGCCGCGAGGCCCCATGGCAACGAGCGCGTAGAAACCGAGGACGGTGGGAGGAAGAACGAGCGGCAGAGCAACGACCGATTCGAGCAGAAATTTTCCGCGCCAGGTGCTGAAGGCGAGGCCATACGCGAGTGGAAGGGCGAGCGCGAGAAGAAGGATGGAAACAGTTGCGGCGAGACGCAGGGAGAGGAAGAGCGCTTCGGTGTTCATGGCTTTTGTCCGGCAGCGGCGCTGGCTGCGGGAGGGGCGGAGTAACCGTAACGCTCAAAGATGGCGCGGGCTTGCGGGGATTTCAGAAAGGCGAGGAAAGAAAAGGCGGCCTCCTTATTCTGCACAGGTTTGAGAACGACAACGGCTTGTTCAATTGAAGGATAGCGATCGGGCGGAATGTTCCAACGCTTGCCTGAATTCATGGCGGGAGAGAGGGCGAGCGAGAGAGCGATGAGGCCGGCTTGGGCGCTGCCGGACTGGACGAATTGCGCGGCCTGGGAAATGTTTTCGCCGAAGACGAGTTTCGGTTTGAGCTGGTCGTAGAGGCCTGCACTGCGCAGAGCGGCAACGGCGGCCCGGCCGTAAGGAGCGTGCTCGGGATTGGCGATCGCGATTTTCTGGATACGGGGATCGAGGAGGGTTTTCAATCCGGCAGCCGCGGGATCGAGCGGAGAATCGGGAGGTAGCCAGAGGGCGAGACGGCCGGCGGCGTAGATTTGCAGGGAGTCGGAAACGGCGAGGCCTGCCGCGATCAATTTTTTGGGATAGTTAATGTCGGCGGATAAAAAGAGATCAAAGGGCGCCCCGTTTTGGATTTGCGCGAAGAAGTTGCCGCTGGAGCCGTAGCTGATCGAGAGCTTGGCGCCGGTTTGTTTTTCGTAGTGGGCGGCGAGATCGGTGAGGGCGTATTGGAGATCGGCGGCGGCCGCGATGCGGAGGGTTTGGGCGTGGGTAGAGGAGGGCAAAAAGAAAGGAATAAGAAAAAGCGCCCGCCTCAGAAGGCGGCCGCTACAAAAGCGAGCTGAATTGCGATTTGCCTTGGGCATCGGAATCAGACGCGGAGGATCATGACTTCGGTGGATTTGACGAGGGCGGCGACGCGTTCGCCGGGCTTGAGGCGCATTTCCTTGGCGGCGTCGGCGGTGATGATGGAGGTGATGTGCTGCTCGCCGATGGCGAGGGTGATTTGCGCGAGCAGGCCGCTGTACTTGATGGCGGTGACACGGCCGACGAGTTGGTTGCGTCCGCTGATCTTGCGGAAATTGCCGCGGCGTGAGGAGGGCTCGCCGCGGTTGAGGGATGCGGGAATCAGGCGGTCGATTTCGGATTCGGGGACGCGATGGTGGCCGCCGGGGGTTTTTGCGGTTTTGAGTTTGCCGCGGTAGATCCATTGTTTCAGCGTGGGATAGCTGATGCCGAGGATGTTGGCGGCTTCGCGGGGGGCGAGAAGTCTTTGCATAAAGATGAGGATAGACGATTTTAAGCGAGAGGACAATACGATTTTAGGTGGATTTTGAGGAAGAGAGCTTAACCCCGAGACGCTGAGGGCGCAGAGAAGAGGGCACGATAAAGCGTGCCCATTCCGTCGTTAGTTTCTCAATGGTTTGCCGGTTTTGAGGGTATGGGCGATGCGTTCCTGGGTTTTCTTTTCGCCGCAGAGGGAGACGAAGGCTTCGCGCTCGAGGTCGAGGACGTATTGTTCGCTGACGAGTTGCGGTGAAGAGAGCGCTCCGCCCGCGAGGATGTTGGCGAGTTTGCGGGCAACGTGCGCATCGTAATCGGAAGCGTAACCGCCCCGGGCCATGAGATGGATGGCCATTTTGGCGGCGGCGAGAAAGGATTCGCCGAGAACTTTGATCTGCGTGGATTGCGCGCCTTCCTGCCAGGAAGGTGCGGCGGGCTTCCAGCCACCGCGTACGAGCCCGAGAGCGGTTTGTTTGGCGTCCGCAACGAGGCGATCGCGATTCATGGAATAGGTGTCCGTGCGGCGGAGGTAGCCGAGGTCGCGGCACTCCTCGGCGCTGGTGCCGACTTTGGCGGTGGCGATGTTTTCGAAAAACGGCCGGAGAGTGTGGAAGAGATCGAGATCGTCGCCGGAAGCCGCGTTTTCATTGGCGCGAATGAGCATTTCTTTGGTGCCGCCGCCACCGGGAATGAGGCCGACACCGACTTCGACGAGGCCCATATAGGCTTCGGCAGCGCAATGAATTTTTGCGGAGTGCAGGCTGATTTCACAGCCTCCGCCGAGGGCCATGCCTTGCGGGGCGGCGACGACGGGCTTTGGCGCGTATTTGATTGCGAGATTCACGTTCTGGAACTGCTTCACGGCCATGTGGAGTTCGTCCCACTCCTGCTCTTGCGCGCCGACGAGAACGAGCATGAGGTTGGCGCCGACGGAGAAATTCGTGGCCTGATTGGCGATGACCATGGCGTCGAAATCGGATTCAAGGCGCTTGAGTCCTTTGTGGATCATGGCGATCAGGTCGGCGCCAATGGCGTTCATTTTGGAATGGAATTCGCAGCAAACGACGCCGTCGCCGAGATCGATGAGGCTGGCGCCGGAGTTGCGTTCAACTTCGCGGCCAGCGTCTTTGAGAGTCTTGAGGATGAGGATGCCGGCGGGCTCTTCGACTTTTTTGGTTTTGGCGGTGGCGAGATCGAAGACAGAAGTTTCGCCTTTGCTGGATTCGTAGAAGCTGGCGCGGCCCGCAGCCAGCGCTTTTTCGAATACTTGCGGAAGTGCGCGGCCTTCTTTTTTGATTTGCGCGGCGAAGGCGGCCAAGCCGATCGCATCAACCATCTCGAAGGGGCCGAGTTCCCAGGCGAAGCCCCAGCGCAAGGCGCGGTCCACATCCACGATGTTGTCGGCGATTTCGGGCATACGGCGGCCTGCGTAGAGGCACATTTCGGAGAGGCCGCCCCACATAAACTGTTGGGCCTTGTCGGTTTTCTGGCCTTCAAAGAGTGGGGTGAGCAGGGCGCGCAAACGCTCGCGGGTATCTTCCACGGCTTTCCCGGCTTCGACGGAGGCGAAGCGGGCTTTTTGCTTCTCTCGGTATTCCATGGTGTTGAGGTCGAGAGCGAGAATTTCTTTTTCGCCCTGGCCGCCCTTCGCGCGCTTGTAAAAGCCCTGGCCGGTTTTGTCGCCGAGCCATTTGCGCTTGGCCATTTCTTCGAGGAAGGAAGGAATTCTGTAGGTCTCGCGGGATTCGTCGTTGGGAGCGGTTTCGTAAATATTTCTGATCACGTGCATGAGGACGTCGAGGCCAACGATGTCCGCGGTGCGAAAGGTGGCGGACTTGGGCCAACCGACGGCGGGGCCGGTGCAGGCGTCCACTTCTTCGATGGTCAGGCCGAGCGATTGCATCAGGCGAAGAGCGTTCAGCATGGAGAAGGTGCCGATGCGGTTGGCGATAAAGTTTGGCGTGTCTTTCGCGAGGACAACACCTTTGCCAAGCCGCCGATCGCAGAAATCGGAAAGCGTTTGGAGAACTTCGGGCGATGTTTTCGGGCCGGCGATGACTTCAACGAGTTTCATGTAGCGCGGCGGATTGAAGAAGTGGGTGCCAGCCCAGTGCTGCTGAAATTCCTCGAGCAATCCTTCAGCGATCAGGTGAACGGGCAGGCCGGAGGTGTTGGTGGTGACGATGGAGCCGGGCTTGCGGAATTGCGCGACTTTCGCGAGCAGGCCGCGCTTGATTTCGAGATTTTCGGCGACCACTTCTATAATCCAGTCGGCGTCGGCGATGCGCGGGAGATCGTCTTCAAAATTGCCGATGGAAACCCTGGAAGCGAGCGCGGGCGTGAAAAAAGCGGCGGGCTTGGCTTTTTTTGCGGCGTCGAGGCCGGCAAGAACGATTTTGTTGCGGTCGGCGGGAGCGGCGTCCTTTGGAACGATGTCGAGCAGCAGGCAGGGGAGGCCGGCATTGGCGAAATGCGCGGCGATGCGTGCGCCCATGGTGCCGGCGCCGAGAACGACTGTTTTCTGGATGCGATGAGTCATGGGCAGACCTTCAGGAACGGGAATAAGACGGCAGAACAGGTTACAAAATGGGAAGCGACTGGTCAAACAGGTGTTTGGTAACGGGCCAGAGAAGACTAAAATTGGGGTATGGGAAATGAGAAGGAAGCAAATGCGCACAGCTTGCTGCGGAGCGCGAAGGAATGGTTTCGCGCTTTCGGCAATGGCTATGCGGGGGCGGGCGAACGGCGGCCGAAAGTGGGGCTGGCGCTAGCCGGGGGATTTGCGCGCGGGATCGCACACATCGGCGTGCTGCGGGTGTTTCGCGAAGCGGGGATACCGATTGACATGGTGGCGGGGACGAGCGTTGGCGCGCTGATTGGGGCAAGCTACTGCGCCGGAGCATCGCTGGAGATGATGGAGGACATCGCCTGCGAGACGAAGTTCACGGATTTCGGGAGGTGGACTCCTTCCTGGATGGGATTAGCCACCAACCAGCGGATGGAACAGTTCCTGGCGCGCTTTTCGACGATCAAGAATTTTGAAGAGTTGAAGACGCCGCTGGCCATTGCGGCGACGGATATCAATGCGGGCTTGCCGGTTTACTACTACCAGAGGGGACCAATCGGGCCACCTCTGCGGGCTTCCTGCGCGTACCCGGGATTGTTTGTGCCGATTCAATATGACGGGCGGACGCTGGTGGACGGATTTCTGACGGCTCTGGTGCCGTATGAAGGATTGCTGCTGATGGGCGCGGAGGTGGTGATTGCCGTGTTCCTGGAGCCGGGAATTAGCGGAGAGCCACGGACGTTTACGGATGTGCTGAGCCGGTCGTTCACGATTATCCAGCGTCACGCGGACCTGGAGTGGCGGCAGTATGTGGACGTGACCATCGAGCCGGACGTGACGCCATTCGTTTGGGATGATTTTACGAAGACACCGGAGATGGTGCGGGCGGGAGAGGCGGCGGCGATGAAGGCGTTGCCGGAGATCCGGGCGGCGATTGAGGGGAAGACGAAGAGGGTGGAGGGGTAGCGCCGGCATCATGCCGGCCGCGTTGTTCCTGGAAAAACGCCCGCCTCGGAAGGCAGCCGCTACAAAACCTTGACTTCAACCTTGACGGGTTGGCCTTCGCCTTTGCCGCGCTGGGTTAGCCAGGCGGAGAGGCCTTCGGCGAAGCGCTCGGGGGTCAGGCGGAAGCTGGCTTCCAGCCGGCCATCGGCAAGGGGGAGGGTGTCGTCGAAGTCGGCGGAGTTGGTGAAATTGCGCATGGAAAATTGGTCGAGCCATTCGAGGGGGCAGGGGCGGCGCTCGCCGCGGATAAGGAGGTCGATTTGGAATTTTTGGGCGTACATGGATTCAGGATAGCAGCTAGGGCGGGGAAGGAAGAAGACGGAAGAGTTTAACGCAGAGGCGCTGAGGGCGCAGGGCGGAGCGGACGGAGAGAAGAGACGCAGAAGATTCCGCCACAGACGCCGCGGAGGTCCACAGAGAACGCGCAGAATTTGGGGAAGAAAATCCGCATCCTTCGAGACTAAGGGCGCGGCACCCTGCAATCCGGGACGAAAATTTCTATCGGCTGTAAGCGAATGGAGTTTCAGACCCTTGCAGCCACTGGATCGCAGGTATTATTTCGGGCTCCCAATTTTCTGCCCGACCTCCACCGAAAAAATCCGGTACTCACTGTAGATGTGGCGGTGGTGAAAATGCTGGCCACCCGACTCCAGGTAAATTTCTGCCTCTTGGGGCAACCACATGCTCATCTTGGAATCCTGGAATCGGACCGGCCCGTAATCTAAAGCTTGATTCTCCGTATACAGCTTGACTTGAGGAATCGGCTCCAAAAGCTCCGTCTCCAGATGCACGATTTGATAGTTCTGAGTGTCGATCCATGCCGTTCCTTTCAGGAGGACAGGGACTATTCGGTTCCCCACCTGGAAGTCACTAATGCGCGCGGGGCGGTCTTTCCGCTGTTGAAAATGCACCCGCCAGACCGGCTGGTCACGCCAAACCCCTGCACCTCCGCAGCGCAATGCGAATTCGTCCAGGTGAGAGGGGTGAAAAATCATGGCCAAAAAGGGCATCCCCAACGTGGCAATATCGCGTGGGAATCCGCTGCTTGCACCCCCCGCTCCTTCGCGATATTCGTTGACATTCAGCGCTCCCGCCGAATTTTCTTCTATGATCGCAACGTAATTGGACTTGTGCTTTTCCCGTTCCACAACCTTGCCATGCTTGTCCAGTCGTTCGTGCTCGAGGACTTCGATGGCACTGATGCGGTTAAGATTCTCAACGAATTCTTCCAACCTCTTGCTGGTGTTCTGTATTACCTCCTGGAGCGGGCACGCACTTGCCTCCTCGCCCATCGGGGCATTTGCGCCCGCGTTGGTTAACAACGGCCCCATCGCTCGCACTGGATCCAGAGGTTGAACGGACGGAGTGGCCGAGAGCCGCAGCAAAATACTTGGCGACGCGCCCGGTATCACCTCCGCAGAAACTTTTGCCACCTGCTCACTGGACACAGGGACGCTTATCTGTGCTGGGTCAAACCCGCTGACCGTAATCTCGACCAGGTATTGCCCGACCGGAAGGTCGTCGAAGCCGGCCACCGTAAGATTCCCAACGGTGGCGTTGAGATCCACATGGACTGCTTCCGAATGGACACGGATCACGACGGGAGCATGCACCAACTGGAGTCCACCGTCGTTCCCATCCACAATGATGGTTCCCGTCTGCAAACCGTTCTGAGCGGGAGTTAAGGTTTGGCGCGCACTCCCAGCTTCAGGGCCAATCAACACTGCAAGCAGTGCCAGTTCGATCGCAAGGTATCGGCTAAGGTTTCGCATTGCACAATCTAAGGGGGACCCGTCTGACCTGTGGATTGCCGGATTATACGCCTATCTGCATCCGGGGTAACCCACAAGCACATGCGCGGATCGGAGGGGAAAACGATCATCCGTGGCGGTCCTTTTCTGGTAACGGGAGGGCCGACGGCAACCCACGGGATGCAGATCGCCCTCGGCCTCCCCGTGCCCGGACGACGTGGGAGTCCGCTGCTGGCCCAGGACCGCGTGAGGGGTAAACTTGCTTCAGGGGTTGGCGGTAACATACACTGGGCAGGTTTGCAGAGCGTAGCAGGGTGTCCCGCCAGTCTCAGATACAAGTTCCGCGCGATAAGGACGGGCCGGATCGGGCGCATCCATTCCATTCTTCGATGCAGCCTACTAATCATTTGGGGGTAATACCGTGGCGACGCCAATGGAAGCCTGGGTGGAAGAAGCAGCCCGGCTGACCAAGCCAGACAAGATTGTTTATTGTGATGGGTCGGAAACCGAGAACCAGGCCATTCTGCAGCAAATGTTGAAAAAGGGCGACTCCTTCCGGTTGAACGAGAAAACCTACCCGAACTGTTACCTGCACCGAAGCGATCCGAGCGACGTGGCCCGCACCGAACACCTGACGTTTATCTGCACGCCGGACAAAGAGGAAGTCGGACCCACCAACAACTGGATGGACCCCGAAGGAGCGAAGTTCAAGATCGGAAAGCTGCTGGACGGAGCGATGCGCGGCCGGACGATGTATGTGGTGCCGTACATCATGGGGCCGGTGAACTCGCCGATCAGCAAGATTGGCGTGGAAGTGACGGACAGCCCGTATGTGGTGGCGAACATGCGGATCATGTGCCGCATGGGCAAAGTGGCGCAGGACAAGCTGGGAAGCTCGAAGGATTTTGTGCCAGGGCTGCACTCGATGGGAGACCTGGATCCCACGCGGCGGTACATTGCGCATTTTCCGGAAGAGCGGCTGATCTGGAGCGTGGGCTCGGGGTACGGCGGGAACGCGCTGCTCGGAAAGAAATGCTTTGCGTTGCGGATTGCGAGCTACATGGCGCGGCAGCAGGGCTGGATGGCCGAGCACATGTTGATCCTGGGGCTGGAATCGCCGGGCGGAAAAGTGACCTACATGGCCGCGGCGTTTCCGAGCGCCTGTGGGAAGACCAACCTGGCGATGATGGTGTCCACTCTGGAGAGCCAGGGATATAAGGTGTGGACGGTTGGCGACGACATTGCTTGGATGAAGATCGGGGCGGACGGGTATCTGCATGCAATTAACCCGGAGGCGGGATTTTTCGGCGTGGCGCCGGGGACGAGCAGGAAGACGAATCCGAACGTGATGGAGGCGCTGACCCACGACACGATTTTCACGAACACGGGCGTGACGGCGGAGAACGAGCCGTGGTGGGAAGGCATTGGCGGGGAGCCGCCCGCGGGGTTGATTACGTGGCGCGGGGAGAAGTGGGATCCCTCGAAAGGCGTGGCGGCGCAGCCGAATTCGCGCTACACCGTGCCGGCCAGGCAATCGCCGAGCATTTCGCCCAAGTGGGAAGCGCCGGAGGGAGTGCCGATTTCGGCGTTCATTTTTGGCGGGAGGCGGGCGCGGCTGGCGCCGCTGGTCTATCAAGCGTTCAACTGGCAGCACGGCGTGTTTGTCGGGGCGACGATGGCTTCGGAGACGACGGCGGCGACGACGGGCGACGTGGGAGTCACCCGGCGGGACCCGATGGCAATGCTGCCCTTCTGCGGCTACAACATGGCGGATTATTTCCAGCACTGGCTGGAGATGGGCAAGAAGATTCCAAATCCGCCGAAGATTTTTCACGTGAACTGGTTCCGGAAAGGCGCGGATGGGAAATTTCTGTGGCCGGGCTACGGCGAGAACGTTCGCGTGCTGAAGTGGATTTTGGAGCGCGTGGAAGGACGAGGCGAAGCGAAGGAAACGCCGATCGGGTACGTGCCGGCGCGGACAGGACTGACGCTGGACGGGTTGAAGATTGCGCCGGAGGCGCTGGACGAATTGTTCCGCGTGAACGCCGACGATTGGGAAAGCGATCTGGCGGACAGCCGGGAATTCCTGGCGAAGTTCGGGGAACGCCTGCCAAGGGAATTGCGCAAAGAGCATGAGGCGGTGGTCAGCAGGTTCCAGAAGTCTGTGACGGCTTGAACCCGGTACCGTCCATCTTAAGGTGGACGCTACGCGGTGATAACCTTTTAACATCGGCTACGTGAACAGAGAGTGACGTTTCCGTAAAACGCTATAGAATCGTCAACCATGTCGGCGGCCCTCTCGGTATCCACGCGGGTATTGGTGTCTGTAGTCTTACTGGCGTTCCTTTTTGCCCCCTGCTCATTTTCCGCTACAACCTGGAATGGCGTGTTGCGCGACGCGGCGGGAAAGCCCGTGGCCGACGCGAAGATTACCGTGCGCGGAAGCTCCGGCGAGCGAACATATGAAGCGCGGACAACAGCGAGCGGCACGTTTGTGTTTGCCGGGATCGACGCGGGAAAGTACACGCTGGCAGTTGAGGCGGCGGGCAAGACGTGGACAGCGTCGAAGCCGATTGTAATCGTGGAAGGAAGCGCGCCGAATCTGGAGCTGACGCTTTCCGCGCAGGATCAGACGCTTGGCGTGGTGGTGGCCGGGCAACCACAGGGCACGGACAAGAAAGGAACCGGCGGGGAGCGTCTTTCCAGCAAGGAAGTTTCCAATCTGCCGCTGAACGAGCGCGACTTCAGTAAACTGCTGCTGCTGGCCGCGGGCACAATGACGGACACAAACGGCGCGGCGAACTTCACCCAACAATTTGCGTTCAACGGGCAGCGCGGCGTGACGACCGTGTTCGCGATGGATGGCGGTACGACGACCGACCCGGAGCTGGGCGGAGCCACGTTTGCGAACTTCAATGTGGATGCAATCCACGAGGTGCAGTCGAACTCCGGCGTGATGCCGGCGGAGATCGGGCAAGGCGCGGCGGGATTTACGAACGTGGTGACGAAGTCCGGGACCGGCCAGTTGCATGGGAGCGCGTTTGAATTTGTGCGCAACGCCGCTTTCGATGCGCGGAATTTCTTTGACCACATCAACCCATTGGACCCGCGGCGGATTCCGCCGTTTGTGCGCAACGAATTTGGCGTGACGATCGGCGGGCCAGTGGTGCTGCCGAGAATTTATGATGGACACGGAAAGACGTTTTTCTTTGGCGAGTACGCGGGATTCCGGCAGGTGCTGGGCACGACGCAGGTCTTCGCGGTGCCGACCGCGGACGAACGAAAAGGGATTGACACAACCAGTTTTCCCGGCGATACGCTGACCGTGCCGGTGAGCCCGCAGATTGCGGGGCTTCTGGCTCGGTATCCGCTGCCAAATGATCCGGGTGGAGCGTTTGGCGCGCGGACATTCGCGACGTCTTCGAAAGTGGTGACCGACACGGACCAGTTTTCGATTCGCGTGGATCACAAGCTTTCGGACAAGGCGACGCTGTTCACGCGCTTCAGCCTGAACAACGTGAATGGCCCGACGACGAATCCGGATCAGACGGCGATTGATCCCAGCTTCGCGGTGAAGTTTTTCGATCACCAGCGCAACGCGGCGGTGAGTTACGCGCGGACTTATTCGGCGCAGCTGAACTCGACGACGATATTCGATTATGTGCGGAGCACGCCGGTGTTTCCTTCGAGCAACCACTCGGATGTTGGGCTAGCGTTCGGGGACGGGCTTCTCGAGGGGTTCAACACGGCGGATGGATCGATTTTCGGGTCATATGGAAACGTCTTTCAGTTCAAGCACGACATGAGTTACGCGCACCGCGGACACGTGTTCAAGTGGGGCGTGGATATCCGCTGGAACCGGGACACTTCCGTGTTCGGTACAAATCCGAGCGGTATATATTCGTTCGGCGGCGGCACGGCATTTTCACCCGTGTTCATCCCATCCGCGAGCGGGACGCATAATATTCTTCCGGGCGATCCACTGCCCGATTCCCTGCTGGGATTGCTGACGGCGACGCCCTACGAGTACACGATTTCGGCGCCGTACCGGCTGACGCCCACGGGAAACCGATTTGATGCCGCGGCGGTGCGGCGGGAGGCTTACGCGTTTTATTTTCAGGACACGTGGAAAGCGACGCAGAAACTCAGCATCAACTATGGCCTGCGCTATGAAGTGAACAGCCGGATCAAGGAAGCGAATCAACGGACTTCGGTGGCAACGCCGGTGGGACTAGACGGAAAGCCGGCGGATTTTCTGACGCCCGGAGCGACGCAGCAATTTTTGTACAATCCGCAGCCGATTTATCCGATCGATTGGAATGGCTGGGCTCCGCGGGTGGCGGTGGATTACAGGCTGACGAAACGGACGACACTGCACGCGGGCGGGGCGATCACCACGATTCTGCCGAATTTGTGGCAGGACAATTTTGTGACCGGCGGATTGCCGTTTGTGGTGCAGCCGCTGGTGACGGCGCTGCCGGGCGTGCCAGTTCCCTTTTCCAACACGATTGTTCCGCTGCAGGTGCCGGAACCTTTTACGACTTCCGGGCAGCCGTTGTTTGCATCGGGAACCACTTCGAATGTGGCGGCGAATACGCCGATTGATTTGGCGAGATTTCAACAGGATCTGGAGGCGCTGACGCCGGGGAATCAAACGCAGTTGTTGAGCGTGAGCGTGATGTCGCGCCATTTCAAGAACGGATACATCGGCACGTACACGGCAGGAGTTGAGCACGATTTCGGGTGGGTGCGATGGAACGCGGGGTATGTGGGGACGGCGGGGATTCATCTGGCGCGGGTGTTTGCTCCGAACGGGTATGGAGGGGCGGGGCCGGAGTTTGCGCGTTTCACGCAATTTGACTCCTCGGGAAATGCGACTGGCGGATTCGGGCCGGAGTATGTGATGGCCAGCGATTCGCATTCGAGTTACAACGCACTGCAGACCAGCGTCAGCGGAACGAACGCGAAGATCGGGCTGAATTTCGCGGCGAGCTATACCTTTTCGAAGTCGATCGACGACACCAGCGCGGTCCTGGGTGGCATTCCGGGTGGTGCGGGAACGGTTCTGCAGACGTTTGCCCAGAACCCGCTGGACGAGCGCGCGGAGAAAGGTGTGTCCACGTTTGACGTGACGCATGTTTTTTCGGTGAGCGTGTTTCAGGCTTTGCCGTTCGACAAAGTGAGTTTTCTGCAGCCGGTGAGCCGATACGTGACAGGCGGATGGCAGTTGCTGAATATCACTTCGATTTTTAGCGGACCTCCGTTCACGGTTTATTCGGGGGTTCAGCAGACGAGCGCGGGGGTCGGGGGAACGGACCGGCCGGATTTGCTGATGATGCCGGATTTCTCCACCGGCCGGACGCGGCGGGAGGATTATTTTGGATTGGGAAATAACAATAGCTCGTTCTTTTTCGTCCCGGTGAATGTGCCGGGGGGAACGGGGCCGAATCAGGGGCGATTCGGAACATTGGGACGAGATACGTTTCGCGCGCCCGGATTCAAGCAGTTTGATTTTGCGCTGATTAAGGACACGCCGTTCGGGCGGCGTGGGAAGAGCGACCTGGGGTTGGTGGAATTCCGGGCGGAGTTTTTCAATTTGTTTAACATCGTGAATTTCGGTTTGCCGTCGAATGTGGTGCGGGGGAGCGGGTTCGGAGTTATTTCTCATACGGCGGGGACTTCGCGGCAGATCCAGTTTTCGTTGAAGCTCATTTTCTAGGGGAGAAGAGTGAAGAGAAGATTTTGACGCAGAGTTCGCGGAGAAGACGCAGAGAGCGGAGAGATAAGCGGAAGAGAAACCCCAACTTGGGCGACCGGTGGTGAAAGTTAGTTTGGGTGATTGAGCATCGAACGTAAAAGCGGAAGCTTTGCT
>Ga0210410_10001093_pt1 | contig 26279 bp, 26 predicted proteins | sample IncBWC4MmetaG_FD_161058 | JGI IMG/M metagenome (GOLD analysis project Ga0210410, IMG submission 161058) | Forest soil microbial communities from Barre Woods Harvard Forest LTER site, Petersham, Massachusetts, United States - Inc-BW-C-4-M | ecosystem: Environmental > Terrestrial > Soil >... | reverse complement strand
CCTTGAACAAGCGCGAGAAACCCAGCAGCAAGCGGTCGACGCCGCCCGCCGCACGCTGGATCTTTCGGTCGACCGCTACCGAGGCGGGCTTGTCAGCTATCTGGATGTCGTCACGGCACAACAAAATTTGTTGATCAACGAACAGGAAGCCGCTGTGATTCAAGGCCAGCGCCTGGTCACCAGCGTTCTCCTGGTCAAAGCGCTTGGCGGCGGCTGGGATGCTTCGAGCCTCGCTGTCGTGCAGGTCAAGCCCAAGCTAAAGGATATGGTCGCGCCCTGACCGTTTCCGCTCCGCGCTAGATGGTCCGAGAGATTATTTTCTTGATCCTTCTGATGTGCGCTTCATCTCGCCTATAAAACGTCCACTGTTTGATGCGTTTCGCGCGCACCAGCCCCGCCAGGTGCAATATTTTCAAATGCTCGCTGGCCGTGGGCTGGCTAACCCGCATCTTCCGGGCGATAAACACCCCGCAGACCCCGTCCTTAACCAGATCGCCGTAAACCTGCGGCGGGAAGTGCTGCCGCGGATTCTTCAGCCAGGCGAGAATCTGCAGCCGCCTTGTGCTGGAAAGTGCCGCGAGCGCCGGTTTAAGATTCATATAGACAATTAGCCAACTCCCTAAGTATAATAGCACTCGACATGCCGTCAAGAAAGCACATCTTTCTCGCGCGCAGTTATTCTGGCCGCTGCACCGGTCGCGCGCTAAGCCTTGGAAGGTAGCTCCCATGCCCGCTACGCAGATCGATCGAGACCAAATCACGGCAACGGAAAAAACGATCCGGCCGCATATTCGTCGCACGCCCGTCATCGAAGCGAACGGCGGCGATTTCGGCTCGGGTTCCATCCCGCTCATCTTCAAACTAGAGCTGTTCCAGCATTCCGGCTCGTTCAAAGCGCGCGGTGCGTTCGCTAACTTGCTGCTGAGAAGAATTCCGCAATCCGGTGTCGTCGCAGCCTCGGGCGGCAACCACGGCGCGGCCGTGGCGTTTGCCGCCATGAAGCTCGGCATACCCGCAAAGATTTTTGTCCCCACGGTCGCTTCGCCGGAAAAAATCGCGCGCATTCGCGGCTACGGCGCCGAACTCGTAGTAACCGGCGAACGCTACGCCGAAGCACTGGGCGCCAGCGAACAGTGGGCCGCCGAGTCGGGCGCGCTCACGGTACACGCCTACGACCAGCCAGAAACGATCCTCGGCCAAGGCTCTGTCGGCTTCGAGTTCGAGCAGCAGTGCCCCGATCTCGACTCGTTGCTCGTTGCCGTCGGCGGCGGTGGCCTCATCGGAGGCGTGGCCTGCTGGTATTCGAATCGGATTAAAATTGTCGGCGTCGAGCCCGAGGCTGCGCCAACGCTGACGAACGCCCTTGCAGCCGGACGTCCCATCGATAGTCCTGCAGGAGGAATCGCCGCGGACTCCCTGGCTCCCAAGCGGATCGGCGAATTAATGTTCCCCATCGCGCAAAAATTTGTCAGCAGTACGGTGCTTGTTACTGACGACGCGATTCAGCAAGCCCAGCAGGCCTTCTGGAAAGTCCTGCGCCTCGTAACAGAACCCGGCGGAGCGGCCGCTTTCGCAGCGCTCCTCTCCGGCCGCTACAAGCCGCAGCCCGGCGAACGTGTCGGCGTTCTGGTCTGCGGAGGAAACACGGCTGCCGTTGATTTTGCTCGCGCTGCTGGCATCACCTCCAAAGAGCGCTCGCTGCCTCCCACCCGCCAAGTTGCCTTCCAATCGAGCAAAGGAGACTGAGATGTCTGTGTACGACAAATTAGGTTCCCTGGGAGTCTCTCTGCCGCCAATCGCACCGCCAGCTGCCGCGTTCTTGCCATTTGTGCGCACAGGCAATTTGATCTTCGTATCCGGCCACATCGCGAAGAAAGAAGGGCAACCCTGGACGGGAAAGCTTGGCGCCGAGCTCAACGCGGCTCAGGGAAAAGAAGCGGCGAGAGACGTTGCTATACAGCTGCTCGGCACGCTCCACGCGGCAACCGGAGATCTAAACAGAATCGTACGAATCGTAAAACTAATGGTGCTGGTGAACAGCGCACCGTCCTTCACCGAGCAACATCTGGTCGCCAATGGCGCTTCCGAACTCTTCGGTGAGATCTTCGGAGACCTCGGCAAGCACGCCAGAAGCGCCTTCGGCGTCGCCCAAATCCCGCTGGGCGCGTGCGTCGAAATTGAACTTATTGCCGAGCTGCGCTGACAACCACTTCGCGGAGTCGCCCCTATTCCCTGCCTTCAAAAAAGGTTCACGCCTCGAACGACCAACGCCCACCAACCATGGTGCGCTCAATCGGAATCGTGATCAGCGTCGATGGATTCTCGCGCAGCGGATCGCGACCCAACACCACCAGATCCGCCAACTTCCCTGTTTCGATCGATCCTTTGATGTTTTCCTCGTAAGACGCGTAGGCGCCGTGCAACGTGCCCACGCGGATAGCCTCCTCAATCGTGATGCGCTGCTTCGGCCCCCAAAGATTGCCTTTGCTGTCCGTGCGCGTCACTTCGGATTCGAGAGCCATCATCGGCTCGAAAGGCCCCGGCGGATAGTCCGACGCTTGCGTTGGGCGAATCCCTGCATCGATGAAGCTCCGCAAAGCAAACATATGATTCAGACGGTCCGCCCCGTAGTAACGCATTTTTTCGCCGTGATAGTAGACGTACGTCGAAAACGGCGTCGGTATTGCGCCAAGCGCCTTCATGCGCCTGATCAAATCGTCGTTAACGATGGTGCAGTGCTCCAGCCGGAAGCGCGGATCACGACGCGGCGATTCGCGTTCGAGCCGTTCGTAAACGCGCAGCGTCGTGTCGATCCCCACATCTCCATTCGCGTGCGTGCCAATCTGCCAACCAGCGAGATGCGCCTTGCGCCCGTGTGTGTACATCTCCTCTTCCGTCATCACCAGAATGCCGTAGTCGTTCGGCCGGCCCTCATAGGGAACAGAAAGCCGCGCCGTCCGCTCAGAAATCGATCCATCGCATACCAGCTTTATCGCGCCAACGCGCACCCATTCGTCCCCAAGCCCGGTGCGCACACCAGCTTCAAGCATCTGATCGAGAAAGTGGTAATTGATGAAGCAGTACGCGCGGTACAGCAGTTCGCCGGCTTCGTGCGCATCCTGATAAGCGCGCAGATCCTCCGGCACCCCCTGCGCTTCGGTCGCCGAGGTGATTCCCGCGCGGGCGAGCATCTTGGAGATGAGCTTCACTCCCTCCCGGCAATCCTCCCGTGTAAAATTCAGCGGAATCACTCTATGGAAATAGTCATTCGCGCTCTCGGCGACCCGTCCGCTCAACTTTCCCGTCGAGGGATCATGACTAATCTGTCCGCCCGGGGGATCGGGCGTCTTTTCATCAATCCCTGCTTTGCGAAAACCGAGGGAATTCGCGTAGGAAGTGTGCCCGCCGCGGTGTTGTATGCGCACGGGATGATCCGGCACTGCGGCGTCTAAGTCCGCGATCGTCAGCGGCCGTTCTTCCTCGGTTTTTGTGTCGTCGTACTTGAACCCGAGCACCCATTCGCCCGCGGGCGTCTTCGAGGCACGCTCGCGGAGTGCAGCTTGAATCGCCTGAACGGAGCGCAGGTCGCAGTCCACCATGCGCAAGTGCAAGCGGCCCGCTTCCGACGGATGCGCGTGCGCGTCGATAAATCCCGGAAGCACAGTTTTTCCGCCAAGATCGATTTTCTGGACGCCGGGCCCGGCGAGGTTCAGCACATCGCTGTTGCTTCCCACGGCGAGAAATCTGCCACGCGAGATAGCCACCGCCTGCGCATGCGGTTCGGCCGCGTTCACCGTCCCAATATTTCCGTTGTGCAGAATCAGCCCGGGCCTTTCCTGCTCCAACGGAAACATCGTCAAAGCAGCCATCGAGCCGAGAAACTCACGCCGTGTCGGTCCGTTGGTCATGGGCACCTTTCTTCGACCATCGATTGCCGCGAATCCTACGCCGCTCCGCCCGGCACGTCAACGCGCTGTGCTCGCCATCGGCAAAGCCGTATCGGATTTGGTGCGCCGGGGGCTGCACGCTCCTCTCGAGACCCGCATCGTCAACGGCTTTCATGTTGTCAAACTGTCACCTGGCTCGCCCCCGGTAAGCACCGAGGACGTCGAAAAGCTGCTGGACCAGTGAAAGTGAAGCCGGTTTCTTGTTAGACGTCAATGTTCTTATCGCCATGGCTTGGCCCACCCACCGCGCCCATGAGAACGTCCAGGAATGGCTTTCGCGCCACGCGCGCGAAGGGTGGGCAACATGTCCCCTGACGCAGACTGCGTTCGTCCGCATCCTCTCGAATCCTGCTTTTTCTCCGAACGCGCTCACCCCCGGCGATGCCCTGGCTCTTCTAAGAGCCAACCTTGGCCATCCCGGGCACAGGTTCTGGGCGGATGAGCTCAGCTTTATCCAGGCGATGGAACCACTCACTCCGCGATGGGCGGGCCATCAACAAGTGACCGGTGCTTATTTGCTGGGACTTGCGATGCATAAGAAAGGAAAGCTCGCGACCATGGATCGCGCCATCTTGGCGTTGCTGCCCGAGAAGAGCCTCGAACGTGAATTCGTCCAGCTGGTCTGAACTACGCCAGCCCACAATTCTCCGAACCCATGATTGCCGCGCGCGAATTCACTTGTGGGGGCGCAGCATGGCTGCGCCCCAGGCGCCCAAGCCTCAACCCCACGCCTTCGGCTTCGCATCTACCCTGGCGGCCAGCGGAATGGCCGCCCGCCGAGCAAGTGCAAATGCAGATGAAACACGGATTGGCCGGCGCCAGTGCCGTTGTTGAAGACCGTGCGGTAGCCATCGAGGAGATGGCGCTCGCGAGCCAACTGTGCGGCAACGAGTTGCATCTTCCCGATCACCGCCTGGTCTTCCGGCTTCGCGTCGTCCAGCGAAACAAAATGTCTTCGCGGGCATAGCAGGATGTGCGTAGGCGCCTGCGGGTTGATGTCCTCGAACGCAAAAATGTCAGGATCTTCATAAACAATTTTCGATGGAATTTGTTTCGCAGAGATTTTGCAGAACAAGCAGTCAGCGCTCATCAATTCCCTCCTCGAGGTGCGCCTTCATCGAGACGAACAACAAACGGCGTAAACCCCTCGCGGCCGCGAAGCTGTTCACCAAATTCGCGCGCGGCGTCTTCTCCCGTAATTTTGCCGACGCGCACGCGGTAGAACATGCCGTCAGGCGAATCGTACTGCTGAATGAAAATCGGTGAATACGAAAGATTCAAACGATCACGTAAACGCTGGGCGTTCGCTTGATCGCGAAAAGCGCCGACCTGCACGGTGAAAAAACCACCTGTGGGATCAATCCCAGGCGTAAGAACTTCCACGCGCACGGGCACAACGCCCGGCCCTATGGATTCAATCTCACGCGCCGCGGCCAGCGACAGATCGATGATGCGATTCTCGACAAACGGTCCACGATCCGTGATTCGCACGGTGGTCGATTTGCCGTTGTTGAGATTCGTCACACGCACCATGGTTTCAAAAGGCAGCGTGCGGTGCGCCGCCGTCAACTTATACATATCGTAGATTTCACCATTGGAGGCCCGCCGCCCGTTGAAGGGCACCCCATACCAGGAAGCGCTGCCTTCTTCCAGGTAACCCGCGGGTGCTGGGCTCGGCGATGACTTGCCGCTCCTTGGCGATGGCCTGACCGGAGGATTTGCCGGTGTTGGCGCTGGTTCGCCGGCGCTCGACCGTTTGGTGGATTCGATTGTGTCTGGCGATGCGGTCGACGGCGCAGGCTGACGGTTCGCCGTGACGTGGCGCGAAGCGCAGCCGGCGATTAGAGCGAGCACGGAGAAGCAGGCGAAGGTCAGCAGAAAGTTCAGCGGATAGAAGAGGTCCGATCGGCAGCGCGTGGCCCGGAAGGAGGTCACAAGTTGGCTCGCATCACGCTTCGGACGGCGGTTTCTCGGAATCGCGTTGGGCGCGTGCAGAATTGCGCGATTCGAGTTTCGAAGCGGCTTGGGTGAGTTTTTCCGAGACTTCGCGAAGGAATTGGGCGGTGCGCTTCTCGGTTTCGGGCGCGACTTCTTCATCGATATAGCGGCGGAGGCGGGTAAGCTCTTCGTCGATACGGCGGCCGAACTCTTCGAATTTGTCCATTGTTGTGCCCACGGCTCCTCTTACACGGTAAAAAGCTGTGAATTCTGTATTATAGGAATGCAGTCGGTGGCTCGCAAGGAGGAGAATTGGCACTTTCCTATGAGTGGCAGCGGCGATTGGAGCGCTGGAAAAGCAGCATGGGCGGCCTTTTCGGCGGTGGGGGTGGAAGCAATCAGCCGCGGCCGCAAATCTGTCCTGCCTGCGGAGCGCTGGTCGGTATCAGTGCCACCAGGTGTCACGTATGCGGCACGAGCTTGCGCTTCTCGCTCGCGGCTTTTAGCAAGAAGTTTTCCGGAGTTTTCGGCGAGCACGAAGCTCCGGTAACCACCGTACTGTTGATCGCGAACGTCATAATGCTGGGCGTCAGTTGGATGGCGCTCGCCGCAACAGGAGGCGGAGGAGGACTAAGCATCCTGTGGGGGCTGGGCGGGGCGACGCAGTACCGTCTTGGCGCTAGCTTTCCGTACTCGATTTTTTACATGAACGAGTGGTGGAGAGTAGTCACCGCAATGTTTCTGCACGGCGGATTGATTCACATCGGTTTCAACATGATGGCGCTTTTACAGTTTGGGCCGGCGATTGAAGAGCTCTATGGCTCGGCGAGATATCTTTTTATCTATGTGTTCACGGGAGCGTTCGGCTTCCTGGTCAGCGCAAGATTCGGCAACTTTTCGCTGGGCGCGAGCGGCGCCTTGCTTGGGCTCGTCGGCGTGATGCTAGCGATCACTACGAAACGCGGCGGCACCCAAATGCGCGAGCTGCGATCGCGATTGATCAGCTCCGTCGTGATTCTCTTTGCCCTAGGGTTCATGCGCATGGGCATGGACAACTACGCCCACGGAGCAGGATTGGCCGCCGGATTCGTATTGGGCAAGATATTTGCGGACCGGCAGCCGATGAATGTTAGCGAACGGCGCAGAGCTTATGCGCTGGGATGGCTCGCGGGACTGGTTGTGGTTGCGAGTTTTGCGCTGATGATGAAGCACTATCGTGACCCTTTGCCGGGAGAGTCGGCACAATCCTTCCCCGCCGCGGGAAAAAGTGCGTTACTCTACTCGCAGTATAAGGCGCCCATCGTGGATCCACATTCGATTGTGGTTGTGAGTTTGCACTCGCCCAGGGAGAAAATCTGGGGTGAGCTGTTGGACATTAATCCTTCCGGCGTGACGCTGCGGGGTATCGATTTGAATTCCTTCGACCATTTTATCCGTCAGATCAACGAGCCCGACGGCGAACGCATGGGGTTGCCGACCATCTTTTTTCCGATGAATCGCGTCGAACGTATCTCTCTAGATGAGCCGACCGGCGCGATTCCCTCCATGAACGAACTCTTCGCGCGGAAGATTGGCCGCTCCCTTACCGACTATCTCGCCCAATTCGCGTGACACACGTTGCCTAAAACGATTTGCATCGCACGCGACATATTTCGCAGGGCACAATTTGCGTGACAAGGTCCGCCTGAACTGCGCTATCCTGAATTGCAATGAAAGGCCGCATCTGGACGGTTCCCAATCAAATCACTTTGCTGCGCCTCGGCTTTCTGCCGTTCTTTCTTATTCTTATTTCCTACGAACGGTATAAATGGGCGCTGCTGGTGCTTGTTGTCGCGGGGCTTTCCGACGGCATTGATGGCCTGCTCGCGCGCAGCCTCAATCAGCGGTCTGCGCTTGGCGCTTATCTCGATCCCATCGCCGATAAGCTGTTGCTTTCGTCTTCGTTTATTATTTTGGCGTTTAAGAAGCAAATCGCGTGGTGGCTCACCATCATTGTCTTCAGCCGCGACATACTCATTCTCGTGGTGGCCGTGGTGATTCTGCTCATTTCCGGTTATCGGCCTTTTCCGCCAAGCATCTACGGCAAGATGACCACGGCTTTTCAGATCATTCTGGTGTTCACGGTCGTCTTTTCCGCGGCTTATCCAGGCTTCCATCTTCGAAAGATCATCCATCTGCTTGTTTACGGTGTGACGTTTTTCAGCATCGGTTCCGCGCTTCATTATTCGTTCAGCACGGCGCGGCACCTCAGTAGTTCCTCTTCTTCGTAGGAAAAGCATGTACACACAGAAAATGGATAACACAGACGACCCGGAGAGGAGATTGTCTGGAGATCAGACCGGCATGGGTTTGGGACCGACGGAAGGAACCACGAGTTTGGGTTCCGTAACGGATTGGACTTGTTCTAGCGTGGCGTCCGGGGCGAGTTCGCGGAGGACGAGGCCTTCGGGAGTGACGTCAATGAAGGCAAGTTCGGTAACGATGTGATCGACGACTTCCACGCCGGTGAGCGGGAGCGTGCATTTTTTCAGGATTTTGGGTTTGTTGTCGCGCGTGGCGTGCTCCATGGCGATGACCACGCGCTTGGCGCCGGCGACGAGGTCCATTGCGCCGCCCATGCCTTTCAGCATTTTGCCGGGAATGGCCCAGTTGGCGAGAGTTCCCTTTTCATCGACCTGGAGCGCGCCGAGGACCGTTAGATCGACGTGGCCTCCGCGAATCATGGCGAAAGAATCGGCGGAAGAAAAATAAGATGTGCCGGGAAGCTCGGTGACCGTCTCTTTGCCGGCGTTGATGAGGTCAGGGTCGACTTCTGTTTCACGGGGGTAGGGACCCACGCCCAGCATGCCATTTTCAGATTGAAGAATGACGTCCATGCCTTGCGGGACATAGTTGGCGATTGCCGTCGGCATACCGATGCCGAGATTGACGTAATAGCCGTCGCGCAGTTCGAGCGCGATGCGGCGAGCGATGCGTTCGCGTTTTTGTTCGTCGGTCAGAGGCATAAGAAGTTCGCCGTCGACAGTTTACTATTAAACGGGCCGTAAAGCCCTGGCACTTCAGGCGCCGGGCTAAAGCCCGGCCCTTAGAAAGGCTCAGCGGAATTTCTTCTCCAATCTGGGTAAAGTGTCGGCGAGGACCTGGCCGACGACGGCGAGGCTCTGCGGATCCACTTTGTCCAGAGTGTCTTGCGGGGTGTGCCAGTAGGTGTCCCGGACGGAAAAGTCGATGAGGTCGCAGCCAGCGACGCCCCGGCGAATGAAGGAGAAATGGTCGTCACCGCCAACGGCATAGTTTTCGTTGACGAAATTGTTTTGGTAGCCGAGTTGAGCGGCGGTGTCCCAGATGAGATCTGTGAGCCATGGCGTGGAGCCCGTGTCGCGGGTGATTCTGACCTTGGCGGGACCAATCATGTCGGCCAGGATCATGGCTTTGGTGCGCTTGAGGTCGCCAGAAAGGGCCATTTGCGCGGCCATTTCGCGGCTGCCGTAGGTATTGTTGTTATCCGTCCATAGAATGCTGGCTTTATCGGTCCAGTTGCCTTGGGCTTCTTCGCCGTCGAAGAAGACGATCCAGACGTTGAGCGAATTCTTCCGAGAGCAGAACAAGCGCGCAAGTTCGAGCATGGTTCCTGTGCCAGAGCCGCCGTCGTCGGCACCGACGAAGTTCGGTATGCGCACGGTGTCGTAATGCGTTGTGTAGAGGACGATGCCCGGGCCGCTGCCAGGAATCTTGACAACGATATTTTTCATAGCGAGATCGCCAAGTGCGGTCGGTCCGTGGAAGTCATGCTCCTCAACGGGGCATCCGTAGCTCTTCAGTTGGCCGGTGATGTAAGCCTGCGCGCGGTGAATTCCCTCAGAGGCGGGCGGCCGAGGCCCGATTTCCACAAGATGGCGGACGTGCTCGTACGCGCGTGGGCCATCGAATCCGGTTGATGATTCGCCGTGAAGATGGAGGGCCAACACAAGCGTGAGCGGCAGAAGGAGGATCGTTCCGAATGTCCGGCCTGAACCGAAATCCCGTTTTTGTTCTACGCTCAGCATGATTTTTTTGACACCATTCAAGCAATATTCGGAAGCACGTGACGAATGGCCAAGACAGCTATAGTGACAGCCGCCAGCGTCCTCCATCGAACGGTTATCCAAGAGTGTGTTGGGTTATCGCGGCGCGTGCTGCCTGGCCAAGCGCGAGTGGCAAAACAGCCCCACATCGTTTTCCCGGTTATGAGATCGCAGGCCACTAGGGCAAACACCGCGAGGCTGGCGCATAGATAGAAAGGCACATCAGACCTCCCTCGTGGTTCTGCGCTCGATGCGCTTTTCGTATTTGGGGCCCTCGAAGATGGTGTCTACGAAGATGCCGGGGGTGTGGATTTGATCCGGTGGGAGTTCCCCGAGTTCGATAAGTTCTTCGACTTCGGCGATTACATAATCGGCGGCGGTGGCCATCATGGGATTGAAGTTGCGGGCGGTCTTGCGGTAGATGAGATTGCCCCAGCGGTCGCCTTTCCAGGCTTTGATGAAAGCGAAGTTGCCACGGATGGCGCGCTCGAGGACATATCGGCGGCCGTCGAAATCGCGCGTTTCCTTGCCTTCGGCGACCATAGTGCCGAAACCCGTAGGAGTGTAGAAGGCAGGAATGCCCGCACCCCCGGCGCGGAGGCGTTCGGCTAAAGTGCCTTGCGGATTTAGCTCGACTTCGAGCTCCCCGCTGAGGACTAGCTGCTCGAAGAGTTTGTTTTCGCCTACGTAGGTGGAGACCATCTTTTTCACCTGGCGATTTTTCAAGAGGACGCCAACGCCGAAGTCGTCGATGCCGGCGTTGTTGCTGACGACGGTGAGATTTCTTATGCCTTTGCGGCGGACCGCGGCGATCAGGTTTTCCGGGATGCCGCAGAGGCCGAAGCCGCCCATTAGGATGGTGGCGCCATCGGTTAGGCTCGCGATGGCGGCGTCGGCGGAGGAGATACGTTTGTCCATGGGTGAAATCCTGATGGCGGCAGAGAGAGGCGCACAGGCGGAAACCTGTGCTACCGCTGCCGAGGAGCAGTCTACCCTAAGAGGGAGGATCGGCGAAGTCTGCGGCGGGACCAAGAAAAGGCGGAGCAGCACATAGTCGAGCGTCTGCCGGGCGTTTTGGTTGTGGCTTTAATCAAAAATATCGATATTATAGTGGAATTCAATCCATGGTCGAGGACGGTCCTGATGCACATGAATGAGTTATGGCGTTTCGGGAACAGAGCTTCCGCAATGATTGGTTTTGGTGTGCCTGCCGCGTGCCTGGCGGCAATTTTGGGAGTGGCCACAACGGTCTTTGCGCAACACCGGATGCACGGGCAGCAGGTAAAAGAAGATCGTAACCATCCGTGGATGAACGCGAACCTTTCGCCGGACGAGCGCGCGAACATGGTGCTGAAGGAGATGACGCTCGACGAGAAAATTGACCTGTTGCACGGAATGGGCATGCCAGGCTGGCCTAGGGAGGTCGAGAATCCAGAGCCAGAACTGGGAAACAGCGGGGCGGGGTTTGTGCTTGGCGTGCCGCGGCTGGGGATTCCGATCATTCAGATGAGCGATGCGGCGTACGGAGTGCGGAGCAGCGCGGAGAATGGGCGGTATTCGACGGCGCTTCCGGCGAACGTTGCGGCCGCGGCAAGCTGGGATTCCGAAGCGGCGTGCGCGTACGGGACGGTGATCGGGAAGGAGTTGCGCGCGCAAGGATACAACATGACGCTGGGCGGTGGGGTAAATATCACGCGCGAGCCGAGGAACGGCCGAACGTTCGAGTATTTAGGCGAAGATCCGGTTCTGGCGGGAACGCTGGTCGGGAATTTGATGAAGTGCGAGCAGGCGCAGCACGTGATTGGCGACATCAAGCACTACGCGGTGAACGATCAAGAAAGCGGACGAAACGAAGTGGACTCGATTATCAGCAGGCGCGCGCTGCGGGAAAGCGATTTGCTGGCGTTCGAAATTGGCGTGGCGATTGCGAATCCCGGGGCGGTGATGTGCTCGTATAACTCTGTAAACGGGGATTTTGCTTGCGAGAATAAATATTTACTGACCGATGTTTTGAAGAAGGAGTGGGGATTCAAAGGCTTCGTGGTTTCGGATTGGGGCGGAACGCACAGCACGGTGAAGGCGTCGGCAGCGGGTTTGGACAATGAGGAACCGCTCGATGAGTTTTTTGGGGCCAAGCTGAAGGCGGCGGTAGGGGCAGGCAAAGTCTCGATGGCGGAGCTCGACGATCATGTGCGGCGGGTTTTGCGGTCGGAGTTTGCTTGCGGAATTGTGGATCATCCGACGCAGAAGAGCGTGGCGGATATTGAGGGCGGACTGGAGACGGCCCGGCAGATTGAGGAACAAAGCGCAGTGCTGCTGAAAAACAACGGGCTGCTGCCGCTGGGTCCAGGAGCGCCGCGCTCGATAGCAGTGATTGGGCCTCACGCGAATGAAGGCATGATGTCGGGAGGCGGGTCAGCGCAGGTGGACGCACCGGGGAGGCCGTCGGCCGGATGGCAGGCGCAAGTGTGGTTCCCGCCGTCACCCATAAAAGTGCTGCAAGCCAAATTCCCGGCAGCGAATGTACGGTTTGATTCGGGCGCGAACCCCGCGAGCGCGGCCGCACTGGCGAAGAATTCGGATATCACCATTGTGTTCGCCTACCAGTGGGAAAGCGAAGGGATGGATTTGCCGGACTTGTCGCTGCCGATGAAGCAAGATGAGCTGATCGAACAGGTGGCCACGGCGAACCCGAAAACAATCGTGGTGCTGGAGACGGGAACGGCGGTGACCATGCCATGGATTGATAAAGTGGGAGCAGTTTTGGAATCGTGGTATGGGGGCAGCAAGGGTGCGGAGGCAGTCGTGAACATTTTGTACGGCGACGTGAATCCGAGCGCGAAACTGCCGATGACGTTTCCGCAAAACGAGGTAGACTTGCCGCATCCACATCTGACAAAGCCCGGGCCGGGGCAAACGGGAGAAGCTGCGGTGATGAAGACAGGCGAGGCCCAGCCGACATTCAGCGTGAAGTATGACGAGGGATTGAAGGTTGGTTACAAGTGGTATGACGCAGAGAAAAAGGCCGTGCTGTTTCCGTTCGGATATGGGCTGTCCTATACGACGTTTACGTATTCGGAGCTGAAAGTTTCGGCGGGCAAAGAGACCGGCGTGAGCTTCACGGTCAAGAATACCGGGAACCGCGCGGGAGGGGAAATTGCAGAAGTGTATGCGGCGCTGCCTGCTGATGCGGGTGAGCCGCCGAAGCGGTTGGTGGGGTGGAGCAAGGTGTGGTTGAACGCGGGAGAGAGTAAGTATGTGAGTGTGAGGGTCGATCCGAAATATTTGTCGATTTATGATGAGGCTGCGAGTGGATGGAAATTGGTGCCTGGCGCGTACACGTTTATGGTCGGAGGATCTTCGCAGAATCTGCCCTTGGTTGAGAAGGCCAACCTGAAATAGTTAAGAGAAGAATTGGTGGTGAGTGGGGCTGGGGAGTGGTGTGCCCGAGCGGTGCGGTGCACGACGGGCTTTTGGTCTTGGCGTTAAGCTTCCTTCCGCCTCAGAGGCGAACCCCACTTGGCTGACGGCGCCTTCGATCAGGGTGCCCAAGCGGGTCCGGCTTTAGGAAAGATTAGGCGAATTCATGCTACAAATCGGGAGCGACACCCTTGCTGGAGATGGTCGATGCCAGCCGGGAAGGAAGGCTCCAGATGATCAAGCACACCTCGCACAGCGGCGGCACGCTGATCTTCAACAATTCACTGCGTTTCATGGTTGGGATGTGTCTCGCGTGGGTGGCGTGGTGTCCGGCGGGACGAGCGCAGGCGGGCAATCCAGCTCCCGCATCGGCGGAGGAAGTGAAACAGTTGCGCGAGGTCGTAGGGAGCTTGTTGACGCGCGTCTCGGAACTAGAAAACGAGCTGAAACAGCGGCAGGCTTTGCCGGCAGAGAGGATTGCGAGAGACGCATCCGTTAGAGGCGGTGGGCCAGCTGCCAGTCGAGACGCGGTGACGGCTTCGCCGGCGTCCACGGCCGCTCCCGCTGCGGGGGCAACCGTAACATCGCCCACGCTCGCGCACAGTGCCTCCTTCGAAGCACCCCAAGAATCCGCAAACGCGGTGGACCGAGCCATTCTTGACTACCTGCACGGAGCGACGCTGAATTTTGCCTTGGATGAATACTATTCGTTCAATTTCAACCGTCCCGTCGGGCGGGTGAACGCGCTGCGTGCGTACGACGTTTTGAGCAACAACATCAGTTTGAATCAGGCGGACGTAGTTTTCGAGCGGGCTCCCGATGTGTCCGCCGGGCGGCCGTTTGGAGTGCGCCTCGACCTGCAATTCGGGCAGGCCACGGACACGTTGCAGGGAAATCCGGCCAACGAGCCGCGGCCGCAGATTTATCGAAATATATTTCAGGCTTATGGAACATATGTAGCGCCGATCGGCAACGGCTTGACGCTGGATGTCGGCAAATGGGGAAGCTCGATCGGGATCGAAGGAAATTATACAAAGGACCAGATGAATTATTCGCGGGCGTATTGGTTCGATTTTTTGCCGTTTTATCACATGGGTGTGCGGGCGAGCTACAAGGTGAATGATGCGCTGACCTTGAACTACTGGTTGGTGAACGGCACAAATCAGGCGGAAGCGACGAACGGGTTTAAGGATGAGTTGTTTGGGTTCACGGCCACGCCGCGTAAAACGATCACCTGGAACATGAATTACTACCTGGGGCAGGAACATCCCGACCGGAATGTTGTGTCGTCGAACGGACCCATCCCGGTTCAGCCGGGGCTAACGTTTCAGGCGATTGCACCCGCTCCGAACGGGAAGTTGCATATTTTTGACAGCTACGTGAGCTGGCAAGCGGCGCCGAAGCTGACATTCGCATTGGAAGGCGATTACGTGATTCAGCGCTTGTGGAGGACGACGGCACCGGGAAAGTCTTCGGCGCCATCGCACGCTATCGGAGGGGCTGGCTACGCGAAGTACCAATTTACGCCGAAGTTCGCCGTGGCCGGGCGAGTGGAGTATCTCTCGGATCGCGGCGGACTATTCAGTGGAATCACGCAGGCTTTGAAGGAAGCGACGGCCACCTTCGATTACAAACTTTCCGAGGGATTTTTGATGCGATATGAGTGGCGGCGGGACTTCTCGAACCGGCCGTCCTTTTTTACGGACAAGAACGGAGTGCTCGGCAAGGAACAGCAGACGGCGTCGATCGGGGTGGTCTGGTGGGTGGGGAGGAAGGAGGGGGCGTGGTAATCACGGAGTACCACACACGGAAAGGAAACGGGACTGGAGGGAAAGAGCCAAGCCCCTAGAGGGAGCGGAGAAGTTTATAGAGTTCGTTGGCGGCGTCGAAGTCGGCTTCCAGGTCGCGGGAGGCTAGGCGTTCGCGGAGATCGTCGAGGCGGCGGGCGAAGAGATCGAGGGCGGCGGAGAGGACTTCTTTGTTGGTCAGGACGATGTCGCGCCAGGTGGAGTAGGGGCTGCCGGCCAGGCGGAGAGAGTCGCGGAGACCGGGCCCGGCTAGCGTGATGGGGAGCCCGTTTTCGTCGAGATGATCGTAGAGGAACGAGGCTAGGGCTACGGCGGCTAGCTGGGGGAGATGCGAAGCCAGACCGACGGCGTAGTCGTGTTGTTGGGCGCCGAGCCAGAGGGGGCGGGCGCCGATTTTTTCCAGGATTTTGACGAAGGCGGAGATGCGGGAGTCCGTTTGATCGGAAGATGCGCCGATCACGGCGTAGGTGTTGTTGCGGAAGAGGTCGGCGTCGGCATGGGCGATGCCGGATAGCTCCCTGCCGGCCATGGGATGCCCGCCGAGGAAGCGTTTTGTGGAGTCCTCGGGGAAGAGATCGGCGGCATCTTCGGTGATGCGGACTTTTGTGCTGCATGCGTCGGTAATGAGAGCGTTGGGTGAAGCTAGGCGGGCAAGTTCTGGGAGAAGATCGACAGTGGCGCCGATCGGAAGCGCGATGTAGACGAGATCGGCGTTTTCCAGCGCGGGAGCGAGTTCACCGGAGAAAGCGCGGTCAATGGCGCCACGAGATTGCGCTTCGAAGATGATGTCGGGGCGATCCCAGCCGGCGATGTGGATATCTGAGGTGTATTTGCGGAGGGCGAGAGCAAAGGAACCGCCGATTAGACCGGTGCCGAGTATGGTGGCGCGAGTAATGACGTGGGCGGAGGGCATGACTCAGGCCATGCGGCGACCAATGGCTGGGGCGATGATACGGAGTTCGGCCATGAGCTGGGTAAAGGCTCCAGGCTCGAGCGATTGAGCGCCATCGGAGAGCGCGTGATCGGGATCATTGTGGACTTCGATGAGTAAGCCGTCGGCCCCAGCGGCGACCGCGGCGCGGGCCATGGGAGGAACTTTGTCGCGGCGGCCGGTGCCATGAGAGGGATCAGCCAGCATGGGGAGATGTGAAAGTTTCTTGATGACCGGGATGGCGGCGATGTCGAGCGTGTTGCGCGTGTAGGTTTCGAAGGTGCGGATGCCGCGTTCGCAGAGAATGACGTTGTAGTTGCCTCCGGCGAGAATGTACTCGGCGCTTAGGAGCAGCTCTTCCATGGTGGCGGACATGCCGCGTTTGAGTAGGACGGGTTTGCGGATTTCGCCGAGGGCCCGCAGGAGGTAGTAATTCTGCATGTTGCGGGCGCCCACCTGGAAAATGTCGACATATTCGGACATCATTTTGATTTGCGAAAGGTCCATTACTTCGCTGACGGTGAAAAGATTGAATTTGTCGGCGGCTTCGCGCATGAGCTTAAGGCCTTGTTCGCCGAGGCCTTGAAAAGCGTAGGGTGAGGTGCGCGGTTTGAAGGCACCCGCACGAAGGATTTTTACGCCAGCTTTGGCGACGCTTTCCGCGATGGAAAGAATTTGTTCGCGCGATTCGACGGAGCAGGGGCCTGCGGCGACTACAACTTCATTGCCGCCGATGCGGACGCCGCGGCCCAGATCGACGATTGTGCCTTCGGGCTTGAACTGGCGGCTGGCAAGCTTGAAAGGCTGCGTGATACGCATGACTTCGCGCACGCCTTCGAGCAGCTCGAAGTCCCGGTGGTCGAAATCGCGATGGACGCCGACGGCGCCAAGGACGGTGTGGGATTCGCCCGTCGAGCGGTGAACGTTGAAGCCTGCGGCGACCAGGCGGTCGATGACGTGCTGGATTTGGGCGTCGTTGGCGCCTTCTTGCATTACGATGACCATAGGAGTTTCTGATTCCCTTTCGATTCGAGCGCATTCTACGCGACAAAGATGCCGAGCTAAAACCCGGCGCCGACAAACAAATGAAATAACCTTAACGAACGAGACTTCCTAAGTGTTCCCTTAGTTCCCTTCTTTCGGGCGCTTCAGAGTGGCACGCTCTGGGTGCATGGCGTCGCGTTCGGCGGCGCGGGCTTCGTCGATGATGCGTTCGAAAAGGCGGCGGATGGCCGCGTCCGTGAGTGGGCCGGGGTTGGTGCGCTCGGCGTTCGCGAGGACTTCGTTTTCCCGGTCCGGCTGATAGAGCGGAATGTTGGCCGCTTGTTTCAGCTTGCCGATCTCCAGGGCGCAGTGGGAACGTTCGTTGAGAAGCTCGACAAGCTTTTTGTCGATTTCGTCGATGCGGCGGCGCCAGTCGCTGAGATTCACGGAGCGACCTCGCGGCGGGAGAGGCCGTGGCGAGCGGCTCCTTTTAGGGAACGAATGCGAGCGGCGAGGCCCGCGGCGGCTGCGTCAATGGCAGCGGGCGTGGGATTTGTGGCGGTGGCTTTTTCAATTTCGGAGACCAGGGCGGAGCCTACGACGGCGGCATCGGCTAGCCCGCCGAGAACGGAGACGTGGCCGGGGAGCGAGATGCCGAAACCGACGGCGATGGGAAGTTGCGTGACATTACGGGCCCGGCGCAGGAGAGCGGGGAGATCATCGGGGAGGGCGTCTTTCACGCCGGTGACGCCGGTGCGTGAGATGAGATAGAGAAAACCCGAGGAAGCGGTGGCGATTTTGGCCAGGCGGTCATCGGTGGAGGTGGGAGCGCCGAGAAAAATCGTGTCGAGATGATGCGCGGCTAGAACCTGGCGATAGTCGTCCGATTCTTCGGGAGTGAGATCGGTGATTAGGACGCCGTCGGCGCCGGCAGTTGCGGCGGTGGAAGCAAACTTTTCGAGGCCCAGTTGTAGGACGGGATTGTAGTAGCTGAAGAGGACAATGGGAACTTCGCTGGATTTTCGGATTTCGCGGACCAAATCGATGACTTGGGCGAGAGTTGTGCCGGCTTTGATAGCACGCTCGGAGGCGCGCTGAATGGTGGGGCCGTCAGCGAGGGGATCGCTGAAGGGAATGCCAAGTTCTATGACATCGGCGCCGGCATTTGCGAGGGCCAGAACGAATTTATGTGTGGCGTCTAGCGTCGGGTCGCCGGCGGTGATGTAGGCGACGATGCCGAGTTCCCCGGATTGGCGGAGCGCGGCGAATCGTTTGGAGATGCGAGTCGAGTTGGAGGTCGCCAAGGGCATTGTTTTTCAAGAAAGATTAGAGCAGGCGGGAATAGGTGTCCATGTCTTTGTCGCCGCGGCCGGAGAGGTTTAGGATGACAAGGTCGTTGGCGGAGAAGCGCGGCAGACGCTCGATGAGGCCGGCAATGGCGTGGGCTGACTCTAGCGCGGGGATGATGCCTTCGCTACGCGAGAGAAGGTGCGCGGCATCGAGCGCGGCGGAATCGGACACGGCAGCGTACTCGGCGCGGCCTTGATCGGCGAGCCAGGCGTGCTCGGGGCCGATGGCGGGATAGTCTAGGCCGGCGGAGATGGAATGCGTGGTGGCGATTTGGCCATCTTCGGTTTGCAAAACATAAGTGTAGGTGCCTTGCAGTACGCCGGGGCGCGCGCCGGTAAATCCTTGCGCGGCGGCGAGGCGCGCGGCGTGTTCGCCGAGCTGGCCGCCACGGCCGCCGGCTTCGATGCCGACCATTTTCACGGAGGAGTCGCCGAGAAATTGGTGGAAAAGACCGATGGCGTTCGAACCGCCCCCGACGCAGGCGAAAAGATGCGTTGGCAGGCGTTTTTCGACGGCGAGAACTTGTTCGCGGGCTTCGCGGCCTATGACGGACTGAAAATCGCGGACCATCGTGGGATAGGGATGCGCCCCGAGGACGGAACCGAGCAGATAGTGGGTGTTGCGGACGTTGGTGACCCAGTCCCGCATGGCTTCGTTGATGGCGTCTTTCAAAGTGCGGCTGCCGGAATCGACGCCGACAACTTGCGCGCCGAGCATGCGCATGCGCGACACGTTTAGCGCCTGGCGCGCCATGTCTTCCGTGCCCATGTAGACGACGCACTCGAGGCCGAGATGCGCGGCAACCGTGGCGGAGGCGACCCCGTGCTGCCCGGCGCCGGTTTCCGCCACGATGCGCGGCTTGCCCATTTTCACAGCGAGCAGGCCCTGGCCGATGGCGTTGTTGATTTTGTGCGCGCCGGTGTGGAGCAGGTCTTCGCGCTTGAGGTAAATGCGCGGGCCGCCCAGGTGGGCGGTGAGACGCGACGCAAATTGTAGAGGTGTCGGGCGGCCTGCGAAATTTTTCAGGAGATCGGCGAATTCAGCTTGAAAGCGCGCGTCGGTTTTCGCGGATTCGTAGGCGCGTTCGAGTTCAAAAAGCGGAACCATCAGCGTCTCAGGAACGTAGCGTCCGCCGTAGGGGCCGAAACGTCCGGGAGCGAATGTTGCCGAGTGAAGAGTTGAGCTCATGGCGCGGGTCGTCCTGTTTGTGATGCTTCCAACTGCTGTTCGGTGCGGCGGACTTCGTCGATAAACTCCTTCATTCGCGCATGATCCTTTTTGCCGGGCTTTGATTCGACGCCGCTTGCGACGTCAACCGCATACGGGCGAACAGAACGAATCGCGGGGCCGACGTTTTCCGGCACAAGACCACCCGCTAAGATAATACGGTGTGCGGCGACGGCGCGCCGGGCGACGTTCCAATCGGCGCTGGCTCCCGTGCCGCCAAATTGGCCCGCTCTGGCACCATCCAGCAGAAAAGCAAAAGCGTCGTGATATTTGTCGAGGGATGAGAGCGGAAAATCGATTGCGACGCGAAAGGCTTTGATGACCGGAACGGTGCGCGTCACTTCGGAAACGATGGCGGGAGTTTCGTCACCGTGGAGCTGAGCAGCGTTGAAGCGCACAAATGCGTGGAGCGAATCGATTTCCGCCGGCTTGGCGTTCACAAAAAGCCCGACGGTCTGGACGCCCGGAGGGAGTTTCGCGCGTATTGTGGCGGCCTCAACAGTGGAAATGCGGCGAAGGCTTTTCTCGTAGAAATTGAAGCCGAGCATGTTGGCGCCTGCGTCGCAGGCGGCCACAGCGTCCGGCCAATTGGTGATGCCGCAGATTTTGACGAGGATCATGGCGTGCTACACCGAAAGCGCGGAGCGGCCGAGAAAAGCTCCGAGAGCGGACGCAGGATCGGGCGAGAGCATGAGACTTTCGCCGATGAGGAACGCATCGAAGCCGGCGTTGCGAAGTTTGGCGAGATCTTCGTGTGTGCGGAGGCCGGATTCGCTGACGGCGATGCAGGCGTCGGGAATACGCTCGATCAGCTCGAAAGACGTTGCGACGCGCAGGTCCAGAGTTTTCAGGTCACGATTGTTGACGCCGATGATGCGGGCTTCGGCGGCGAGGGCGCGATCGAGTTCGGCGGCGGTGTGAACTTCCACGAGTGGTTCCATGCCGAGCTGGCGGCCGAGAGCGATGAGGTCGCGAAGGAGTTCATCGTCGAGAGCAGCGACGATCAGCAGGAAACTGTCTGCGTCGTTCGCGCGCGTTTCCCAGACTTGCCAGGCATCGAAGATGAAGTCCTTGCGAAAGACGGGGAGTTTTACGGCCTTGCGCGCGTCGCGGAGATTTTTCAGCGAGCCGCGAAAAAATTCTCCTTCGGTGAGGACGGAGAGCACGGCGGCTCCTGCCGATTCCAAGGTGCGTGCCAGCTCGCCCGGGTGGAACGGATCGCGGAGAATTCCTTTCGAGGGCGAGGCGGGCTTTAGCTCTGCGATAATGTTGAGCGCGTTGCTCGCGAGCGCAGAAGGAAAATCGCGAACAGGAGTAGCGGCGTTGACGCCATAGCGCAAGGCCGCTTCCGGAAGGACGCGTTTGCGGTGCTCGACCTCCAGACGGCGTGCGTGCAGGATGCGGTCAAGGATGGTGCCGCTGTCAGCATGGGCGCTCATAGCCATTGCTTTGTATGCTAGAGGCGGAAGGTAGTAGTGTCAATTGGGGCAGCGACGAAAGCCGAAAGTGCAAAGTTGGAGGTTGAACGTTGCGGGCTGAGAGTCATTCGAAACAGCCTTCTAGGAAAATGTTGTCAACGGGAGAGGGAATGGGATACCGAGAAGAGTATGGGTTGTTGCTGGAAGACCTTGCGAAGGAAGCGGATGCGATTGCCATGCGGTTTTTCCGGGCCGAGGAAATTCGCATTGACAGGAAGGATGACGGCTCGGCAGTGACCCAGGCGGACCGCAGCGTGGAAGAGATGGCGCGGGCCAAAGTGGCGGCTAGCGGGTTGGTGATGGACGTTTTGGGGGAAGAGATGGGCGGCGAGAATGCGAACGCTCCGGCAACGACGCGCCGGGCCCGCTTGATTATTGATCCTATTGACGGGACAGAGGAGTTTTCCCGCGGGATCTCGACATTTGGGACGCTGCTGGGAATCGAGCGCGATGGAGAAATCGTTGCGGGAATGGCAAGCGCTCCGGCGCTGGGCGTGCGCTGGTGGGCGTATCGGGGGGAAGGCGCGTGGAGGAATGCGCGGAGGATTCATGTTTCGAAGGTCGAAAAGTTGAATGCCGGAATGGCCTTTACGGGCGGCACTGGCCCGAATAAAAATCTCGAAAAGATTGAAAAGATGAGGCGGCTTCTCGATGCAGCCCGGCACGGGCGCTCGCTCGGCGGATTCTGGCAGCACATGCTCGTGGCGGAGGGATCTACCGAGGCGGCGCTGGATTTGCATTCGAAGCCGTGGGATTTGGCTCCGCTGGGGCTGATTGTGGAAGAAGCTGGGGGACGGGCAACGGACGTGGACGGAAAGCGCTCGATCTACAGCGGAAATATGGTGAGCACGAATGGGAAGATCCATGATGAGGTGCTTGCGCTTTTGCAATGAGCAAGAAAATGGATGCGAGGTATTTGGCGTTTGTGAACTGATCGACAGGTTTCGGGGCGGGTCAGCAAGCAGCGAAATTTTTGTGAGCCGGAAACAGCTGTCCAAATTGGACGTTTCGTCTTGAGAGGCTAATACCTACCCTTTAGCTCGGGACGGAAAGCCAGGCATCGTTTCGCGAACGGTTCTGCGGGAGAATTGCAATGGACATCAAAGCGCAAGCCGAAAAGGCCGAGAAGTTTAGAAAGCTGCACCAAGGGCCGCGGATTTTGGCGCTGCCTAATGCGTGGGATGCGGTCAGCGCAAGAATCCTCGAAAAAGTCGGTCATCCCGCGGTCGCGACGAGCAGCGCGGCCGTGGCGTTCTCGCACGGCTATCCCGATGGGCAGCGCATTTCTCGAGGCGAAATGTTGGACGCTGTCGCCAGGATTACGCGTGCAGTGAGCGTTCCCGTCACTGCGGACTTGGAGTCTGGTTACGGCAAGACGCCGGAAGAGATCGCTGAGTTCACGAAGGCCATGGTGGCCGCCGGAGCTGTGGGACTGAACTTTGAGGACGTGACCGGAGACGACGAGAGCACGCACGTAGAGCTGGGCTTGCAGGTGAAGAAAATTCGTGCGATTCGAGAGACTTCGGCGGCCCTGGGTGTGCCGCTTGTGATTAACGCGCGTACGGATATTTATCTGCTGCCCATCGGGCCTGCCAGCACGCGGTTTGAGCGGACGGTCGGGCGGTTGCGCGCGTATCGTGAGGCGGGAGCGGATTGTTTGTTCGTGCCGGGCCTGTCGGATCGCGAAATCATTGAAAATCTGGTAAAGACCCTTGGAGCGCCGCTAAACATTCTGGCTTCCGAGGGTTGTCCTTCGCTAGACGAGCTTGAAAAAATGGGAGTGGCCCGGGTGAGCGCGGGATCGTCGGCGATGCGCGCAGCGATGGGGGCATTCGAGAGAGTCGCGAAAGATTGGCTGACGCACGGATCTTACGATTCGCTGCACCAGGTGACTGTTCCCTATGCGGAGCTCAATCGCATGATGGCGGGCCGACCCTCGTAACCGTTTTCGTGCCATATGGCTGAGAAGAGTGCGCTGCTACGTGCGCTGAATGAAGAGATTGTGGTTTGCCGGAAGTGCCCGCGCCTTGTCGAGTACCGCGAAGAAGTGGCGCGAGAGAAACGGCGCGCGTTTCGCGATTGGACATACTGGGGCAAGCCGGTGCCGGGGTTTGGCGATCCGCGCGCAGAGCTGCTGATTTTGGGACTTGCACCGGCCGCACACGGCGGGAATCGGACGGGGCGCGTCTTCACGGGAGACCGTTCGGGGGATTTTCTCTACGCGGCTCTCTATAAAGCGGGCTTTGCGAATCAGCCCACTTCAGTTCGGCGTGATGATGGCCTGCAATTGGAGAATGCGTATATCGCAGCAACGATTCGTTGCGCGCCTCCCGCTAACAAACCACTTCCCTCCGAAATCATAAGTTGCCGAAGCTACGTGGTTCGGGAGATGGAGATTTTGCAGCCTCGCGCGGTGCTGGCGCTCGGAAGAATCGCCTGGGATGCCTACCTCGAAGTGCTAAAGCAGCGCGGGTTGATTCGATCGCGTGCGGCGTTTCATTTTGCACATGGCGCTGAAGCGGAACTGCCGGGCAAGGGTGCGCGCCTGTTTGGGGTTTATCACCCCAGCCAGCAAAACACGCAGACCGGGCGCGTCACGTCCGCCATGTATGGGCAAGTCTTCGCGCGCATTCAACGGTTCCTTTCAAAATAGACTTGCTAGAGTCGCCCGCAGTGTCGGCGTTAGCAGACACAGAGGTGACGCGAATTCCTGACACCTGGTCCGAACCTCTGAGAAGTCTGCCCTGCCCCACGTTCAACTGGCTGCTTTTTCAGCCACTTACGGGAGTACTGGAAATTGACATGGGCGAACGGCCTGCACATCGGACCGGTTGAGATGGCCACCCGGGAGGCAATCATGAGGACGAAGCATTGCGCAGCAGCCCTGACGGCGGTTCTGGGATTTGGCATAGCGTGCGCGGCCGAGGAGCCATCTCAGGACCAGCCATCCCAACCATCGCAAGAAAAACCAGTCATGTCGGAAGACCGCATCGGCAAAACCGGGGACCAAGAAGCGAAGGCTGCGGACGGCAAGCGCCATGGGTTGCCCTTGGAGACTTACGGCGTCGCGCCGGGGACGAAGTTTCTGGTGTCGCTCGAAGATGACCTGGGCACCAAGGGCACGCCAGAAAAAACAAAATTCAAAGTGAAGACGCTAGAGCCACTCGAAGCGGGAAATGGGATCTACCTGCCATCGGGCGCGGAAATCGATGGCCACGTGAGTCACGTGGAATCGGCAGGCACGGCGGGCCGCGCGAGACTTTGGCTGACGTTTGACGAGATTCAAACCAAGTTCGGGCGTTTGCCGATCGTGGCAGAAGTCGTTAGCGTGCCCGGCGACCACAGTGTAAAGAACAGGGCCGGCCAGGAAGGGCTAATCGAAGGAAGAAGCAGCACGCAACAAGACGCGGCGCAAGCGGCGGCTGCGGGAGCGGCGCTTGGCGCGGTTAAAGGCGTCAAAGACAAAGACAAAAAGGAAGCCGCAGAGGGCGCGGCGCTGGGAGCGATCACCGCCTATCTGATCGAGACAGGGCGCGGGCACGAGTTAGATCTACCAAAGGGTGCGAAACTGGAATTAGAGCTGGAGCGGGCGCTGTACCTAGTGAAGGAGTAGAGCTGGGCGATCGTCCACGGTTAACAGTGGAAGGTTGCGTGCCGGAAGAACAAGGCTGAAGTTCGGCCAGGACTAAACATGAATTTGTCGACGCCGGGGATGAGCCGGCGCAGCCCGGATGCTGCGCCGGCTCTGCGTTTTTTGTGCGCGATCTGACGCGATGACCCACGGAAACTCGGCTCCGTTTTGAAGGCAGCATGTGCTTGGCAAGCGTAGTGGGAGCTTGTTAGAGTCGAAGTGTCCCGCCTGCACGAGAGTCTGCGAAAATAAGACGGCGTGGGAAAGGCAGAATCGCATGGGCGATGAATCGAGAAGCACGGTGCGCGCCGTGGAGCCGCTGGAGCGCAAGGACCGCGTGCTGATTGTCGAGGATGAAGACAACGCCCGCAAGGGTTACGAGCAGCTGTTGCAACGATGGGGTTTTGATGTGCTTGGGGTGGGGACTGCGGAAGAGGCGCTGGCGAAATTCGCGAGCTATCAGCCAGACACGTTGATCGCGGACGTCGAGCTCCCCGGTATGAACGGGCTGGACCTGCTCAAACAACTTGGACCGGAACTGCTAGACGTTCCCGCCGTGATCATCACGGGCAAAGGCAGCGAAGAGCGTGCCGTGGCCGCTATCGAGTCCGGAGCATTCTGGTACATCGAAAAACCGCTCAAGGGGCCGGTGCTGAGGGCTTTGCTGGACCGCGCTTTGAGCAAAGCGCGGGATGCACGCCAGCTCGTTGTGCTGCAACGCCAACTGCGCGAGGCGGGACGGCTGGGCGAGTTGGTGGGCGCGTCGAAGCCGATGCAGGAAGTGATGCGTATCGTAGAGATGGCCGCGCCGAGTTCGGCCTCCGTGCTGATCACGGGAGAGACGGGTTCTGGAAAAGAGGTTGTCGCGCGGACGATCCACAAATTGTCGCCACGGGCAAACGGGCCGTTTGTGCCCATCAACTGCTCCGCGATTCCCGAGTCGTTGATGGAAAGCGAAATTTTCGGCCATGAGCGGGGCGCGTTCACTGGCGCAGCGGAGCGGCGTATCGGCTGCTTTGAACTTGCTGACGCTGGCACATTGCTGCTGGACGAAATTGGCGAGATGCCGGCGCCAACGCAAGCGAAACTCCTGCGTGTGCTGGAAGACCGGAAAGTGCGGCGTCTCGGAAGCAAGAGCGAGACGCCGGTGGATGTGCGCGTGCTGGCGGCCACAAATAAGGATCCGGAAAAAGCCGTGTCCGGAGGCGAGTTACGGCAGGACTTGTATTTCCGGCTGAACGTCTTCCATATCAATCTACCGCCGCTGCGCGAGCATAAGGACGATATTCCTCTGCTGGTGGAGCACATTTTGCGCGACGTCAACGCGAAGCACGGGAAACACGTGCGCGGGATCGGCGCGGAAGTGCTGGATATTTTCATGAGCCACACATGGCCGGGAAACATTCGGGAGCTGCGAAACATCATCGAGCGCGCGTCGATCATGTGCGAGAAAGAGCTGATCACTCGGGCGTGCCTTCCGGGAGAGTTTGGCAAAGCCGCG
>Ga0210410_10001091_pt1 | contig 26325 bp, 27 predicted proteins | sample IncBWC4MmetaG_FD_161058 | JGI IMG/M metagenome (GOLD analysis project Ga0210410, IMG submission 161058) | Forest soil microbial communities from Barre Woods Harvard Forest LTER site, Petersham, Massachusetts, United States - Inc-BW-C-4-M | ecosystem: Environmental > Terrestrial > Soil >... | reverse complement strand
AGCGCGAATATCACAAGGGCTATGAACTTCTGATGAAGAAGGATTTCAAAGGTGCGATCGAGCACCTGGCCATTGCCGTCTCGGTTTATCCAGACTTCGTGGCGGCGCATAACGCGCTCGGCACCGCCTATTTGAGCTTGGGCCAAAACGATCAGGCGCGCGATCAGTTCGCCAAAGCGGTTTCGCTTGACGACCACCTGCCCACTTCGTACATAAATCTAGGATGCGCTCAACTGGCTCTCAAGGACTACCACTCCGCTCAAGCGTCGGTGCAGAAAGCTTCTTCGATCGCGCCTCTTGATCTCCAACTCGCCACCGCGCTGACTTACACCCAGTTCATGAACCAGGATTACGGTGCCGTTCTCGCGACCGCCCATCAGGTGCACAGCCGCAAACATGAAGGCGCAGCCATGGTTCATTACTACGCCGCAGCTGCCTTCGATGGTCAGAACAATCTGGAGGAAGAGCAGAACGAGTTGGAGACGCTCTTAAAGGAAGATCCAAAATCGCCGGCGGCGGATCAGGCCCGGCAAGCCCTGGCGCAGATCAAGTTGGAACAGCTCAGGCGAGCGGCGCAGAAGAAACAGCCTCCGGCGCCCGCTGTGGCTAACCCTGCTGAGGTCAAGCCGTCGGGCCCCACTCCGGAGCAGTTGGCGGCGCAACTCCAGTTGGCTAAACAGGACGCCCAGGAACAGAAGCAGATCGCAGAAGCAGATGTGGAACCGGCACCGATGTGCGCAAACTGCACTACGATGGCTTCGGCAGGCGGACCCGCGGCTGCGGGACCGGCTCCGAGTGTGGAGCGCTCCCGCAACTCCTCTTTCACTTTGCGTAGCGTAGTCGATGAGGTTGCGGTATTTTTCGCGGCCACCGACCACGGGAAATCGGTCACCGACCTCACCCGCGAAGACGTCGGACTCCGTGACGCTCAGAAATCCCCAGCCGCCATCACCGGATTCCGCAACGAGGCTCAGTTGCCCTTGCGCCTCGGAATCGTCATTGACACCAGCGAATCCATCACCAGCCGCTTCTCCTTCGAGCAGCACGCTGCCATCAACTTCTTGCAGAAAGTTCTTACCGACAAGGACGATCTTGCCTTCGTCGTGGGCGTCGCCAACTCCGTTCTGCTGGTGCAGGACTTTACCAGCGACCAGCAGCAGATGGCTCATGCCATCAACCAGCTTGCGCCCGCCGGAGGTACTGCGTTGTGGGATGCCGTCGGCTTCGCCGCAGACAAACTCGCCGCCCGGACGGAAACCCAGCCCGTGGCGCGAATGCTCGTTGTCATCAGCGACGGTAAGGACAATTCCAGCAGCGTGACTCTCAAAGAGGCGGTCGCAAGCGCGGAACGCGGCGAGGTTTTTGTCTACACCGTGAGCACGCGTGAAGCCGCCGATTCTGACGATTACACCATGACCGGCGAACGCGCTGTAGTCGGCGACCGGGCGCTGAAGGTGTTAGCCGAGCACAGTGGCGGAGCCGCTTTTGTTCCGGGTTCGGTCACCGGTCTCAACCACGGTCTGGATGAGCTTCAACAAGTCATCCGCAGCCGCTATCTCATTTCCTACAAACCGGCGGCGTTCAAGCACGACGGCCAATATAGGGCGATTGATATCACGGCGCAAAAATCCGGCCACAAGCTGCGCGTCTATGCCCGCCACGGGTACTACGCCGGCGCAACCTCAGCCAGTGAAACCAAATTCTGAGTTCGGCTGAAATGTCTGTGAAGTGTGCTCCCGGTCTCGCACTTTTTTAGAGACCTGGGAGCGCACCCAATACGCATGCCCAAGCCTGTGCCTGCTTTCAATGCCCTTTGTCAGCTTCGCCTTGCCGGGTTTGATCGGTAATCCAGTTCACTTCCCAGGTCTTACCGCCGTCAGCCGAGAATGACTGTTCAAAGTGGGGCACATTCGTGGTGGTGTTCGACCAAAGGAATCGAATGAAGATAGCTTTGCCTTTCAACGTGTCCTGGCCGTAAAACTCACCGAGTCCATTCTTGTACTCGCCGATCTGCGGTGCGACCACAAGGCCGTCCTTACTGTTCGCCCAATAGAGGCTCCACTGGTGAGTTTGAGGATTGAAAGTACGGAGGGTTAGACCTTCGATGTGGCCGGCGACAAGGCTATCGGTCTCGAACTCCTCCAGATCAGCCCGGCCGTCCCATACTTTCCGAGTAACCGACGTCCCGTCAAACTCGACCCAGGTCGTGGAGCCGGTTAAGGGATGCAGCAGGCGCTTGAGGTGGATCTTCCAGCTACCCAGTTCAAAATCAAAATCGTGTTGACCGTCAGGTCGCGCAGAAGGGGGTTGAGCGGTCTTATCGGATTCGTCTTTCACTCGCGTGTCAGTCGCAACCCAGTTTACTTCCCAAGTTTTGCCCCCGTCGGCGGAGAACGCTTGCTCAAACCGGCACGAATTCGCAGTGATATCCGATATGACAAATCGAACATAGACGGCACGGCCATTCAGTGTTTCCTGATCGTAAAATTCGCCGCGTCCATGGTTGAACTCGCCGACAGTAGGTTGGCTAAGAGTGCCGTCGTTGCTGTTGGCAAAATTAAGGCTCCACTGGTGCGATTGAGGACGATACAAACGCAGGTTCAGGCCTTCGAAGTGCCCGCCAGGGCCATCCGCCTCGAGCTCCACAAGATTGGCGCGGCCACTCCAAATCTTGCGGACGACACTGGTGCCGTCATATTCGACCCAGGTAGTCGATCCAGTCAAAGGATGCAACAGGCGCTTTAGATGCGTCTTCCAGGTACCGATTTCGAAATCAAAATCCTTTTGCCCGTCGCGTTCCACGCGATCGTGTTGAACGCTGGTCTTCGTCGAATCCGAATCTTGCTGTGCCAGTCCCTGAAGAGGCTGCAAGACGACCGCCAGGCTGCACACTATGAGATATGTGCGAACATGTTTGACGTTCATCACTGCCTCCTTATGATTCTCTGGATCCAGACAAGAACCAGTTCGGACGCAAACATAACTGAACACCCGCGCCGATTTGTGAATCCAGCGTAAAAACAAGTAAACAGTTGTGAACGAGTTGTTGTCTTCAGGACCTCTGACAAACTGGAGAAACCCAGGTCTCGAAAGCGCAAGACCTGGGCCACCCGGATTACCTCATCGCCGAAAAATCCGTTGGACGCATGTACGTCTCGTCTATTTTTTCCACCGTTTTGTTGGCCTGCTCGGTCTTGAGCACCTCTTGAAATTCTGGGTCTGCCCGGAACGCATCCCAGTTCTTTTTCGCTTCCTCCCGGCTGGAATGTGCCACCATAAAGATGAATGTGTTGTCCCAGGGAGCATCCTCCGGCACCCAATAACCCGCAACGTTCAAATCGTGCTTGGCGAGCAACTTTGAAGTCGTGTCACGAAACCGCGACTCCAGCGTCGGCACCTTTCCCGGCAACGTATGATAAACGCGCAGCTCAAAAACGCGATTGCTATCGGCCCTCACCTGGCTCACGTGCGCTAGGCGGGCAGTAATGAGCGATCCCGCGGCAAACGAAATCAGGGCCAGGCCCCAAATCGTCCATCCTCTAGCTTTCCAGCAGTTCAGTGTCATGCAAGTCTCCTATCGAGAAGCGAATTTGGAGGGAGTTCCCTTTGGAGTACGCGCGGCACCGCATTTTGGATTGTTCCTTTTAAAGAAAGATCGGCGACCCGATTCCGTTTCCTGCTCGATGCCCAACGGACGATGGAAGGAATATCTCGTGAACTGTGAAGGATTCGGATGATTTTTGGAGTGGTTTCTTTTCCGGATCGTAGACGATCAGGTAGTGCGAGTACGGCTGTACAACCCAGAATCGAAGGGGCAGGGAAGTCAGATCGCTTCTGACCCGTCCCGGCAAAAGGTGAATCCGCCAGGAAGTCAGAGGCGCGGAAGACTGCTTCCTCAACCCGATCCGCTGCCGCGCGGGATTGTCGTCCGCTATGAAACTCCAGATGTCAAAAAGATCGGCTACGGCTTGAGGCGTGAACTGATATTTGCTCATCCCCGCTTCGTTTCATCGGAGCGCGCCCGCTTCAGTTCCTTAAGCCTTGAACGAGCCGCATCGGCGTCCATCAGTTCTCCGCGTTGAGCGGCGGCATAGCCTTCATCAATTCTGCTCCCAATCTCCGCGCGATTCTGAGCCAGCCAGACTTCCTGCTCGTGGAGCATCGAAACCGCCCGCTCCACGAACTCATCGACAGTCTTGTAGAAGCCGCGCTGCACATCCTGCTTAATGAGGTCCGCAAGCTCGGGCCGAAGGCGAATTTCCATACCGGTATTTTACTCTAAGCTTGCGGTCGATTCCCGAAACGGGAACCAGCTTCCATTTTCTTGTGCCAACTCGCGCGCACCGGGCTAAGCTACAGTTGGCAGACCAGACGCGGCCGTAATCTCGCAATTTCCAGCGAGACTCAGGTCGCGTTTTCGTTTCCGCCATAAATTTACGAAAGGGAACTCAGGCGTAGCCCAACCGGCTGCGCCTTTGTCGTCATGCCAACTAAAAATCACAAACCCGGCAGTGAAGCCACAAATCCATCGGAAGAGCTTTTCGACATCCACGCGCTCGGTGTCGATTCTCCCAGAAACAAGGGCGACATCGTGGAAGCCAAGTTCTTAGCCAAGGCCGCCAGCTTGGGCTTTGGCGTGGCCCGCCCCTGGTCCGTCGAGCGTTATGACTACATCCTCGACTCCGGATACGCCTTCTGGCGCGTCCAGGTAAAGTCCAACCGCGGCCGTCCCGACGGCGGCTACATGGTCAAGGTTTCGGGCTACAAGCGGGTGGCCTATACCGAGGACGACATTGATTTCCTCGTGGCCTACTGCGTGCCCGAAGATTTGTGGTACATCGTCCCGATAAAGAAGTTCATAGGGAAGGGCACGTTGTTCTTCTATCCCCACGGGCGAGGCACGTCGCCCTGGGAGAAGTATCGCGAAGCCTGGTGCCAGATGGCCTGCCCCCACGACGAGAACGGCCCCAGCAAAATCGTAACTCCACGCTGCTGCGACAAAGGCCCAACCCGCCTTCCGATCTGCCCCCTGAAGCTGTTGCGCTGAGAGCGCGCTTCAGACTTTTCGACCGGTAACGTAGTCGGTTTGGGCGGGTGGCCCATCCTAACGTCGTGCTCTTCGACGTTAGGGTGGGAACTTTGAATTCCCGTCGTACCACCACAGAATCCTATCCGCTACAGTCGTTCCTTCCAGTATCCGGGGCGACGGTGACCGTGAGCAATTGCCAGGACTTGCAAGCCCGAATCCTTTTCCCGATAGGTGATTGCAAAAGGGAAGCGCTGCAACACGAATCTGCGGGTGTTGTACTCGCCGACCGGCCAACGCCCCGGCGACTCGATGACCAGGGTTATCGCGCGATCTACTTCGGCAACAAATTCTTGGGCGGCCGGCTCACTCCGTTCCAGATACCATTCCACGGCAGACTTCAGTTCAGCAAGCGCGGCGGGATGAATCTCGATCCGTTTACCGGACATTGTTTACCGGCGGTGGAGAATGGCTGAGATTTGCTGGCGGGCTTCCGCCCAAGCCACTGGCTTCACTCTGCCCGAGTCCAGTTCCTGCATGCGGCGAGCTATCTCCTTCTGCCACTCCGCTTCTGCCCCTTCGTCCACGGTTTCATCCAGGCTCTCAAGCAGCGAACCGGCCAAAGCCGCGCGCGCCGCAGGAGGCAGCGCCAGCGCTTTTTTCAGCAGTTCAGAAATCTCTTCGCTCATAGCCGCATTCTACCCTCGAATGGCGTTCGCAGGACGGGAAGTTCTCTGTCGAACTCCGCGACTTGACAACGAAATGTGTTATTAGCTAACATGCGTTAGCTAGGAAACAAGATTGGTCTGCCCGATAGAAACCATCACCATCCACAAGGCGAAGACTCAGCTCTCGCGGCTGATTGAAAAGGCTTGCCGGGGAGAGGAAATCGTCATCGCGCGGGGATCGAAGCCGGTCGTACGGCTGGTGGCGATCGAGGATTCACGGGGCAACCGCAAGCCCGGAGCCTTGAAGGGAAAGATTCACGTGGGCCCTGAGTTCTTCGAGCCTTTGCCTCAGGACGAGCTGGAGCGCTGGGAGTAAGGCCGAATGCGTCTTCTGCTGGATACGCACACCCTGCTCTGGTGGCTGTCGGAAAACTCTTCCTTGCCCGCTTCCGCGCGAAAACTCATCGCCAACAAAAACAATGACGTTCTGGTAAGCGCCGCCTCTGCCTGGGAAACTGCTACCAAGGTGCGCCTGGGAAAGCTTCCCATTGCCCTCGACCTGGCTCATGATTTCATCGCGTATCTCGAGCGGGAGCGCTTCGAGACCCTGGCGGTAAGCGCCGACCACGGCATTCGAGCCGGCTTGTTGCCGGGGCCGCACAAGGACCCGTTCGACCGCATGCTGATTGCCCAGGCACTAGCAGACCATCTGGCGATTGTGAGCAACGATGTAGTGTTCGACGGCTACGGCGTCAAGCGGGTCTGGTAGGCTCGACGCTCACCTCTCGAAACCGCAAGATGCGGGCACGCGCAATTAGTAATTACTACGCGGGCAGAAACTCAATCGTCACGTCGCGGCTGGCGGGTTTGAAATCAAAGTCCGCAGTCACCAGAACCCGATCCCCCGAAGCCGCCGCCAGTTCTACTCCAAAAGCGTCGACGTAGGGAAGTCCTCGCTTCAGCTTGACTAATGACGCGCGGACAGCCCGATCAGCGTCGGCCGAAACGATGGCCAGGCCGAAAGCGCTCAGACGTGAAAGCGCGAGATCCATCGCTTGGCGGCCATGAAACTTGCAGGTGATGCCAGCGACCTCGCCCCAGTGCAGTGCCGAGATGATGGCCTCGCACTTTCCTGCCAAGTGCGCCTTAATGATTTCGGCAACCCGGGCAGCGCCCGGCTCGTCATCCAGATAGCGCAGAATCGCGCTCGAGTCGAGGATGTACGTTACCATTTGTCCTTCCGGCGCCGTTCCCGTTTGAGCGCCTCGGAAAGGGAAGGCTTGCCAGAGAAAAGTCCGCGAGTCTTGTCCACCAGCTCTTCCGATACCGGCTCGAGGACGATCCTCAACCCGTCCTGGGTAACCGCAATCCGCGTCCCCGGCTCAATTCCCAAAGAGATCCTCATCTCGGACGGAATGACGAGTTGCCCCTTGGTGCTTACCGTAGTGATCCGACGTACCATGTCTTACAGTATACACGAGGTAAGAAGCTGATCGCCAGGGCTGACACCACGCCCTCGCCGTGCCACGGAAGCAGGCCAGCAGGTGCGCCTGCTGCTTCGAGAGACTTGTCGCTTTTGGGATCGCGGCATTCGCCGACCGGATGGACAATCGGCACGAACTCGGCTACAAGTCCAAGCAACCGCAGGAACCGCTGGCGATATCGGCGACCAAGGTTTTGAACTTTCAAAGCCTCTTGGTGTGGGAGTGATGCAACTGGCAGACATCCTCGGCTACGAACCGAGGTCTTGGGGATTCGACCTCCCTCTCCCACACCGAGACTTCTAAACAAACCGGGGACGTAAACAAACCGGGGAACGCGCAATGCAGGCCGCGGCCCTGCGCTATACTTGAGCAAGAATGGTTGATCTCGCCCAGAAGACCTTCTACCTCGAAACCTTCGGCTGCCAGATGAATGCGCACGACTCCGAAAAGGTCGTGGGGACGCTCGTTTCGGAGGGATACCGGCAGGTCCAGACCGTCGAAGAGGCCGAACTGGTTCTCTACAATACCTGCTCCATCCGCGACAAGGCCGAGCAGAAGGTCTTCAATCGCCTTTCGGATTACAAGAAATTCTATAAACAGGGCAAGCGCTTCGGGGTGCTGGGCTGCGTGGCGCAGCAGGAAGGCGAAAAGATTTTCGAGCGCGCGCCGTATGTTTCGCTGGTCTGCGGATCGGCTTCGTACCGCAATCTGCCGCAGATGCTGATCCAGATCGAGGCAGGGAAGCAGCGCGTCACCGGATTGGACGACCGCGAAACCGACGAATGCTTCGAAACCGAATTCACCGCCCGCACCAATCCCCATCGCGGATACATCACCATCATCGAAGGCTGCGACAAGTTCTGCGCCTACTGCGTGGTTCCATTCACCCGCGGCAAAGAGCGCAGCCGAACGTCAGAATCCGTGTTGTCGGAAGCTCGCCAGATGGCCGATCTGGGTTACACCGAAATCCAGTTGCTAGGCCAGAACGTGAACTCCTACAAGGATCCGACAGGGAAGAAGACCTTCGCCGAACTGCTGGCAGCGGTTGGCGAGACCGCGGGAATCCGGCGGGTGCGCTTCACCACCTCCCACCCTAGAGACTTCGGCCGCGACATCATCGAAGCCATCGACGCCGTTCCCACTCTGTGCGACCACGTCCATCTACCAGTGCAAAGCGGTTCGGCGCGAGTTCTGGATGCAATGCAGCGGCTTTACACGCTGGATGAATACCGTGAGCGCATCGCCTGGATCAAGGCGGCGCACCGCGAGATCAGCATCACCAGCGACATAATCGTAGGCTTTCCGGGCGAGACCGAGGCAGAGTTCGACGAAACGCTGGCGCTGCTCGACGAGGTCCAATACGACGCCATCTTCGGCTTCAAATATTCCCCCCGTCCCAACACCCCAGCCCTAAGCCTGGAGGACGCAATCCCGGACGAAGAGAAGGCGCGCCGCTTGGCCGTGCTAAACGAAAAGCAGCGCAATATCCAGAGACACAATTACGAGAAGTATCTCGGGACGGTTCTTGAAGTAATGGTTGAAGGTCGAAACGAAGCCCGAGGCCAATGGACCGGCCGCACCTCGCACAACAAAGTATTCAATTTCACCACCCCCGGCGAAACCAAGCCAAGCATCGGTGGTTACGTAACCGTCGTCACCACGGGCACTTTTCCCAACAGTCTTTTAGGCGAAATGGTGATATAAGGAGCGGAGCACTTTCCGGAGATCCCGATGGAAGTAGAAATGAAAATTCGCGGCCTGCTAATGGACCCAGTCACGAATATGCCCATAGTTATCTTGAAGGATGCGGGGACGGATGCGGTGCTGCCGATCTGGGTGGGGATTTACGAGGCGAACGCGATTGCGCTGGAGATTGAGAAGGTGAGCACGCCGCGTCCGATGACTCATGACTTGATCAAGAATGTGCTGGTGGGGTTGGATTGCCAGGTTCATAAAGTTGTGGTGACGGAGCTGCGGGAAGATACGTTTTATGCGGTGATTTGGCTGGAGCGGGAGGGGCGGATTGTTAGCATTGATTCGCGGCCGTCGGACGCGCTGGCGTTGGCTTTGCGGGTCGATTGCCCGATCTTTGTGGAAGATGATGTTTTGAAGAATTCCAAGTTGGCGACTACGGCTTCCGACCGGGTTACTAGTGAAGAATTGCGCAAATGGCTGGAAGGGTTGAATGACGAGGATTTGGGACGTTATAAGATGTAGGCGTGCTGGCAAAAGGCGTCAACCACCCTTCGACTTCGCTCAGGGCAGGCTCCGGCCAGGAAGGTTCACGAAGGAAATCCCACGGGAAGCGACCGATTCAGGCAGCGATTATTGTTTGGTTGAAGTTTACATAATACCTATTATCGGACATTGCATAACAAACATCTAAGTTCTTCGCGGTTCACCTCCTGTTGTTCGCCGGTTGCGGGCTGGGCTCTCCCGCCAGGACGATCTTGGCGTGGAACAGGGTGCCGGCTACGCGGGTGGCTATGGCGATCAGTTCCCTTTGCGCCACAAACACTTTTACCAGCTTGGCTTGGGAGAGTTCGGGCAGGTTCACGGCTCTGCCGGTGCGGATGCGGATGGCCATTTCCTCGCTGGCGGTGACGCACGGAAACTGCGGTAGGAGTTTCCGGGGATGAATGAGGAGATCTTCGAGCGTTCCGGTCTTCACGGCTGATTCCAACTGGTCCAAGGTATGAGCATCCCCTAATTCGAATTCGACGACTGCCGTGCGGCGTAACGATTCCAGGTGGGCGCCGCAGCCCATGCGTTGGCCGAGGTCGTGGGCGACGGAGCGCATGTAGGTTCCGGAGGCGACGCGGGCACGGAAGCTGGCCCGGTCTTTCTCAAACCGTAAAATCTCGAAGTCTTTGATTTCAACCTGCACCGGCTTCAGGTCAACTTCGATGTGCTTGCGAGCCAGTTTGTAGGCGGGCACGCCTTGAATCTTCTTGGCCGAAAACGGTGGCGGCAGTTGCTCAATCCGGCCGCGGAATTGGGCGGCTAGTTCGCGGACCTGGTCCAGAGACAGGTCAACTGTCCGGGCCGGGCTGGTCGGCTCCCCGTCGGCGTCGTAAGTGTCCGTGGAAAAGCCGAAGCGGATGGTGCCTTCGTAAGTTTTCTCGGACGAGGTATAGAACTGCGCCAGGCGGGTCAGATTTCCAATCACCAGCGGCAGAACTCCCGTGGCCAGGGGATCGAGCGTTCCCAGATGTCCGACGGAGCGCTCCTGGAGAATGCGGCGTACGCGGTTGACCACGTCGTGCGAGGTCAGGCCGGCAGGCTTGTCGATGATGAGGACTGCATTCATTCGAGACGGTTGACGCCAGATCGTCCATTCGGCCCGAAAAGCCAGCCGAGTTTATAATACTGTCTGCATGAGAATTTTGCGTTTCAGGTATCTCGCGGCACTGACCATTTTCGCGCTTCTCCCCCTGGCCTCATTTGCCGCCGCGCCATCTGCTGGCAGTAGCGGGCCCTTGGTTGTGGGCAAGAACAGCCGTGTGGTGGTCATGGAGTACGAGGCCTGGTTCGGCCCGAATGCGGTGACGTTCCAGGGCAGTGCGGCGATGCCGCGGTTGCAGTCTCAAGATATGAAGCCGGTGGGCGGCGGTTACGACAGCGCGGATCCGGCCATCATTCGACAGCACGTCGCCTGGATGGAGCGCCTTGGGATCGACGCGGCCACCAGTGAAGTAACCAACAACGTGAGCTGCATTTTCGACAGTGAATGGTTCGTCAAGAAATACCTTCCCAACTGCACTCCTACTTTCCGTTTTCAAAACCAAAACATCCGCGACAACACCGGCAATCTTTATCCTGCGTGGTCCAGGCTCGGAACTCGCATCAAGCTGATTCCTGTGTTGGGAGGGATCGACCAGGATGTCCTGTTCAAGGATCGAGACGGTAAGACTGCCTTCGAAAAGGAAGCGGAGTATTTTGGATCGCTTCTAACGAAATATCCCGAGCGGGCGGTGATTTACCAGGGCAAGCCGCTGATGGTGATTTTTCTGGGGGCGGCACAGGACCCGAACCGAAACGATCATCCCGTGTGGTTTCAACTCAGGCAGTTCCTGAGAAAGCACCCGGAGCTCAATTCCAAGTACACCTTCAAGATGATGGCGGGATATCTCGACAGTCAGCCGCTGTTGTGGGCCAAACAGGGCACTCCCCACGGACCCATCAGGATTAATCCCGCATACGGATTCTGGAGCTGGGTGGACCGGCTCAATCCAACTTGCAAGCTTCAGCTTTGCCCCTATTATCCTTCGTATAACAAAGTTGGTTCCAGAGTGGAGAACTTCACGGCTTCGATTGCAACCGCCGGGCAGAACGGTTGGGGATGTCCCGGCGGCGCGAACAAGCCGCCCTACTGTCCGGATGACGCTTTGCGCTTCGGAGAAAATAAGTCCTACGCCACGTTCGACGCCTTCATGGGGTATGCGCGGCAGCTTCATCCCATTTTTCTGTGGATCCATCAGTTCAACGAGTTCACCATGCCTGACGAGGGATTCGACGCCAACACGAACGACGATATCGAGCCGGCGAACCTGTGGGGCAGCGGAGACCTGGAGATCGTCACGCGTCAGATCTGGAAGTACCGCCACGAGACCGCAGATGGCATGGGTGAGCCACGGTAGCTGCGAGCGCAGTTTTTTCTAAATTACCCGATCCCTAAGATCGCATGATTCCCATCCGCGATGATACGCCCCGGTTCAGCACTCCATTCGTTACGTACTTCATTATTGCTCTGAATGCGGTCGTCTTTTTGTTGGAATTGTCGGTGGGCGGACAGGATCATAGGGCTTTGAACAGTTTGATGTACCAGTTCGGAGTAGTGCCCATTCACTTCGAACGCGCCCTGGCGGCCGGGTCTCATGCTTCCCTGCCTGGACTGTTGCTTCCCATTCTCACCTCGATGTTCCTGCACGCATCGTGGCTGCACATCATTGGGAACATGTGGGTGCTTTGGATCTTTGGCGACAACATTGAGGACTATCTCGGACACTTCACCTACTTGCTTTTTTATCTGGTCAGCGGCTTCGCCGCGGCGGTGGCTCACATTCTTCTGAATGCGGGGTCGAATGTGCCCAGCGTGGGTGCGAGCGGCGCCATTGCCGGCGTGATGGGTGCTTATTTTGTGCTGTATCCGCGGGCCCGTGTGCTGGTGTGGTTTCCGCCGATTTTCTTTTTCCATCTTCCCGCCTGGCTGGTGCTGGGATATTGGTTTGTGGTGCAGTTCATGAGCGGGGCGGCGACGTCGATTGCGGAGACCAGCCAGACCAGCGGCGGGATTGCGTTCTGGGCGCATGTGGGAGGCTTTGTGGCTGGGATCGTGTTGATCAAAGTGTTGCCAGAGCGGCCGCGACGGTATCGGTACGCGGCCTGGTGATTGGAGAGATACATTGTCGCGAGTGCAGCGCCTGAAGGCGCCATTCTCCTCCGGCAGTTTGACGGCATCGCTGAAGCGATGCCCTGATACGAATCACCCACTATTCCGTGCTGTTGAATTGCCGGGGATCTGAGATTTCAAACTGATTGGCCTTGCACGGGTGCGGACGCCCGCGCCTACACATGATTAGTCCTACGCTTCAGACCGAGCGGCTTCTGCTGCGGGCTTATGTTCTGGGCGACGCGCCCGAGTTGGCTCGACTTGCGGGTGCGCGCGAGGTTGCTGCGACTACGCTGCGCATTCCACATCCTTATTCGCTGGCCCAGGCCGAGGCATTTATCGCCCAGTCCCAGAGCGGCGCTGACGAGGACGTGAGATTCGCGATCGTGCTTCGCGAGAACTCGGCTTTGTTAGGCGGCATCGGGCTTCGACTGCAGCAAGAGCATCGCCGGGCCGAGCTGGGCTACTGGGTCGGAGTGCCTTACTGGGGAAAGGGTTACGCCACGGAGGCGGCGCGCGCGGTCTTGCGATATGGATTCGAGGGGCTGAAGCTGCATCGCATTCGCGCATCGCACTTCACGAACAATGCTGCGTCCGGGCGCGTCTTGCGTAAAATCGGGATGAAACACGAAGGGCGGCTGCCGCAGCATATTTTGAAGTGGGGTTCTTACGTCGATCTGGAGCTTTACGGCATGCTGGCCGGCGACTTGGTGGCTTCCGACTGATAACGCGAAGTTATCAACTCAGGGGCTGAAGAGTGTGCGTGAGGACTCGGTCGTCCCTCCGGGACTGGATTTTCGGGCATTGCATTCCACTGCATCGTCGCTTCGGCCTTATTCCACGCGTCTCCTTTGGCATGCAGCCTGAAACCGAGTTCACGCCACACTGAAGCCCTGTCAAAGCGGGTCTTTGCGCGCTGACTTGTATAAGTGCTCAGGACCATGTGGCTGAGAATTGCCCGCTACGCTTGCTGCGCATTCCTGGGGCTAGGCGGATGAGGCGTCCGCCGCTACGTGTTTTGCGCTCGGGTCCTGCCGACAAGGCTGTCACTGGTGGGCTTTACAATCTGGTGACAATGGGTCGGCCTCTTATCCCGATATAATGTTTTTGTGAATCAACGATCGGTGCAGCAGGTCGCGTCCGCCGAGTTCCCTACCCGGTGGGGCATGTTTCGTATTTTCGGGTTTCGGGGAGAGTTCGGCGAAGGCGCTCTTCCGAACAATGCTTTGCGCAAAGAAGAGGCCGTGGCTCTGGTGATGGGCGACGTGCGATCCGCGCCGCCGCTGGTCCGCATCCATTCGCAATGTCTTACGGGAGATGTTTTCGGCTCGCTGCGCTGTGATTGCCGTCAGCAACTCGAAATGGCGCTGGCCATGATCGCTGAGCAAGGCGCCGGCGTGCTCATCTACGAACAGCAGGAGGGGCGCGGCATTGGCCTGATGGCCAAATTGCAGGCTTATGAGTTGCAGGACGCCGGCCTGGACACCGTCGAGGCGAACGAACGTCTCGGATTCAAGGCTGATCACCGCGCGTTCGCCATGCCGGCAGGAATTTTGCAGGCGCTGGGCGTATCCAAAGTACGATTGCTATCCAACAATCCCGACAAAGTTGCGGCGCTCGAACGGGGTGGAATTGAGGTGGTTGAACGGGTTCCCTGCGAGGTGACTCCCAGCAGCCATGCGGAAGACTACCTCAAGACTAAGAAAGAAAAGATGGGGCATTTGTTTACCTCGCGGTAGGCATTTACAAATCTTAAATCGCAGAGGTCGCCGAGTACCATGGATTCAGTTTGTTGTCCGCGAACTCTGCATTTCTCTGTGTGCTCTGCGATCTAGGATTCTACGCGGCAGGCCAAATTCCCAGCGCTGTCCGACTCAGGATCTGTTGTTGAGTCTCTTCCGGTAAGGGGAGCGCACAAAACTCGTCGAGATTCTGCTTAATGTCGGGGACGCCCGGGCCGGGCCAGTCCGTGCCGAACAGAGTCTTGTGAGCGATCTCCTGCAAGCGCGGGAAGTATTTCAGCAGCGTCTTCGGTGGAATTCCGCTTATATCTAAGAATACGTTTGGATGCCGGCGCACCAGGAAGAATGCGGTGTGCATCCAGAGCGGGCGTCCGCCGTGGGCGAGCAGGATTTTCAGTTTTGGAAAATCGACGGCGACGTCGTCAATGTAGATGGGATCGCCGTACTTGTTGCGCGCGCCGGGAAAGATGGAGGTGCCGGTGTGGAACATCACCGGAATGCCGTTGGCCTCGGCGGCGCGATAGATGATTTCCAACTCCGAGACTCCGGTGAGGTAATCGTTGGGAAACAGAAGCTGGTGCGGCGGGTGAATCTTGATCATCTGGATGCCGAGGCGGAGAAGCTGTTCCACGTCGGCCATGATGTTCGTGGTATGACGCGGATGCAGGCTGCCACAGGAAAGCAAGCGCCTGGGATTCTCTTTGACGTAGTCGGCGACGAACTGGTTCACACCGGAAGTGAAGCCGATGACCTCGGGAGCGACGTAATTGATAAGCACTGCCCTATCGATTCCGGACTTATCGAGGTGCTTCAGAAATGCTTTGGGCGAGCGGCAGAATTCGGCGATTTCGTCGTAGTTGGTGCGCTTCTTCTTGATCAGTTCAAGGGCGCTGGGCTTAAACATCTCCAGAGGCTGAATGTGGATGTGGCAGTCTGTGATCAAGTTGGTCGTTGGTCTTTCGTCGTTGGTCGTTTGTTGATTGGTCGTGGGCGATCCTTCAATTTTGTTCGTTGGCGGCCTGAAGGATAACCCGTTTGCTAAAGATGCGAATCATCTCGCGGCGATACTCTGGCGTCAGGGCCGACGTGGTTAGAGGCTTTGCGGTCTTCGCGGCCAGGTCGCCCACGGCTTCCGCTAGCGCTTCATCCATGATCTTTCCGGCGAGCAACTCGCTCGCTCCTTTAACCAGAAGGGGTGCGGGGTTTACGGCTGTGATCGCGAGACGCGCGTCGGCGATGTGGCCGTTTGAGCGCTTGATGACGACGGCGACTCCGGCGAGGGGATAGTCAATCGATCCGCGGACGCGAAGCTTGCGATAGACACCCCGGTAGTCGGCGGACGATTCCGGCAGGAACACTCGGGTCACGAGTTCATTCGGCTGCAACTTGCGATAGGCTACGCCGTCGCCGGTGTAGAAGTTGCGCAGTGGCATCCGCCGCAGGCCGGACGCGCTGGCAATTTCGATCTCGGCATTCAAACACAGTAACGCCGGAGGAGTGTCGCCGGAGAACGCTGCCCAGCACTTGGTTCCTCCGGGGGCTACGTGGCACAGGTCTCCGTCTTTCTTGATGCAGAAGCCGCAGCCCTTGCGCCAGGTCAGAGACTGGTTGTACCAGAGGCAGCGGGTGTCGAGGCAGATGTTTCCGCCGATCGTGCCCATGTTGCGGAGCAGGGGCGAGGCGACCGTGGCTGCGGCTTCGGTGAGTACCGGGTAACGACGGCGGAGCAGGTCAGAGTGCTCGATGGTTGTGAGGGATGTCAGGGCTCCGATCTCGACGACACTTCCCTGCTGGCGAATGCCCTTCAGCTCCGCGATGTGGCGAATGTCGAGTACGGATTGGGGCTCGAACAGCTTTTGCCGCATGGATGGGATCAGATCTGTACCTCCAGCAACGATTCGGAGGTTGTGCGCAGGCGGGTCAGCGCTGTGTTTCGCGAGTAGCGAAAGGGCTTCGTCCAGCGTCCGTGGCCGCAGCAGCTTGAATTGCGGGAGGCTCAATCGTCACCTCCCGCGGGGGCGGGGGCTTCGCGACGCGAGGGATCCAGTGGGTGCCGTTCTGGTCCTTTGCCGCGATAGCACAAGGAGCCGCCATGCTCGCGTAATCTCGCGGGAGCTGTGGGATCGATTCCTTCGGTGAGATTGATGTGCTTGGCGTTCTTTTTGGCGCGCAGGGCTGACAGTACGCGTTCTGGGGTGAATGGACACTCGTGCAGACGGACTCCCACGGCGTCGTAGATCGCGTTTGCAATTGCCGGGATGGTCGCTGCGAGTGAACCTTCGCTGCACTCTTTGGCTCCGAACGGCCCTTCCGGGTCAATGCTCTCCACGATGATTGCTTCGACCTCGGGCGATTCTACCGACGACGGGCTGCGGTATTCGAGCAGGCCGGGATTCATCAGCATGCCGTCTTTCCAGATCATTTCTTCGGTGAGCGCCTGGCCCATGCCCATCCAGACGGAACCGATGATCTGGCCTTCGACGGAGACCGGATTCAGAGCGCGACCGCAATCGTGCGCTGCCCAGACTTTGTGGACGGTCACCTCGCCGGTGTCTTCGTCCACGCTGACTTCGGCGACCTGGGCGGAGTATGAGTACGCGGGCGAAGGTCCGACTCCCGCGCCTTTGTGTTTGCCGCCGCGCGCATCGGGAGGCGGCGCGTAGGAGCCGGTTCCGGTGAGCGCGCCGTGGAAATCGATGGCGGCGACTACGGCCTCTTCGAAGGTCATCCAATCTTTAGGGCCTTCTTCTTTGCGCTTTTGCTGTAACGAGCCACGCAGGATTTGTCCTTCGACACGGCCACTGACCGAGGCTCCAGACTGCGTGATATCGTCGTCTGCGGTTTTAGAAACGACTGGCGGGGCGCTTCCCTGCTTGTAGACGACGTCGTCGCGAAAGACCAAATCTTCCGGGGCGCAGTTCATCTTGCGAGCGGCCGCCAAGGCGATCTGCTTCTTTACTTCTGCCGAAGCGCGCAGTGTGGCGTTGCCTGCCATGAAGGTTACGCGGCTGGAATAGGAGCCGATGTCGATGGGAGTGAGGTCGGTGTCGGCGGCGATGATCTTGATGCGAGCGAGAGAGCAGCCGAGCACTTCGGCGGCGATCTGGGCTGTCATGGTGTCTGAGCCTTGCCCGATTTCTGAGGCTCCGGTGTACACGACGACTCCGCCGTCGCGATCGATCTTGATGTTCACCGTGGAATGCGGCATGTCTGAGCGGATGATTGAATTGGCGGCTCCGCTCACGTAGTGGCTGCAGGCAATGCCCAGGCCGCGGCCTTTGGGCAGCCTGCCTTTGCGTTGATTCCATCCCGAGCGCTGAACTGTTTTTTCGATGCATTCCGGCAATCCGTAGCTCTGCACGCGAAGACCATTCACTGTGACGCAGGGCGGCTGGAGCAGATTGCGTTGCCGAATCTCAGCGGGATCCATCCTGATCTTGGCTGCAAGTTCGTCGAGTTGCGATTCAAAGGCAAACCGTACATTGACCGTGCCGTGGCCGCGCATCGCGCCGCAAACCGGTTTGTTGGTGAGGACACGGTAGCCGTCATATTGAATGTTGGGGATGTCGTAAAGGGCGCCCAGCAACACACCGGAATACAAAATCGTTACGACGCCGTAGGAGCAGTAGGCTCCGCCATCCTGGATTACGCGAGCCTTGACGGCAGTGATGCGGCCATCGTTCTTGATTCCGGTCTTGAGATCAATGATCGTGCGCGGGCGTCCGCGGTGGGCCCAGAATACTTCTTCGCGGGTGTAGGTAATCTTCACCGGCGCGAGTGCTTTTCGTGCTGCGATCGCGGCGATGATTTCAAGCGGGATGACCTCGCTCTTTCCGCCGAAGCCCCCGCCCACGAGTGGTTTGATGACGCGGATTTGCGCCATTGGCATTTCGAGCACCAGCGAGAGCTTGTGTTGTAGGTAGTACGGAACCTGGGTGGAGGACTGAACCGTCAGGCGCCCGCGGTTGCCGGTGTGCGGATCGATTTCGAACGCAGCCAGGGTCGAGTGCGGTTCCATGGCGGCATGAGATACTTCGTTGGCGATGAAGCGAGCCTCGGCGATCTGGTCGGCGTCGGCGAAACCTTTCTCGGGGTCTCCGAATACGTGGTGGTAGTCCTTTTCAAGATTGTGCGGCTTGTTGTCGTGGATTAGGTCGGTCTCCGCCTTCATCGCCTCTTCAGGATCGAAATAGGCGGGCAGGAGCTCGTATTCGACATCAATCAACTCCAGCGCTTGATCCGCGGTTGCCTCGTCGACGGCAGCGACACAGGCGACGTTGTCGCCAACGTAGCGGACTTTGTCGAGCGCGAGCGCGTATTCGTCGTGGCCTACGGGAAGAATGCCGTACGGATTGGGCGCGTCCTTGCCGACGACGACCGCGACCACGCCTTCGAGTTTCTCGGCGCGGCTGGTATCAATACGTTTGATGCGGGCGTGCGGGTAAGGCGAATGCAGGATCCTGCCGACGAGCATGCCGGGCAGGCTGAGGTCGTCGGTGTACTTGCCGGCACCGGTGGTCTTACCGGCGGCGTCGACCATGGCTGTGGATTTGCCAATTATGGAGAAGCCGTTGGTCGTTACTTCGTTGATCAGCGGTCGTTGGTCGTTGGGCACTACGGATTCCTCGCTTCGCTCGGAACGACAAGAATAAAGTGGGTTGTCATTTCGCCGCCACCATTCCCTTCTGCTCGGCGTCAATCGCAGCCTTGATGGCTTGATACATCTGGCTGTAGCCGGTGCAGCGGCATAGATTTCCGCTTAGTGCGCCGCGAATATCTTGCTCCGTCGGTTCCGGATTCTCAGACAGCAGGTGCTTGACCGTCATGATGAATCCTGGCGTGCAATAACCGCACTGCGCTCCGCCCCAGTCGCCGTAAGCTTTCTGAATGGCGGCCAGACTTCCGTGTTCGCTCACTCCCTCAACCGTGGTGATCTCCTGCCCTTCACAACTGGCGGCGAGCAGAGTGCACGACATCATCGGGATGCCGTCCACCAGCACGGTGCAGGCGCCGCATGACGAGTCGTCACAGCCGCGCTTGGATCCGGTGAGGTCAAGATCCTGACGCAACACGTCGAGCAGCAGCTTGCTGGGTTCGAATGCGAGCTCGTGAGAGCGGCCGTTGATTCTTAGTTCTACGAGTTCTTTCTTCATGATGGAGCTTTTAGCTCTTGGCTTTTCGCTGTTAGCTCAAACGTCTCGCTTCAGGCTAAGGGCCACGATTAAAAGCCAAGAGCGCTTTCAGTACCCAAAATCCGCTTGCGCTGCATACGCGTGCTGCTTCACGCCTAGATCTTCCACGCGGCACGCGCCCAGTTGGTTCACATAAGCGCGTCGATCCGCCGTGCTGTAAACCCAGCGATCGAGCCATGCGTCACTGTCGGCCTTCGTTTTGGTCTGCTCGTGGTACTGGCGGAAGAATGCGTCGTCGCGCTTGTAATATCCCTGGACCGGGGAGGGATGCGCGCCGTAGGCGCACTCGACCACGGCATTCACGAGGAAGCCCGGAATCACGGTGCGATTTGGGTCGCTCGCAATCACCTCGGGCTCAACAATTTCATCTGCGACTACGATCACACGCTTGGCGGCTCGAACGCCGTCGATCATGACACCGAAATTGCCCCAGCAGTGGGCACTGCCCTCGCGATCGGCGCGCTGCACGTGGACGATGGTGACATCGGGATTCAGCGCGCGTACGGCGTGCAGGCGCTCCAGCGGCTGTCGAGCTTCGCTCGGCCTAGACCCTTCGACTTCGCTCAGGGCAAGCTCGCGAGGGCGCCCGTCCCCACGCGAGCCCTGCGGCTCGAACGGCGACTCGATGACGGCGAAGAATTCGTTGCCCTTCGCGACATCGCTGCCCAATGCGGTTCGAGTTGGGAGGAACGGCACGCCCATGGCGCCGGCTTGCAGAGCCAACGCTACGCTGAAGTTGCTCATGTTGACAACCTTCATTCCGTCCTGCTCTACGGCGCGCCGGAAGTTGTAGGCTGATCCCATCATCACATTCCCGACCCATGCGGCGATGACTTGGTCGACGCAACCCGCAGCGATGATCTGATCAAAGAGAACGTCTGAGATTGGTCCGATCAGCGTCAGGCCACGTTTCTTCTGACGAATGATTTCGTGGCCGGCGGCAAAGGGGATCATCTGCTCCATCTGCAGGCCGAGCGCGACCGAGGCGCCGTCCGGCACTAATTCCGTGATCGCCTCCCGCATTGTTAGGAGCTTAGACATTTCTCTACTTGCCCTTCCACACCGGCGACCGTTTTTCAAGAAACGCGGTGATTCCCTCTCGCGCGTCTTCCGTTTTCACCAACTCGTCAAAGTAAATCTTCTCCGCTCGGGCGAGACCCTTATCAAAATGGATCGAATCCCAGGCGTAGATCGCTTTCTTGGCGATGGCCAGCGCCGCCGGGCTGAGCTGCGAAAGATGATGAACCGCGTCCTGCACGGCATGTTCGAGATCGACTTCGGGCACAACGGAATTTGCCAGGCCGATGCTTGCCGCTTCCCTGCCCGGGATGCTGCGCCCGGTGAGCACCAGATCGGCCGCATGCTTTTGCCCCACCAGCGCGGCCAGCGCGGTGACTGCGACCGGGGGGTAGCATCCCAGTTTAATCTCCGGAAATCCCCAGGTGGCCAGCTCCGATGTGTAGGCCAGGTCGCAGACCATGGCAAGCTCAGCGCCTCCGCCCAGGCAACTGCCATGCACCGCGGCAATGCTCACCTTCTTCGAGCCAACTAAAGTACGGATGACTCCATGAAACTTCGTGAGCATCTGCTCAACCTTGTCGGGAGTGTGAGCCGCCACGTCGACACCGGCGGAGAATGCCTTGTGGGAGCCGCTAATAGTCAGGATGGAGATCTCAGGCCGCGCCTCGATCGCGGCCAACGCGTCGGCCAATTCTTCCATCATCGGAATGTCGATAATGTTCAGCGGCGGATTGTGCAGAGTGACACGCGCCACTGGAGCTCGATGCTCGATGGCGATGCGCGAATACTTCGTAGCCGATTGCGTTTCCATGGTTGCCTTGCGGGCGAGGGCGCCCGCACCACCTTGTGCTATCGCGTCCAGAAACCTTGTCTATCGTATTCGCGAATTGCTCTTAACTCTGCATGTGTCGGCTCCGGGGTTTGCGCGACGCTTTCGCCCAGGCGCAACTTCCAGCCCGTGTTGTTTACCACGTCGCCGACTTCGATACCTGGATGCACCGATGCGAGATACGCTTCTCCGTTCCCGTCGAAGCGCAGCACGGCTTTGGTCGTGATTACGGCCGATGGGCCTCCGCGCGGCAGGCCTACACGCTTACGCCAGCCGGGGCCATCTCCGTTGCCCGGACTGGTTGTGTAGGAAACGCGCTCGGGCAGGCGCTGTTTGCTGTGCTCGAGAAGAACTACAAACCGATGCGCGAGGGATGCAATGTCGCAAGCGCCTCCGGAACCGGGTAGCCGCGTGCTTCCCTTCGGTCCCTGCACCTCAGTCGAGTTCAGATTGCCGAAACGGTCGACCTCGGCGGCTCCGAGAAATCCCAGATGAACACGGCCGGACTGCAGCAGGCTCATCACGCCCAACATGTCCAGGCATTGCGTCGCACCCAGGATGTTGGGCGGATCGGCCATGGTGTAAATCAATTCTGGCGCAGGCGTTGTACGAATCACGCCATTTTCGAATAGGCCTACTGCATTGGGCGCATGAGTCTTCTTCGCAACCACAAATGCGATCAGCGGGAGCCGCATGCCGACGAAGACGACTTCGTGGTCGGCGATTTCTCGAGCTGCGGTCGCGACCATCAGCTCTCCCAAAGAATACGGACGGATCGTCGCGCTTGCTTGCTTCGAGATGTCGGTTGCGGTCGTCACTGGCGTCATGGGCGGAGATGGTCTACGCTGGACAACCGAGGGCGGCTGTCCCCACGTGGTCATCGATAAGCCCCTTGCCGATCCTACAAGTTGATCGCCGACTTGCGGACTTCTCCAATCGAGGACAGTGGATCGCGCGCGCCCTCTTTCGGTGCAATCCATTTCTTCTCGTTGGCAATGATGTCCAGCAATAGCTTTTTATCTGCCGCGGTCGGCATGTAATCTTTTACATGCTCTTCGTAATGCTTACCGTCGATCGGTTCGCCGGTCTGGGCATGGAACTTCTGTGCCGCCCAGCGGCCGATGTTGCGATTGAATTTGATATTGGGCGCGTACAGCTTGGGTTCTCCCGGCTTCAACACTGTGTTGAAGCGCTCGATCAGTCCGGCCACTTCATCGCGATATAAGTGGCGGTTGTAGTCGTTCAGTTCGTCCACCTTTGCTTCCGCCGGATTCTTCGGCTCGTCATAGCGGCCTTTGACTCCCCAGACGTAAGCCCAATGCGCCGATGAAGAATTGTCGGTGCCGAACAGATCGTAGGAGCTTGAGATCCACTTGTTCAGATATTTCTGGATCAGCCACGCCGGGATCACGCCCGCTTCGACGATCCGGCGGAGGCCGTCGTTGCCGGTGCCCATGTGGAAAGCCTCTTCGCGCAACATGTAAGACATGGAGCGGCCGAGCGGGGCGAATGCCGAGTACTTCAGCATTTGCAATTGGAATTTGCCGTCGCGATCGACGAAGTCGGTGTAGGTGAAGAAGTCCATCCAGTTGTCGACGTCGACGTTGAACGCTCCCAGCAGGCGTTTGTTGTCGAAAGCGCGGCGCTCCAACATCTTTTGAGCTTCAACTTTGCCCGAATATCCGAAGTGATCGATCAGCAGCGCGCACATTTGCCAGCCGTGACGCATTTCTTCGATCATCACGCGAGTGATGGCCCTGCGGTCCCAGTCGGTGGGCGCACTCTCAAACAGGTTGCGCTGCTGTTCGACGCTGGCGAACTCGGTGTCACCCTGGTAGACGATCAGGTTGATCAGGGCGTCGCGCATCTGCTGGGTTGGAACCTGGCGCAGGTTTTCCCACTTGCGGCGGCCTTTGAAAGCGCCGAACTGGATTTCTTCGGTTTCGATTGCGCCGTACAGCGTGTCGAACTTGAAGTTGGCAATCTCGTCGTGATTGACCCCGATGTCTTTCCGCCAATCGTCGAACAGGCCGACCCAGTCACTGAAGGTTCCGATTTTCGCAACTTTTCCTGGCATACTTACGCTCTCCCAACGTCAAAGGCTTTAACCACAAAGGACACGAAAGTTCACAAAGGAAACCTGAAGGTGTCTTACTTAGTGCACCTTCGGGTCCTTTGTGGTTTTAGCTTCATCCCATGTTTAACCAAACTGTTTTCATTTCCGTGTAGTGTTCGATGGCATGAACGCCCAACTCGCGCCCGAAGCCGGAACTCTTGTAACCGCCGAAGGGCAAAGAGGCGTCCATCAGCCCATAGGTATTGATCCACACGGTGCCGGCTCTGAGCTGCCGGGAAACCGTGTGCGCTTTTTTCACGTCGCGAGTCCAGACCGCTGCCGCCAGACCGTACGGATTATTGTTCGCCTGCTTGATCACTTCATCCACATCGTCGAAGCTCAGGGCCGCCAGCACCGGACCAAAGATTTCTTCCTGGGCAATCTTCATTTCGTTCTTCACGCCGCCGAAGATCGTAGGCTCAATGAAGAAGCCCTTGCCGCCATCAACCGACACTCGGTTTCCCCCCGCGATCAACTTCGCGCCCTCTTTCTTGCCGGTTTCGATGTAGCCCAGAACGGTTTGCATCTGCTCCTGGCTGACGATTGCACCCATGCGGGTTTTGGGATCGAGAGGGTCGGCGGGTTGCATCTTCTTGGCGCGCGCAACCAGTTTCTCCAGGAATTCATCTTGCACTTTGCTCTCGACGAACAAGCGCGAGCCTGCGTTGCAGACTTCACCCTTGCCGTAAAAGATTCCGGTGATCGCGCCTTTGACAGCGTTGTCGATATCGGAATCGGCGAAAACGATGTTGGGAGATTTGCCTCCGAGTTCGAGCGTCAGCCGTTTCATGCTGTCGGCCGCGCTGCGCATGATTTCTTTGCCCACGTCGGTCGATCCCGTGAATGCGATCTTGTCGATTCCGGGATGGCGCACCATCGCTCTGCCAATCTCCGCTCTGCCGGTGACGATGTTCAGCACGCCCGCGGGCAATCCTGCCTCCACCGACAATTCGCCGAACCGCAGTGCCGTCAGCGAGGTCAGGCTGGCGGGCTTCCATACGATGGTGTTGCCGCAGGCGAGCGCTGGCCCAAGTTTCCAGGAGGCCAGCAGCAGTGGGAAATTCCAGGGAACGATGAGACCGACCACGCCCACGGGCTCACGCAGCGTGTAAGTGAAGGCGGTCTCCAGCGTGTTCACTGTTTCGCCGTGAATCTTGGTTGCCCAGCCCGCGTAGTAGCGAAGGACGTCGATTACCATCGGCATGTCGACGTAGCGGGATTCGAATATCGGCTTGCCGTTGTCGAGAGTTTCGAGTTCCGCAAATTCGTCGATGTTCTTTTCGAGCAGGTCCGCAAGCCGCCAGATCAGGCGTCCGCGCTCGCTGGCCGACATCTTGCGCCACGGGCCGCCGCGATCTTCGAAAGCGCGCCGCGCGGCTTGAACGGCGCAGTCGACGTCGACAGCGGAGGCTTCCGCAATCTGGGTGAGAACCTCGCCGGTGGCGGGATTGACGGTGTCGAAGCGTTTCGCGGCGTCGGCCCACTGGCCGTCGATCAGCAGTCGTCCGGGAGAAAGTTTTGCTTTGGTGGCTGTGATCATCTTTTTTCCAATCAATAGAACAATGGAGGCCGGGCGTCCCGCCCGGCGGGACGAGCGAGACGCCCGTCCTCCATCAGGTTGCTACTATTTTGCTTTGAAAACTGCCGGGCGCTTTTCCACGTATGCCGCCAAGCCTTCCTTGGCGTCCTCGCTCTGGAAGAGGATCTGCTGGTTCTCGCGCTCGACCGCAAGGGCGGACTCCATCGGAATCTCCCAGCCGGTTTGCACCGCGCGCTTGATCCTGCCCACGGCTTTCGCCGCCTTGTTCGGCGGGCAGAACTGGCGCGCATATTCCATGATGTTCTCCATGAAATTGTCACGTTCGAAAATATCGTTGATGATCCCGAACTCCTTCGCCTCTTCAAACGAGAAGGTATTTCCGGTCACCATCAGCTCAATCGCTTTGCTCTTCCCTACTATTCGCGACAGGCGCTGCGTGCCGCCGGTTCCAGGAAGCACGCCCAGATTGACTTCCGGCAGTCCGATTTTGCCCGCGTCCTGACGCGCGATGCGAATGTCCGCGGCCATGGCGATTTCCAATCCGCCGCCGACGCAGTGTCCGTTGATTGCGGCAATCACGAGCTTCGGGGTGTGCTCCAGGCGAAGCAGCATCTCGTTGGCGTGCAAGCAGAAGTAATACTTGAAGGTTGGGTCGACGCTGGCCAGCATCTTGATGTTCGCGCCGGCGGAGAAAAACTTGTCGCCCGAACCCGTGAGCACGATCACGTAAACGCCGTTGTCCATGCGCGCTTTCAGGATGGCCTCGTCGAGCTGGCGGTTCATTTCGTAGGTGTAGGTGTTAGCGGGAGGATCGAACATCTCGATCACCGCGACGCCGCCATCGGCGCGGTAGTTGACCAGTTGTTTCGTGCTTTCGCCCGCTGCTGGTTGCAATGTAGTTGCCATGTTCATACTCCTCTTGTGATAGTTAAGATCTGAATTCAGTTCGATACCGACTTCTTCTTCCTGGATTTCTGAGTCTGGACCGCGTGACGCCGAGGTACAGCGCTTATTCCGTGCAAAAAAATGTCGCCCATTCCGCGTGACAATCCCTCCGCGTCGGCGTCGACCCTTGGGTTATACCAGGTATAAATCCAGTTCATCATGCCGAACAAACTCAGCACCGCCATGCGACTAGAAAATTCTAGTCTCTTTGTCCGTTTAATGTCGTCTAAGAGCCCGACACATATCCGGTAATATTCACGCTTGATGGCGGCGATCTCGGCCCCGAAGCCGTTTTTCAGCACTTCGGCCTCGTGCGAAAGAACCTTCATGGCTTTTCGGTTGGCGAGAAAAAATTCAAGATGGATCAGAAA
>Ga0210410_10001089_pt1 | contig 26343 bp, 21 predicted proteins | sample IncBWC4MmetaG_FD_161058 | JGI IMG/M metagenome (GOLD analysis project Ga0210410, IMG submission 161058) | Forest soil microbial communities from Barre Woods Harvard Forest LTER site, Petersham, Massachusetts, United States - Inc-BW-C-4-M | ecosystem: Environmental > Terrestrial > Soil >... | reverse complement strand
GCTGCGCGCCGCGATAGCCTTATCAAACGCGTCGCACGCCTTCGCAAATTGTTTCTGCTCCAGGCAAAGCTCGCCCAGCTCCTCGTAGTTTCCGGCGGAAGGATTGTCGATAATTTGCAATTCCAGATTTTGGATGCGCGATCGACGCCCGAATCCCTGGAACACGCCGCGAAGAAGTCCCGCATCCGGCAACACTTCCACGACTATGTACGCGCTGGCACCCAGGAATCCTCCGAAGAGGATTATGTATAGCCAATAGCCGTCCGGACGGCGTCGCACAAAGTGCACCAGCGCCACAATCTGCGTCAAAAAGCCCCACGGATAGAAGAGTTGTCGAAGTCCAAACATGAGATGACCACGCAGTTAACAGCATCTATTCTCTGCCCGCTGGAATCAAACTAAACCTTGCCGCCCTATACGCAGAAAGTTACGCCCTCCGAGATTGGCCCGCGCTGGTAACATCTAGACTGTGAACCCGCTGCAAACCCTCGGTCTCGCGCTTGGCGCCGGATTTTCTTCCGGCCTCAATCTTTACGCGACGGTGGCAACTCTCGGCCTTCTCCAGCGTTTTGGCATTATTCACCTGCCCACATCAATGCAAGTGCTCGCGCACCCCTGGGTTCTCGGAATCGCGCTCGCCCTCTATGTGATCGAATTTCTCGCCGACAAGATTCCCTACGTCGATACGGTGTGGGATGCTATCCACACATTAATTCGCCCGCCCGCCGCTGCGCTTCTTGCGTATAGCGCCACGGTCGCATCTCCGCCAGAATGGCGCTGGAGCGCCGCGCTGCTAGCAGGCGGCGTGGCGCTGACCTCGCATGGCACGAAAGCGAGCGCCCGCGCTGCCGTTAATACCAGTCCCGAACCTTTTAGTAATTGGCTGCTCAGCCTGGGAGAAGACGCGCTGGCAGTTTGGCTCACCTGGATGGCTACCGTTCATCCCACGGCAACGATTGTGGTTGTGGTGTTCCTAATCGTGCTCGCCGGATTCCTACTCTTTCATCTTTTTCGATTTCTGCGCCGTTCCCTACAACGGCTGTTTGCGTAACATCGGCAAAGCGGGCCGAAGTTGGTGCACTACTTCATCCATTGCGCGAGCCAATCAAAAAACGTCTTGTACCAAAACTGGGAATTCTGCGGCTTCAATATCCAGTGTCCCTCATCCGGAAAAACCGTCAACTTGGAAGGCACGCCTTGCCTCTGCAACGTATTAAAAAATTCCAGTGATTGCGTGCACGGCACGCGATAGTCGCGTTCGCCGCAAATCACGAGCGTTGGCGTCTTGAATTTTCCCAGCTCCGCCGCGTACGTCAGCGGTCCCCACTTGCGGTAACTTTCCGGATTCGTCCATGGCGTGCCCTGCATGTCGTGTTCTTCAAACCACAACTCTTCCGTCGCATACATCGAGAATTTGTCGTAAATCCCAGCATGGCTGATGATCGCCTTGAACCGCCCGCTATGTGTCGCGATCCAATCCGCCAAATACCCTCCGTAAGAGCCGCCCGCCGCAGCCATTCGCGAGCCATCGATGAATTTGTATTTCGCCAGCGCGACGTCTACACCGGTCATTACGTCAACATACGCCTTGCCGCCCCAATCGTTTGTGATTTCGTCCGTAAATTTCTGCCCGTATCCGGTCGAACCGCGCCGGTTGATCATCAGCGTCACATATCCGCCGGCCGTAAATACCTGAGCGTTCCACCGATATCCCCACGCGTTCGCCCACATCGTCTGCGGTCCCCCGTGCAGCAGCACGAGCAGCGGATATTTCTTTGACGCTTCAAAATGCGGAGGACGAATCATCATTGCCTGCACGCGCGTACCGTCCTTGCTTTCGAACCAGAACGTTTCCGGCGCATTCATTTCCAGTTTCGCCAGGATCGATTCGTTGTGGTGAGTAAGTTGCCGCGCGTCGGAGCCATCGCTGCCGGCAACAAACACCTCCGCAGGCATCGTCAAACTTGTTCGCTCAAACGCCAGCGTCTTCCCGTCGCCGCTGATCGTCAAACCTGTGTTAAAGCTGTCCGCGATGACCTTCTTCGGTTCCGCTCCCACTCGCGCCGCCATCGCATACACCGGTTGCAGCGTCTCGTTCTCCGCCGTGAAGAAAATCGTCTTGCTGTCCGCCGACCAATGCAGCTCGTTCGCGCTGCGATCAAATCCCTCGGAAAGGTTCTCGATTTTCCCGCTCTGCCGGTCATACAGCATCACGCGCCAACGGTCCGACTCGTATCCCGGCGTAAGCTGCGCGTGATACGCGATGAACCGGCCATCCGGCGAATACACCGGATTGCCGTCGAACGCAGGATTGGTAGTGATTTTTTTTGCTTCGCCTCCTGCGACCGGCACCAGAAACAGATCCCCATTTGTGCTGATTGCTTCGACCTTGTCCGTTACCGCCGTGAAACAAATCTCCTTGGAATCCGGCGAAAAATTAATGTCATCAGACCCGCCCCGCTGGTCCGGCGGCACATCATAATTTGCCCCGGAGTTCAAATCTCGCGCCTCGCCGCTGCCGTCCGCCGCCTCCACAAACAAATGGCTGCGCTTGCCTTCAAACCAGTGGTCCCAATGGCGATACAAGAGTTGCTCGTAAACGCGCGCCTTTACCTTGTTTTTCTCCTTTTCCTCATCGCGTTTTTTGTTGCACGCATCGTCTTTGCAGTCCGGATAGACCGATGACGTAAACGCAATCGCCTTGCCATCCGGCGACCACTTCACCATGTCCGCCCCAGTCGAAAGATGCGTCACCGCATGCGCCTCGCCGCCCTCCATCGACAGCACATAAACCTGCGAAGTTCCTTCGCGCGACGACAAAAACGCCAGCGCCTTTCCGTCCGGCGACCACGCCGGAGAGTTATCATGCCCACTCTGTGTAAGCTGCATCGCCTCTCCGCCAGTCGTCGCAACAATCCAGATATTGCTCGCGTTGCGATTAGCGTTCATGTCCGGAGTCGCCACCGCATACGCCACCCACTTGCCGTCCGGCGAAATCTGCGGATCACCCACACGATGCATCTGCATCATGTCGTCAAACGTGATCGCATGCTTTGTGGAATCCTGCGCCAGCAGAGTCGCAGCGCTACACAAAACGAGAACTGCCGCCGCGTTTGCGCTCCGCAGAGTTGTCCTGATCATTTTGCTCGTCCCTTCGTTTTCTAAAGGTGAGTCGCCGCTGAGGATCGATTGTGACTCGTGGATATTGTCACGATTCTGCGCGGTTTCCAAGAGCACTGATCGCGTCAGTCATCGCTGCCTTCGCCGTCCGTCGGCGCGCCCAAAACCAGTTCACCGTCGCAATCGCAAATGTGGCCAGCACCACTACACCTTCTCGCCATCGCACCGTCATAATCAGCAACCCGGTGAAGGCCAGTGCTATGGCGGCAAATGCCGTGCCCCCAGGCAGTCGAAAAGCCGCCTCTCCCGGCCTCTTTCGCCGCAAAGCCGGCAACGCCGCCGCTACCGCCCCGTACATGAACAGACGCGCTACAGCGGACAAAGTGGCATTCCAGCGAAAATCACCAAGAACCGAAAACGCGACCACCAACACTGCGAATGCCACGATCGAAATATGCGGAGTTCGAAAGCGCGGGTGAATCGCCGCGAAAAAAGCGGGGAAATCTCCCCGTTCTCCCATCGCAAACGTCACCCGTGGCGTATGCAGCATGTTCGCGCTCAAATATCCGTAAACGGAAACCAAAGTGCCCGCCGCGACCAGTGACACTCCCAGAGGTCCCATAAACTGTCGCGCCGCATCCACGGCCGGCTTCGTGGTCGCCGCCGGGTTCGCCAGCGTGTAAATCACAACGTACTGGACCGCGACGTACAGCAGCGTCGCTGTGACCATCGCAATCGCCAGCGCCACGGGCGCATCCTTACGCGGATTGCTTGCCTCACCCGAAGCAAACAGGGCCGCCTCGAACCCGCCATACGCATAGACCATCAGCAGTACCGCCGCAAACCAATCTGTCGCGTGCGCCGGTACTTCCGCCGGAGCAACGCGAATCTCTGGATGCAGTGCCAACGCCGTGAATCCAACGGCGACGAACAGCGTCAGCAGCAGCACCTTTGTAAGCGTAAAGAAATTGCTCAGCCATTTGCCGTCTATTACACCGCGATAGTTCACCGCCGCCAAGAATCCAATCAGCACGGTCAAGACGCCCGCGCGAACCAGCGGTGCTCTCGCCGCGGGCACAAACGCTGTCAGGTACGTGATGAAAAGGTTCGCCACACCAGAGCAAGCCGAAATGCGCGATAACCATGTGAGCCAACCAATTTGAATCCCCACAAATCGTCCGAAGGCCTCGCGCGCGTACAGATAAGGGCCGCCCGCCTCCTGAAAATAGGACGCCACCTCCGCCAGGCAAGCGGCGATCATCGCGACTCCTGCAAATGCAACGAAATAAGCGATCGGGCTCAATCGCCCTAGCCGCGCCGCAATCAGCGACGGCAATCCAAAAATGCTCGCCCCGATCATGGTATTGAGCATCAGAGCCGCCAGGCTCCATCGCCCAATCGTCCGCACCAACCCGCGATTTTGTTCCACCACTTGCTGCACCTGACGTTCGCGAAAAACGTTCGTCAGCCTACCATGGTTTGTTTGTTCGTAAGTCCTTTGGCGTCCATTCAAACTTTCCCTCTGCTACAATTCGCCTATCGAGATGCAATCAAACTCGGCGCTATTCCCTCGAAATTTCCGCAAAGAGTATCCGATCGCCGGCCGCGGCGAAGGCTGCTGGATCATCGATCAAAACGGGCGCCGCTTCCTCGATGCCTCGGGTCAGGCCGCGGTAGTCAGTATCGGTCACGGCGTCGCCGAAATCGGCCGAGCCATGGCGGAGCAGTGCTCACGAATTGCCTTTGCCCACACCACGCAATTTCACTCGGAGCCAGCCGAGAAACTTGCGCAGCGCCTGCTCGCACTCGCCCCCCAGAATTTTCGCTCGCGAGGCCGCGTCTATTTTACTTCGGGCGGCTCCGAAGCCACGGAAACCGCCATCAAGCTCGCCCGGCAATTTCATCTCGAAAGCAATCAGCCCGCACGCTATCGCGTTGTTTCCCGCCGTCAGAGCTATCACGGCAGCACACTCGGAGCCATGACCGTCAGTGGCAACGTCGCCCGCCGCGCCCCGTATCAGCCGCTTCTCGCGGAGTGGGGACACGTAGCCCCCTGCTTCTGTCACCACTGCCCGTTCGACAAAAAATTCCCCGACTGCGCCATCGCGTGCGCGAGCGATCTCGATGATTTTCTGAACACGAATGACGCCGCGAGCGTGGCTGCCTTCATTTTCGAACCTGTAGTCGGCGCCACCCTCGGCGCGGCGGTCCCACCCGACGGCTACGTCCAGCGCATCGCAGAAATTTGCCGCAAGCACAGCATTCTCCTCATCGCCGACGAGATCATGAGCGGCATGGGCCGCACCGGAAAGCCCTTCGCAATCCAGCACTGGAATGTCGAGCCAGACATCATCCTGGTTGGGAAGGGAATCGCCAGCGGCTACGCACCTCTGGGCGCCGTCCTGGCATCCCCGCGCGTCGTCGAAACATTCGAACGCGGCTCCGGCGCCTTCCAGCACGGCTTCACCTATCAGGCGCATCCCGTAACCACCGCCGCAGCCAACGCCGTCCTCGATTACATCGAGATGCGCAAGCTCTTCCAATGCGTGCAACCTGCCGCAGAAAATCTTCGCGCTGAACTATCCGCGCTCAGCACTCACCCGCACGTTGGAGACGTCCGCGGACTCGGCCTGCTCCTCGGCATCGAATTCGTAAAAGACAAATCCACCCGCGAGCCGTTCCCCAAAGAACAGAACATCGCCGAGCGAATCCGCCAAGCCGCCCTTGACCAAAACGTCCTCATTTACCCGACGCAAGGCTGTGTGGATGGCATCAACGGCGACCACATCCTCCTCGCTCCGCCCTTTATCATCTCCGACTCAGAATCCGCGCTAATCGCCCGCGCGTTACATTTGGCTCTCCAGAAAGTTTTTCTCACTTGAACCCGCCGCTGCTTTCTGTGAACGTAGTCCGGTTCGGTCATACGCACCAAGTTGTGGCGGCCGTCTTTTCTGCTCTGAGTCTCGAGCGAACGCGGTCGCCATTTGCTAATCCACTTTGGAGAACGGAAATCATGCGGAATGGTCTGTGCCGAGCCTTTGTTTTCCTATGTCTTACGTTTTTCGTCGCATCAGCAAATGCCCAGGACAGGACCGCCGCCAAGCCTCGCGCGCGTGATCTGGGCGTCCCCTTCGACGGCACGCCTGGCGCGCTGAACGCCATCACCGACGTGAGCGGCATCACCGTCGGCCAAACCACTCTCATTTCCGGCGAAGGCAAACTCCAAATCGGCAAAGGCCCAGTCCGCACTGGCGTAACCGCAATCCTCCCGCGCGGTAAAGATTCCATGAGCAATCCAGTATTCGCCGGCTGGTGGTCCCTCAACGGCAATGGCGAAATGACCGGCACAACATGGGTCGAAGAGTCAGGCTTTCTCGAAGGTCCAGTGATGATCACCAATACCCACAGCGTCGGCGTAGTCCGCGACGCAGTCATTCAGTGGCGGGTTAGCCACGGCCAGCCCGACCCCACCGGCTACTGGTGGTCGCTCCCGGTAGTCGCCGAAACCTGGGACGGCTGGCTCAACGACATCAACGGCTTCCACGTAAAGCCCGAGCACGCCTTCCACGCCATCGACTCCGCCAAGTCTGGTCCGGTCGAAGAAGGCAATGTTGGCGGCGGAACCGGAATGATCTGCAACGAATTTAAAGGGGGAATCGGCACCTCATCCCGCAAAATCGACTCCAAGGCGGGAGCATTCACCGTAGGCGTGCTAGTGCAATGCAACTATGGCTCGCGCCCCAATCTTCGCATCGCCGGCGTTCCAGTGGGTAAAGAAATTCCCGAGAATCCAGCCTACTCCTCCACGTCTTTCGCCGGAGCTGATCGCGGCTCCATCATCGTGGTCGTAGCAACGGACGCACCGCTCGTCGCGCACCAACTCAAGCGCCTCGCTCGCCGCGTCTCTCTCGGCCTCGGCCGCGACGGCAGCATCTCCGGCAACGGTTCCGGCGACATCTTCATCGCCTTCTCCACCGCGAATTTCGGCGCAGCGGCCGCCGACCATGTGGTCGACCTGAAAATGCTGCCCAATGACATGATCGAGCCCATCTTCGCCGCCACTGTCCAAGCCACCGAAGAAGCCGTAATCAACGCCATGGTTGCCGCCGAAACCATGACCGGCATCGAAAATCACAAAGTGATCGCCCTCCCTCACGACCGCCTCCGTGCCGTCCTAAAAAAGTACAACCGCCTAAACGAGTGACCAGTGATGACGCGAAAAATATAGGGGCGCAGCATTGCTGCGCCCCATCTCGGCAAATCTGAAAACATTCAGGAAACTACGGCTTTATCAGCGAGAGCTGTTCACCACTCGTACCTCATCCCACTGGCACCGCGGTCTTTCTCCCCGGATTAAAAAATGGCATTGCCACTACTTTGGCCGAAACCGTCCGCCGTACCGCCTCCACCGTCATCTCGATCGCTAACATCGTTCCCACCGCCGAGTGCTCCCTCTTAACGCAAGCCAGCGCAATCATCTTCTTCAGCGTCGGCGACCATGTCGTAGAAGTTGCTTTCCCCACCTGCTTCCCAGCCCGATACACCGGCACCGCTACTCGCGACGCCATGCTAGGTACCTGCGGCGCCATCTCCATCTGCTCGTACAATGCCTCGACCTCGTTCCAATCAATCTCCAAGCCCACCAGCGCACGCTCCGGACCCTTCTTCGCCTCCGCCGCCAGCGCCTCCCGCCCCACAAAATTATCCTTCTTCAAATCCACCAATTTCCCCAGCCCAATCTCCGACGGCGAATATTTCTGCGACTCAATCAGCGCCTTCTTGCTCGACGTGTAATCCACCTCAATCAAAATCAGCCCCGCCTCGATCCGGGCAACGTCCAGCGCGATCATTCCCGCCGGATGAATATCGAATACCTCGCCCTCATTCACGAGTTTGTCCCAAACGCGCAGCGCATCCTTCCACGGCATCCAGATCTCAAATCCCAGATCTCCCGTGTAACCCGTCCGCGAAATATCCACCGGCACGCCCGCAATTTTTCCGTGCGCCACCCGAAAATATTTCAAGGTCGTGATATTCGCGTCCGTAACCGCCCGCAACAGCTTCCCTGAAGTCGGGCCCTGCAGCGCCAGCGCCGCCACCTGCTCCGAAATGTCGTCAATCTTCACATCCAATCCAAGCGCGTTCTGCTGAAACCATCGCAAGCTCGGATCAGCCGCAGTCCACCGGTACTCATTCTCCCCCAGTCGCGTGATCGTCCCGTCGTCGATTACTTTCCCCTCGGGATCGCACCAGCAGCAATAAATCACCTGATCCACCGCGACCTTGTTGATGTCCCGCGAAATCACCCGGTTCACAAATTTAGTAGCATCGCGCCCCGTTACTCGGTACTTAAACAGTGGCGAAATATCAATCAGCGCCGCCGAGTTCCGTATCGCGTTGTACTCATGCTCGTGGTGCATCTCATACACGCTCACCGTGTAGTAGCCCGACCACTCGCGATAACTCAAACTCTCGCAAAGCGCCAAAGTCCGTTCATGAAACGCAGTCCCAACCGGCACGTGTTCTCCTCCCGATGCTTTGTTAGCGAATTATAGGTGCGAACCACTGATTAATAAACGCTCTTCTCTGTGACGTTTGTGTTTCGCCCTGAACCTGACGCCTTACTCTTCTTAGTTCAGCCCCTTGTAGCCAGTCACCCCATCCCAGTAAACTGTCTTGCTCTTCCAGTCTAAGCGCTATCTTTCATTCGCGAATTTGTGTGGAGTCTCACTGCATGCCTCAGCATTACGACGCAATCGTCATCGGCGGCGGCCACAATGGCCTTGTCAACGCCGCGTATCTTGCCAAAGCCGGCAAAAAGGTTCTCGTCCTCGAACGCCGCCACGTTCTCGGCGGCGCCGCCGTCACGGAAGAAATCGTTCCCGGCTTCCTCTTCTCCGAATGCTCCTACGTAGTCTCCCTCCTCCGCCCCGAAATCATTCGCGAACTCGATCTCCCTCGCCACGGCCTCGAAATCCTCCCGCTCGACGGTACCTTCACCCCCATGCTCAATGGTGATCATCTCTGGCGCATGAACGACCACGCCCGCACGCAGCGCGAAATCCGCCGTCACTCCCGCCTCGACGCCGAAGCCTACGACGAATTCTCTAAGATGATGACGCCCATGTGCCGCTTCGTGAAGCCCATCCTCTCCATGATCCCGCCCGATCCCACCACGCTAAAGCCGCGCGATCTGCAGCGCCTCTACTTCCTCGGCCAGCGTTTTCGCGAGCTCTCGTCCGACGAGCGCTACACCCTGATTCAGCTCATGACCATGAGCGCGGCCGATTTCCTCGATCAATGGTTCGAGACCGACGTCCTCAAAGCCACCATGTCCGCCTCCGGAATCATCGGGACCTTCCTCGGCATTCGCTCTCCGGGCACCGCATACGTTCTCCTCCATCACTACATGGGCGAGATCGACGGTGCTTTCCGCTCCTGGGGATTCAGTCGCGGAGGTACCGGCGCCATTAGCAACGCCATAGCAGCCGCGGCCCGCGAACTCGGAGTAGAAATCCGCACGCAAGCCCCGGTCGACAAGATCCTTGTGAAAAACGGTCGCACGACCGGTGTTGTCCTTAAGTCAGGCGAAGAAATTTCCGCCAACGTAGTGTCCTCCAGCGTCGACCCGCATCTCACCTTCGAAAAATTTCTTCAGCCCAGCGAGCTTCCTTCCGACTTTCTGGAAAGTGTCCGCCGCTACAAATTCCGCGGCTCCTCCGGCAAAGTCAATCTCGCGCTTGACGCGCTTCCCGACTTCAAGTCCATGCCTGGCCAGGGCGCGCACCTCCGCGGCGCAATTTCCATCTCCCCCAGCATCGAGTACATGGAACGCGCCTACGACGATGCGAAGTACGGCCATTACTCCCGCAAGCCATACATCGATATGGTCATCCCCAGCCTCACCGATCCCAGCGTGGCACCTCCAGGCAAGCACGTGATGTCCTGTTTTGTGCAGTACGCACCGTACAAACTCGCGCAGGGCACCTGGGACGATCACAAAGAAGCCTTCGGCGACACCGTAATCAACACCATCGCCGAGCACGCCCCCAACATAAGAAAAATCATCATCGGCCGCCAAATCCTCACCCCGCTCGACCTCGAGCGCGAATTCGGCCTGACGCAAGGCAACATCTTTCAGGGCGAGCTCTCGCTCGAGCAGCTTTTCTTCCTCCGCCCCGTTCCCGGTTGGGCCTACTACCGCACGCCGATCGACAATCTTTACATGTGCGGTTCTGCCACGCACCCAGGCGGCGGCATCATGGGCGCTCCCGGTCGTATCGCCAGCCAGGTCATCCTTAAGGATTGGAGCAAAGGCTCTAAGTCCTCGCGGTCAAACTCAATGAAGTCTTCTTCCAGCTCTCACCGTGCAGCGCGCATTTCACATCCGCCAGATGAAGCACCTGTTTCCTCTCCGTTGCCAGTCGAGAAAAACTGACCATGCCCATCGGACAACGCGTAGTTCTCATCGGCGGCGGTCACAATGCGCTCGTCACCGCCTTTTACCTTGCCAAAGGCGGTTTCAAGCCTCTCATTCTGGAGCGTCGCGAATTCGTAGGCGGCGGCGCCATCACCGAAGAATTCCATCCCGGCTTCCGCGCCTCCACTCTCGCCCACACCGTTGGTCCGCTTCGTTCCGACGTTGCATCGGACATGCAACTCGAGAAATTCCAATGCCACATGGTGCATCCTAGCCCGCGCCTGTTCGCTCCCACGCCGGACGGCAAAGCGCTCCTCTTCTACAACGATCACGCCAAGACCGCCGGTGGCATTGCCCGCTTCTCCGCCAAAGACGCCGCGAAATATACCGAGTTCGCGAACACTCTCGAGCATCTCTTACCCGTTCTCAATCAACTTCTCTCCACCACTCCTCCCTCGATTGATTCTCCGTCCCCGGAAGATCTCTGGAACCTTCTAAAGACCGGCCGCGGCGTCCGTGCCCTCGGAAAAAAAGGCATGTTCGACCTCATCCGCTGGGGACCCATGGCCGCAGCCGACTTCGTCGCCGAATTTTTCGATACGGAGCTCCTCCGCGCCGTAATCGCAGCACGCGGCATTTTCGGCACCGCTCTAGGCCCGTGGTCCGCCGGTTCGACAGCCGTTCTCCTTCTTCGCGCCGCCGCCGACCCGCACCCGGTCGGCTCTGCTTCCTTCCCACATGGAGGTCTCGGTTCTTTCACTCGCGCGCTCGCTGAATCCGCGCGAAACGCCGGAGCGGAAATCCGCACCGATGCCGAAGTGCGTCACATTCGCGTAAAAAATGGCGTAGTGACGGGCCTTGTCCTCGCCGGTGGCGAAGAGATTTCCGTCAACGCCGTAGTCTCCGGCGTCGACCCCAAGCGCACCTTCTTCAATCTTCTCGACCCGTCGCAGCTAGACCCCACTTTCGCCCTGCGCATAAAAAATTTCCGTTCAAATGGCACGGTAGCGAAAGTCCATCTCGCCCTGGGTGATCTCCCAAATTTTCCCGCCCTCACCGACGCTGTCGGCTCAGACGGCTTCATCAAGGCGCTCTCTGGCCGCATCCACATCGGCCCCGAAATCGATTACCTCGAGCGCGCTTTCGACGCCTCCAAGTACGGCGAATTTTCTCCCGCACCCTACCTCGACGTAACCATTCCCACGCTCCTCGACCCCACATTAGCCCCCGAAGGCAAGCACGTCCTCTCCGCCTACGTGCAATTCGCGCCATTCAAATTGAAAGAAGGGAATTGGACCGAGCGCCGCAAGCAACTAGGCGATACCGTAGTGAAAACTCTTTCGAGTTACGCGCCGAATCTTCCCGGCCTGATCGAAGCAATCCAGGTAATCACGCCACAAGATCTGGAAACCTCCTACGGCTTCACCGGAGGCCATATCTTCCACGGCGAGTTAGCCCTGGACCAACTCTTCACCATGCGTCCCGTCTTGGATTGGGCCCGCTACAAAACTCCCATTCGCGGTCTGTTCCTTTGCGGCTCCGGCACCCACCCCGGCAACGGTCTGACCGGTGCCTCCGGAGCCAACGCGGCCCGCGAAATAATCCACGCCCTGCGCTAACCTTGCGCCGGTCTACCCGCGGCTTTCTAGCCCGCAACACGGACGGCGACTGTAAGCAATCAATTGTGAGCATATGTGGCGACCGCCGGCGTTTTATCCGCGGGTGTCTTCGGCACGCCATCCATGCCACCAACCTCTCCGCGTCGTCATCCAACGCCTCACCGCGCCACAAACGCAAAAGCGGCCCCAGAAACTCTGGAGCCGCTTTTCCCATGGATTTAACAGACTCAAAGCATCTTCATCGTTGCCCTTCTTCCGCTCGCAGTAGGAGCGGGACCACTCGTCTTCGTCCCCCGCTTTGGCTTGCCTGCGCTGTTTGAACCCGCGGCAGCAGTGTTCGCCTGTACCTGGATAATATTCATCATCCCCAAATCTTCATGACCCAGGATGTGGCAGTGGAACACAAAATCCCCAATGTCATTCCCGCGGAAATCAATCCGCAGAGTAACACTTGGATAAGGGTGGTTGGGATTTTGATCCCAAAATGGCACTTGAATCATGTCCAAGTACTGCCCGGTAATGCCCGGCGCCTGCTGCGAGCCATTCAGCTCGAAATTGTTTTGCGACTCAACCAGAAAGTGCAGTTGGTGAAAGTGAAATTCGTGATTTTCCGGTGTGTGATTCTCCACGACCCACTCTTCCACTGTTCCCTGCGTCGCAACGATGTCCGGCGGAGCATTGGGATCGAACAAGTGCTCCGGCTTCCCCAGCACGTCCATAAAGAATTGTGTCGGTTGGATTTCGTTGAAGAACACCGTGCGCTTTACGGCGATCGGCGCCGATGCCAGCCCGGCGAATCGCTGCTGCGTCGTGCTCGCTGCCGTAAATGTTCCAACCGAATTGTCGGTACCTCCGTCTGCAGTATCGTCAGCCGTTAGCTGGATAGTGGCCAGCGGTCGTTGTGGATCATTATCGCCAAAAGGCCCAGTGTTGATGCGCAGAGTGAGGAGTTGCGCCAGCTGCACGGATGCGGGCGGTGCCGACGCGATAAATTCTACTCGCGAAGCCGGCGGTAACACGAAGTGCGTCACCGGCGTCAGCTTCCCACCTTGCGTACCGTCTTGCGAACCAAGTGGCACTCCATCAACCGCGACCACTTGCATCGTCTGCGGCACGCCCTCAAAGAGGTACTGCAGATCGAGAATAGTGTCCGAGCAAGAATTGGACACCCTCCAGAACTGTTTTTCGCCCTGCTCCATCCGCAGGATCGCTGGTACAAAGTTGTTGGAATTGGGATCGGTCGGCGAAGTGATCGTAATGTAGTTGAGCGTTACATCCCATGACGGGACGCTGCCCGTCGGTGTTGGACTCCCCGGGACAGGCTGATCGCGAACCATCAATATGCGCTGTCGCAGACCGCTCACCGCTGGTTGCGAGTCCTCGATCCCGTCCACCACGATGGCCCCCGACGCGCCTCCCTGCACCGCGTGTTCCGCTATGCCGTGTACGTGCGGGTGGTACCAATACAATCCGGACGGCTCATTCGTGGGAAAGGCCACGTTGTACTGGAACGTTTGGCCGGAGTTGATGATCGTCTTGATGACTTCGTCGGAATGGCAGGTCGGCGATGTATTCGTTCCGTGGTAATGGATATTGAGCGACGAGTTGCCCATTTTCGCGGCCCCGCAGTTCGGCGGGTTCAGTGTCATGGTTAGCGGTTGCGCGGGCGTATTGTTGGTCACCGTAATAATCAGGTGGTCTCCCGGCCTCACATGCAGCGTCGGATCCTGCAGGCCACCTGGTGTCATGAAGCACAGAAGTTCCGTGCCGTCCGTATCAAATCGGTGTTGGTAGGAAAGCTGAACGCTGAGCTCTCCATTCGAGCTGAAAAGTGCCGGTGGATTATGCACTACGCTGCCCGCCGCAAGCCGCGGGCAGGGGCTTGGAACAATTGGTACGGGAGCCGCCGAACCGCTGGTCGTCACCGTCGCTTGGCCAAACGCGCTCATCTGCACGAGCATAAGCACGATTGTGCTCAGCAACATACGGAGCGTCACCCGGGGTGTTTTCTTTTTGTTCATGGTTTCCTCCAAAGAGAGTTGGGGAATGCACCGCACCGTTAGGGTGGTGTATCCTAGACAGGTTAGTAACGTACTGTCAATTAAGAATTTATTAATATCTAACATAAGATGGACAACAACAGCCCATCCTTAGTAAGGCAGGCTGCCCGAGTAGGGATGGTGCCGGGGTTGTCCTCAGTCTGACCAATGCGATAAATCTTGACCTACGGGTGCTCTCTCTACCGTGCCTCCCACGCCGACCACCTGAGATGCGCTCCCCAACGTTGACTTCCCAGCCCCCAAGAGCGTACCTTTCCTGCTATACCTCCCGGTCAGCCGCAAATTTCCTCATAGGAGCGGTCAGGCCATGATCAAAATAATCGGTACAGTTGGCGCGGTTCTGAAACGCAAAGGCGGCGAAGTCTGGTTTGTCTCGCCAGATCAAACCGTCTACGAGGCTATTGAAAGAATGGCCAACAAGGCCGTCGGGGCCTTGCTTGTGATTTCGAACGGTGAGCTCGTCGGCATCATCTCCGAGCGCGATTACGCTCGCAAGGTCATCCTCATGGGAAGGTCTTCGAAGACAACCTTCGTCAAAGAAATAATGACCACCTCAGTTATTTCCGTAACCTCCAGCCAAGCTGTGGACGAGTGCATGGATATCATGACGAGAAACCGCATACGTCACCTGCCCATCATCGAAAATGACAAAGTCCTCGGTGTCATTTCCATCGGTGACTTGGTCAAGTGGGTTGTCTCCGAGCAGGAAGAAACCATCGAGCACCTGCAAAACTACATCTCGTCCAACTATCCCACCTGATATCTGCCTCTAGGCGGTTTCGCGCCCCAAATCCCCTCGGGAAGCGGGGTGCCTCTCCTCCTTGCCCAATTTCCCTATTCCGATTATCGTTTCTCCTCCAAATCCATGACCAACGTCGAGCGCAAAACACTTCACGCCCTGCACCAACGCGAATCACAACGCTTCGTCTCCGACCATCCCAACTCCGCCGCTCTCTACCAACGCGCCCAATCCTCCCTCCTAGGTGGCGTCCCAATGAACTGGATGAAAAAGTGGGCCGGCGCGTTCCCCATCTTCGTCAGATCCGCCAAAGGCGCGCACTTCACTGACGTAGACAATCGCGACTACATCGACCTCTGCCTCGGTGACACCGGCGCCATGACCGGCCACTCCCCCGAAGTCGTCGCCGAAGCCGTATCCCGCCGCGTCCGCGAAGGCATCACGCTGATGCTCCCCACCGAAGACGCACTCTGGGTCGGCGAAGATCTGAAGCGCCGCTTCGGCCTCCCCTACTGGCAGTTCACGCTAACCGCCACCGACGCCAACCGATTCGCCATTCGCATCGCCCGCGAAATCACCCAGCGCCCCAAAATCCTCGTCTTCCACTATTGCTATCACGGCACGGTAGACGAATCCTTCGCCGCGCTCCTCGACGAAAATGGCGCGGTCGGCCCCCGCCGCGGCAACATCGGACCGCCCGTAAATCCCGCCGAAACCACGCGCGTAGTCGAGTTCAACGATCTCGACGCCCTCGAATCCGCGCTCAAGCACAACGATGTCGCCTGCGTCCTCGCCGAGCCCGCCATGACCAACGTTGGCATCATCCTTCCCGACGACGGCTACTGGCGCGCCGCTCGCGAACTCACCCGCCGCTACGGCACGCTACTGATCGCGGACGAGACGCACACCATCTGCGCCGGCCCCGGCGGCTGCACCCGCGAATGGAAGCTCGATCCCGATTTCGTTGTCTTTGGAAAACCGATCGGCAGTGGCATTCCCGGCGCCACCTACGGCGTCACGGAAGAAGTCGCCCAGCGCATCTCCGCTCGAATTCAACTGGAAGATTGCGACGTGGGCGGCATCGGCGGCACCCTAGCGGGCAACGCACTCTCTCTAGCCGCTATGCGCGCCACTTTAGAGCATGTTTTAACGCCTGCCGCCTTCGAAAAAATGATCCCGCTAGCCAAGCGCTTCACCGAAGGCGTAGCCCAGCACATCCGCGCCGCCAATCTCCCCTGGAACGTTCAGCAACTAGGCGCTCGCGCCGAATACACCTTCGCCGCCAAGCCTCCACGCAACGGCGGCGAATCCGCAGGAGCCGCCGACCTCGAGCTAGAGCGCTTCCTCCACCTCTACGCGCTAAATCGCGGCGTCCTGCTAACGCCATTCCATAACATGGCCCTGATGTGTCCAGCCACCAGCGCCGCCGACATAGACCAACACACCACTATCTTCGCAAGCGCAGTAAGCGAGCTAGTGTAGCGGCCACTTTTAGGCGGCTCAGTGTCATTCATCTGCTGACAATGCGAACGCGGTTACTGGCGCGAACTCGATGCGCCATCCGCCCGTGCCAAGCCAAAACAAACAAGCCTTACGTCCGCGGCGCTGTCGTTCAGAAATGCTTCTCCCGGTTTGCCGCCGTCAAGCCATACGAAATCTCCGCTACGCAGCGACTCCGCCACCCCATTCTTCCCCGAATGCGTAGCTCCCGTGTCAATCGCCACAATCAACGTCGCGCGCCCCGGATGTCCAATCACCACGCGCTTATGCGGCCTTATCCGAAACAGACCGACGTAGGTCTGGTCCGTCTCAAATTGCGGCTCCCCGAGACCTACCCCTCCGACCTGTGCCCCCAAACAATTCATTGGCTGGCTCGCAATCACTTGAGCGCAACCATTGCGCTCTCCCGTTTGCGGCATCAACAACTCCACGGTGTCATTCCGAAAAAGCGTGTCCCCGTCTACCGAGGTCGAATGCACAAGTCCGCGCGCCTGCAACCGTATCTGTCCATTCGTCAGTTTCTGTTGCACGTCCGGTTTGCCCGGCGAATGAACGGTCACCAGAGACTCGCTCAGCGACAAACTAATCGCATCCGTATCGTGCCGGTGCAGCTTCACCGCGTCATGAGGCGCCACCTGGACTTGATACACCTTCACGTACTCATTTTTCAGTGCGAGATGATGATGCGGTTCGGCTTCAAGCTGCAGCACCGCCGCCTCCTGTCCCGAAAGCGCTGCACCAAGAAAGCCTGTCGCAAGAGACAGAATCAAGAAGCGGCGTTGAGTGTTCATTCGCGTAATCACCTTTTCAGAGCAAGGGGATTCGATCTTCCGAAAAAACACTGATCGACACGATCCTTCGGCTAATAGGCTCGTGACAGACGCTCGTATTCTTGCCCCGAATGTTGAGGCAAAAGCACCCAAAGCGTGTAAATGCCGAGCGCCGTCCCAAATGGCGGCCGCAGCAGCGCCAAAATTCCCAGTACCAGGCCCAGCACCCGCGCCCACGGCTCGCGTTGAAACAATCCCCAAGCCAAGATAATGTGCGCGATCCCGAAAAATGCCAGCAATGCACCAATGGAATACAGTCCGAATGGCAGAAAATTGAACGGCCAGTTTCCGGCGTGGCCTGGAACTCCCCAGCCCATCAAAAAAGGAAGCATTTGTCCGGCGATGAAAATCGAGCCGACTTCCGCGAAGCGCAGGATTCCGCTCGCCAGCCAAAGACTTGCCAGCACCTGGATGTGCCGCTGCACCCGCCCATCATCAGGAGCCCGAGTTGCGGCAGTTGTGGCTTGCGCTGCCAAGGGTGTCGCAACAACAACTGCCTTCCCGCAGGAACTGCAGAATTGCGCACCGGAGCCGATAGCCGCTCCACATTTATCGCAAAACATCAATCGTCCCTCCCTTTACACCAAGATACGCCAACCGCGTCGCGAAGGTTCCAGCAACCAAGTCTGCACGCCGGCTCCTAGTGCAAGTTGTCCATCAATTCCTTCGGCGCTGGCGCACGGCTGCGCAGCAAAGTGATCGAGAACACCAACACCGGAATCAGGATCACCAGCAGCCCGAGTTCGATCATCGAAGCATGAAAGATGCTTGACCCATCGGTCGACCATCTTCCGTCCCGCGTTAGGTTAGTAAGCTCCAAGCTGATAATAAGCACGCGCCGAATCGAAGCAATCAATCCGACCACTAGGAATGGCTCCGCGGCAAACAGAATGTGCGAGCGAATGGAAATGCGGATCGTATGCAAAATCTCCACAAGCATCAGAACGACCAGCAGTTGATCCAGCACGCGCAGCGTTTCGACAGCAATAGTCCAATGAACCAGCCCCTTCCACAGTGTGACGCCGGCGTAGGCAATCGCTGCGGCGGCGCTCAGGGACAGGAGCACGGCAACGACGTAATAGATGAGCACCTCTGCTTTTCGCAGAAAGTCGCTAAGGTACCCATTGACAGGTTCTTCGCGGTCGTTGGGCTCGTCGGGCATGGCGCGGATGGTACCAGACGGAATCGCCCCATTCAATTAACCTAAATGGTAGCCTCGGCCCGGCGCGCCGCACCCCTCCGAAGCTTGAAGCAATCTAGACTTATCCGCCTCTTTGGACGCTATCCCAGCACCAACTCCATCACCACGGTCGCCTCCCCATCCTCATAATATCCAGGCGTCCGTCGTATCGCCCTAAACCCATACTTCTCATTTATCCCGATCATCGCCGCATTCCCTTCGCGGCAGTTCGTCACAATGCGCCCGAACCCATTCTTCCGCGCATACTCAATCTCCCATTCCTTGATTCGACGACCCAACCCTCGTCCGCGATAAGCACGCAGCAGCCCCGTAGTCTGAATGTAAATCGTGCCTCGTCGCGGCACGTTCTCATCGTCCTCGCGCAGGTCCTCCTCAAAATCCACATCGTGGACAAACGCCGCGCATCCCGCCACCCGCCCGTCGACAACTATCCAATACGGTTCCACGCTAAACCAAAGCTCTTCCTCAAACGCGTCCTTCCCAAATATCTCCACGTCCACCTGGCGCAACTCATCAACCTCGTCCGGCACAACCGCCTTCCGAAACTCAAGCACCATGCCGGAATTATATCTGCGCGCGGGACTTTCCCTCACTACTCTCCAGAGCCATGAACCCGTAGCGGCGGACGTCTAGATCCGTCACCCGGGCCATCGCCCTCCCTTGCCGACGCTCCTGGCGGATCGCATCCAAGCCAATGCTGACACGCAGATCCTATTTACCGTTCTCTAGCCTTAAACGTATACGCCACGCCCAGGCTCAGTCTCAGCCGGCTCTGCCCCGTATTCGCAAAGTGGTTGCGCAGCAGGTCCACCTTCCCGCGTGCCGTCCAATGCCGGGCTATCCTGTAGTCGGCTCCGCCTCCCAGCGTCCAGGAGAAGCCGTTGTCCGTCGTAGTTGCGGAGGGCATATTGAGCAGTTCGAGGTTTGTCCTTGTGTGGGAAAAACCGTACTGTGTTTCACCGAAGACACTGAACCTGCGCTTGTGGATCTCCCCGTTATAGAAAAAAATGCGTGGTCCAAACAACCAGTTCTGCAAATGGTTTTTCTGAGTCACCAGACCTAGCGACGTCAGCTGGAATGTCCCGATGATGTTGTCTTTCCACGTCGAGTCATAGTCCGCCGCGATCTGAACGTGGTGAGTGAAGTACCAGCCGGCTTCAACGTTGAAACCGTTGCCATTGCTGCCGCTGATGTACGCCCATCCGCCGGAGAGCTCCAGGCCTTGAGCGGCTGCCCCTCCCGGGAGGGCCAGCCAGCAAAGCACGATGGCGGGCAGTAGCAGAGTGACGCACAGACGGCGGCGTTCAGGAGATTGTGAGCGAGTTCGGACATTATCGGAAGGTGTATGGTGCGAAGGTGTATGGATGGTACGACAGTGCGTGTGCAACATGGCTTCTCTTTCTGGATCTTCTCCGGTGGGATAAGTCACGGGCGGACAAAGGACCACCTGACAATTTCGTTTGAATCCGCCGATTTGTCTCGGTCAAAGGGCCAAACGCTTCAAGCAACCGAGCGGAGGGTATAGACGAGGAGCCGTGAGTCCTCGGTCGCCCGAAGTCATACTGACACTCTGATGAGCACGATTGTTCTATCAAGGTTGATAGTGGCGCGCACTACCGTCAAAAATGCATTGTGATAGGAAAATATCGGGGTTTGGCCCTACGTGCTCACGACTCTCCTTAACCGTCAAGGACGCAAACTGAGAGGCGAACGGAAGGGTCGCCTTGTAGGTCTGGCAAGGGGCGCAGTAGAATCAATACAGATTTCAAGACGCTTCTTTAGGGTCTGGATCTGTTGAGAGCAAAAGCTTTATTTCGGAACCAAGCTCCACCCGCGGAGCTGGATGAGCTGACGCGGAGCTTCCGGGCCTCAGGATAAACAGAGGCTTCGATCCAGAGAAATAGGAGAACCGAACATGGCGACTGCTGAGACGAAAGTCCAGGCTTCCGAGTTTGTCAACGAGCCGTTCATTGATTTTTCACAGCCCGCAAACCGCAGCCGAATGGAAGAAGCCCTGAAGAAAGTGGCCGGGGAGCTCGGACGCGAGTACCCGATGTACATCGGCGGCCAGAAAGTGATTACGACTGAGAAGAAGGCCTCGACGAATCCTTCGCACCCCTCCCAGGTGATTGGCGTTTTCCAGTCCGCCAGCGTTGATCAGGCCAATCAGGCCGTAGAATCCGCGGCCAAAGCTTTTGAGACATGGAAGCGAGTGCCCGCAGAGCAGCGCGTGCAGTGCTTGTTTCGCGCGGCGCAGATTCTCCGCGAACGCAAGTATGAGATGAACGCCCTGATTGTCTACGAAGCAGGCAAAACTTGGCCGGAAGCGGACGCGGACACGGCGGAAACCATCGACTTCCTGGAATTTTATGGACGCGAAATGCTGCGCCTCGCCGGTCCGCAGAAAGTTGTCCCTATGAAGGGCGAGAAGAATTATCTCGTCTATATCCCGCTCGGTGTGGGCGTAGTGATTCCGCCGTGGAATTTTCCTGCGGCAATCATGGCGGGGATGGCCATGGCATCTTTGGTGACGGGAAACACCGTCGTGCTGAAGCCCGCCGGCGACACCATGACCGTGGCGGCGAAATTCGTGGAGATCGCGTACGAGGCGGGCATCCCGAAGGAAGCGCTGAACTTTGTAACCGGCGCCGGCGCCATCGTTGGCGACGCCCTGGTGCAGCATCCGAAGACGCGCTACATCGCGTTCACAGGATCGAAGGAAGTCGGCCTGCGCATCAGCGAACTCGCCGGCAAAACCGTCCCAGGACAGATGTGGATCAAGCGCACCGTGCTGGAGATGGGCGGCAAGGATTCCATCATCGTGGACGAAGAGGCGGACGTCGAGGCCGCCGTTGAAGGTGTCGTGCAATCCGCCTTCGGCTACCAGGGGCAGAAGTGCTCAGCGTGCTCGCGCGCCATTGTCTCGCAGAAAATTTACGACAACTTCGTGCAGAGACTTGTCGAGCGCACGAAAAAGATCAACGTCGGACCCAGCGAGGATCCCAACAACTACATGGGTCCGGTCGTGAGCAAGACCGCCATGACCACGATTTTGGGTTACATCGACGTGGGAAAGAAGGAAGGGAAGCTGCTCCACGGCGGCGATCGCGCGCCTGGAGACGGCTATTTTGTGCAGCCCACGATCATTGCTGACGTCGATCCGAAAGCCCGCATCTCCCAGGAAGAAATTTTCGGCCCCGTACTGGCCGTAATCAAGGCGCGCGATTTCGATCATGCGCTTGAGATAGCAAACAACACCGAATTCGGCCTAACCGGTGGCGTCTATTCCCGAAACAAGGAAAAATTGGAAAAGGCGCAAGAAGCATTTCACGTAGGAAATTTGTACTTGAACCGGAAATGTACCGGCGCCATGGTAGGCGCACACCCCTTCGGCGGCTTCAATATGTCGGGCACCGATTCCAAGACCGGCGGAAAAGATTATCTGCTCCTATTCCTGCAAGCCAAGACCGTAGCAGAAAAGTTGTAGCGGCCGTTGTAGTGGCCGGGCTTTAGCCCGGCCAGCGAGCTAAGCCAACACCACCGCAGCCGCTACGAATCGTGAGTGACTCGTTTCAGCAACCGAAACACCGGGTAACTGAGCAGCAAAATTAAGAGCGCCAGCATAGCTGGGCTGGGCGGCCAGACGTTGCCTGTCGTGATCGCCGTCTTCAAGTCCGGCACGATCGACGCGACCAGAAACAGCGCCGAAGCAAACAGCGCGATCCCCGTCGTCCACGGATATCCCCAGGCGCGATAAGGCCGCTCCATTTCCGGTTCCTTCTTGCGCAGCGCAAATAGCGAAGCGTAGGAGAGCGTGTAGTTCGCCACAAAGAAAAACGAAAGCATAGCGATCACAATCTCGAATGAGCCGAGCACAAACAGCACGCCGACAGCTGTGCTGAGCAGCAGTGAAAGCGTAGGAGTGCCGCCTTTGTTCACGCGTGTGAAACTGCGAAAAAATAACCGGTCGCAGCTCATGGCGTACAGTGTGCGCGAACAGAAAAGCTGGTTCGCATTGAGACAACTGAGCAGCGAAACCACCATGATGGCGCGAATAATGGTATCGCCGTAGGGACCAAAGATTTTTTCTGCCGCAGTCCCTAGCACGAATGTATTGCCCGCAATTTGCGACATGGGAAGAACGTAGAGCACCGCCGCATTAATAAGCAGGTAGATCCCCATGATGGTCGCGACACTCCCGAAAATCGCCCGGGGAATATCGCGGCCGGGGTTGCGGACCTCTTCGCCGAAGTAGATGATGCCGTCCCAGCCGTCGATGCTGTAGAAGACGGCTTGCAGTCCGAACAAAATTGCCAAAGCTAGCGGCCATCCCGAAGGACCTGGAGGCGCGGCTGCAATGGCAGTGGAGGCGGAAGCGGCGGCGCGAGCGTGTCCTCCCCAGACGAAACAAGCGGCCACGAGGATAACGAATGCGAAGGTTTTCATGGCCGCGGTGATCAGTTGCGTGCCGCTGCCCCATTTGATTCCACCCCACTGCAAAACGAAAAACCCGATAATGATCAGCACGGCGAGCATCTTGACGTGCCCCGCAATCGCCGGAAGCAGCGCTCCGCTGTACTCGCCGATAACGATGGCAACCGCCGCCGCAGTGCCACAGGTCGATAGCCAATCGCTCCAGCCCACAATAAAGCCGGCGTATTCGCCCAGAGCGCGACGAGAAAAATTGTATTGTCCTCCGCTGCGCGGAATGGCGGCGCCGAGCTCCGCCATCGACGAAGCGCCGGAAAGCGCGTAGAGCCCGCCGACAACCCAAACGCCGAAAAACAGATAAACGTTAGGAAGCCACTGCGCGATGTCGCCCGGCGCTCGGACAATTCCCGCGGCTATGGTGTTGCCAATGGCGGCGGAAATTCCGAACCACATGCCCAGAACCTTGAGGAGGCGCCCGCGGCTACTCGCTGTCGCGCGCGCGTCGAAACTGCTACTCGACGCGGAGGCGCTGGGAGCGGAAGATAGGTCCGATGGATTCGGCAATTGGTGGAGTCTCAGGGACTTTCGACGCTGCGCTTCGGAACTTCGCCATGATAATGGGCGTGCGAGAAAATGCAAGCTGGAAGTGAGACCATGCGAGGCGGCGTGGATGCTCAGGAGTTAAAGGCGGCGAATGGGACACCCCTTGCGTTGGGTGGGGAAAGCCGAGTCGATGTGTCTGTGGTGATCCCTTGTTTGAATGAGGCGAATTCAATCGGTATTTGCGTTTCGAAAGCGCTGGCCGCGTTCGGCACCGCGGGCCTGCGCGGCGAAGTGATTGTGGCGGACAACGGTTCGACGGATGGGTCCGTGGAGATTGCGGAGAAGTTGGGCGCGCGCGTCGTGCGCGTCGAGGCGCGCGGATATGGCTCCGCTTTGCGCGCGGGGATCGCCGCGGCGCGGGGCGCGTTCATCGTGATGGGCGACGCGGACGATAGCTATGATTTCGGCGACGTGCCGCGTTTTGTGGAGAAATGGCGGCAGGGGAACGACGTCGTAATGGGCAACCGTTTTCGCGGAGAGATCAAGCGTGGCGCGATGCCCTGGCACCACAAATATGTGGGAAATCCGGCGCTTTCCTCGCTGCTGAATTTATTTTTTCGCGCGGGCATTGGCGACAGTCATTGCGGCATGCGCGGGTTCACGCGCGCGGTGTACGACCGCATGGATTTACGCAGTACGGGTATGGAATTCGCGTCCGAGTTTGTAATCAAGGCCGCGCAATTAGGCGCGAAGATTACGGAGATTCCCATTACGCTGTGGCCCGACAAGCGCGGTCGCCCGCCCCATCTCCGCAGCTTCCGCGACGGCTGGCGGCACTTGCGCTTCATGTTGTTATATGCGCCCAACTGGTTGTTTGTCTTGCCGGGCGCAATGTTTATGTTGGTGGGATTGATACTCGTGTTTTGGTTGCTCCCCGGTCCGCGCGCGGTTACGCCGCGTATTACGGTGGATTTGCACACCATGATTTTCGGCGTCATTTTTACGTTGCTGGGCGCGCAGATACTTTCCATTGGAGCGTTTGCCAAAGTATTCAGCTACGCCGAACGATTTGATCGCAGCGGGGCAGTGTCGCTGAAGCGGGTGTTGAAACGGGTAACGCTGGAATCCGGACTGCTCCTTGGCGGCGTTTTGTTTCTCGCCGGATTCGCCGGCTGCGCTTGGGTGACATGGCAATGGATAGCCAGCGGATTCGGCCCGCTGGCGCAGGTTCGCCAGGTTTTATTCTGGGCCATGTGGCTGTTTTTGGGATTACAGATTATTTTCGCTTCGTTCTTTTTGAGCATGCTGGGGATTAGCCGCGGAACATATATCGGCGACTACGAACTGAAATAATGCCCTACACCGGATTGGATCATTTCATCGCGCGTCAACGCTTTCGCGCAGCCTACCCGCACATTCGCAAAGGGGCGCGCGTGTGCGATTTGGGATGCGGATTGGACGCGGCGTTTCTGGATTTTGCCGCGGAGCGCATAGCTCACGGCGTCGGCGTCGACGATCAAGTGCGAGACGGCACCAACGGGAGATGGCAGCGCGTGCACGCCGACATTCGAACCCCGCTGCCGCTCGAGTCGGGGCAATTCGATAATGTGGTGATGCTCGCGGTTCTGGAGCATCTGCCCGACCCGGAGCCAGTGCTGCGCGAAGCGTACAGGATTCTAGTCCCGGGCGGATCGCTGATTTTGACCTGGCCATCAGCCATGGTCGATCCAATCCTAAAGGTGCTGCACGGCCTGAGAATGGTAAGCGATGAGATGGAAAGCGACGAGCACCAGAAGCGCATACCGGTAGGTACGTTGCAGCAGATGCTGCACCGCATCGGATTCAACGAATTCATCCACTACACGTTCGAACTAGGCCTGAACAATCTGATGGTAGCGACACGCTGAACGACTGGCTTTCACCTTTCCATTTGCCGCGATATGTTTTTTCACATAGAGTGAGGAAGTATGGATTACACCGGTATCATCACAATGGAACCCGGAAAACGCAGCGGTAAGCCGTGCATCCGTGGCTTACGGATTACGGTTTATGATGTGCTGCAAAATCTGGCGAATGGAATGACACACGCCGAAATACTGAAGGAATTCCCGTACTTGACGGAAGGGGATATACGCGCATGTTTGGCGTTCGCGGCTGACCGCGAGCGCAAATTGGAAATGCTCAAGTTGTGAAGCTTCTTTTTGACGAGAACTTTCTCCGCGACTGGTCGATCTCCTAGCCGAGCTTTATCCCGATTCAGCTTATGTTCATCAATGCGGTTTGGGCAGCGCAAACGACACTGCTATTTGGGAATTCGCTAAAGCGAATAGCTTTACCATTGTTTCTAAAGACTCCGATTTTCAAGAAAGAACGATCTTGTTGGGCACGCCACCGAAAGTGATTTGGCTTCGAACGAGTAACTGTACGAGCGCAGATGTTGCAGGTCTTTTGCGAGGCGCGGTCGCGACGGTGCGAAGGTTTGTACAGGATGACCAGGAGACTTGTCTGATTTTGAGTTAGATGCGCAGGTACCTATTTGTTGGCCGAGTTGGGTTCGATCCTTGGAGGAGTGTAGGGTTCGAGGTAGGTGTTGTCTGTGTCGGGCGTTACTAGCCAAATTGTGCGGTCTTGGAAGTAGGCGAAGAGTTTGGCATTTTGTTGTGGGTCGAGTTCGCGGGCCCAGAGAACTTTGGCGCTGTCGATTTCGGCGCCGTTGTACACCCATTCGTCGTGAATATTGTGATCGTCTTTTTCATAGCGCACCATAATCAGATGCTTGCCAGGTGTCTGCTCCAGCTTTTCGGCAATGGCGGCGCGGCTGGGATCTCCCTGGCAGGTCCAGCGCAGCGGGTCGCACCTACGAAGCACAACGTAAGCGGT
>Ga0210410_10001088_pt1 | contig 26350 bp, 21 predicted proteins | sample IncBWC4MmetaG_FD_161058 | JGI IMG/M metagenome (GOLD analysis project Ga0210410, IMG submission 161058) | Forest soil microbial communities from Barre Woods Harvard Forest LTER site, Petersham, Massachusetts, United States - Inc-BW-C-4-M | ecosystem: Environmental > Terrestrial > Soil >... | reverse complement strand
AATCTGCCAGGGGCCGATGCCGGTCTTCACCTTGAATCCGTCAAAACTCAAGCGGACATTTGGCCCCTCCCGCACATCGATCAAGCGTCCAGAGCCGTATTCCATCTCGTGTCTGCCGGCTCTGAACTTAATCCAGTTGCGATCATCACCCGTTCCGACTTCGAGAAATGCCGTCTGGAAATCCAGTTTCTTTTCGTCGATCGGCCTCGGGCCGCCGATGCGGTAAGAATTCAAGCCGCTCTTCAGCTCAACGAACGAGCGGACGTGCGCGCCGTAGTGAACGTCAACAAAAAACATGTACCGTTCGTTGAAATAACCGTTCATGAACGGCTGTTGGCCCCAGTTGTCGTTTCCAATCTGCTCCCACATCTCGCGAGCTTCGCCGCCCATGGACAGGAACCAGTCATTCCGGCCTGATCGCAGGGGAATATATTTGATGGGATCCCAAAAATCCTGTTGCTTGGCCGGATCGGCAAGAAGACGATCGGCAAGGAAACTCCAGTCATCGTCTTCGCGAAGCAAGTGATAGGTCCGCGCCGGCACAGGGGATTCAGCGGCAGGAACCAGTTGGCCTCGCGAGAGCAGCGAACCTGCAAGAAACATGACGACGAAAATCAGAAACGTTCGCATGTATCTCTTCGTTCTGAAGTTCACCTGGCGAAGTCGGTGGAGACAGCCAGTGTGCGCCAGTTGTTCAATTCCTTCGCAACGAAGGCGTTCTTTGCTTCAATCGTGGCGATGGTGTCAGAGCCGAATGGCATCCGCAACGGCGGATTCGGGTCGTCTACGATCTTCAGGAGGGCTTTAGCCATGCGTGCCGGGTCACCGGGTTGCTGGTGATTCAATGACACTGCAGCCTGACGCATTGCTCCGGTCGTGTCGGCATAGTCTTCGATGACGGTCGGGCTGATAGTTAGTGATTGACCATCCAGAAAATCAGTACGGAAAAAGCCAGGTTCGACGACCGTCACTTTTATGCCCAAAGGCTTAACTTCCATAGCCAACCCTTCGGAGATGCCCTCAACCGCAAACTTCGTCGAGGCATAGACGGCCCAGCCAGGCCAACTTTGATACCCTGCGACGGCAGAGATATTGATGATATGTCCCGAACCTTGATGACGTAATTGCGGCAAAGCAGCGCGCGTGACCGAGAGCAGACCGAAGACGTTAGTCCGATAAACGGCTTCTACTTCTGCACCGGAGATTTCCTCGACCGCACCGAGCACGCCAAATCCCGCATTGTTGATCAGCACGTCAATACGCCCGAATCGCTCCACCGTCTGCCGCATAGCTTGACGAGCTTGTTCCTCATTCGTAACGTCTAACTTGATCGCAAGGAGGTTGGGACGCGCACCGAATTTCTCTGCGAGGACTCGGGGATTGCGCGCTGCCGCGACAACATTGTCGCCTCGATCCAATGCTTCTTTGACAAATAGAGCGCCGAATCCACGCGACGCGCCGGTGATAAACCAGGTCTTCATTCGATACTCCTTTGAATTCAAAGTTGATGATTTCTTGTTGCAAAGCGACTAGATCCCAGGCTCTCCACTCACTATCGTTAGAAGTTGTTCGTGCGTCCTATTTCTTTGTTATGGAATGGATCTCCGCGATGTATCCTCCCGGAAACCTGACAACAACAGCGTCTCGTTCGTCGGTCTTGTAAGGGGGGACAAGGATATCCACGCCAGCCGCCTTGGCCTTCGTCAACGTGTCAGCAAGGTTCGTCACTTCATATCCCGTCGTCTCCCGCCCGTAGGGGTAGGGAAGGTGTCCGTCAGTAACGAACGCGGTCAACTTCCCGAACTTTGATTCGATCCTCACTCGCCGATAGGTTTCCGCAGGTCTTCCGATTTCGACGCCGGGGGCTTGCGCATCATCGGACACGACGCTCCCGCGAGAGAAGGCAAGAAAGCTATGCACGAAGGCGTCCACCCTGTCCGGAGAGACATAGACGCGGTTCTCCGGGACTGTCTGAACTGGGGGATACGAGGGCGCAGTGGTATGCCAATACAATTGTGTGTTCACACCACCGGGCCATTGAATAACCGCGTCTCGACCGATCGGATCGTTGAAAGGGGCGACGAACACATCTGCTCCAGTTGCCTTCGCAGCGCGGATCGCATCGTCAAGGTCCGTCACCAGATAGCCAGTTCGTTCCAACCCGAATGGATACGGGATCGGCGTCTTGAAACCGAAAACGGATACCGATCCCACCGGCGTCAGGACCAACTGCGACATGGTGCTGCTCTGAGTCGGAGTGACTGTGAAGACTCCCTGCTTGGTCGTTGTGCCGCCAAATGTGGTAACCAAACTCGCAACGAACCGATCAAAATCTTCGGGAGCCACGTAGACATGTGCCGTGTCGTACTGCGGCCCTACAGCTACGCTTGCAGATTCGGCTGTCTGCGGACTCTGGGCAAAAGCGACGCGCGGATATCCAACCGCGAGACCGAGCGTCGGAACTAGCGCAAGGCAACTTACAACGACGCATCTTCCAACGATAAGTTTGTTGAAGCGCATTTCGCCTTCTCCTAACTTGACCATTACTTAGTTTGCTCGACAACCTCGGGCGCTGATGTAGCTAAAGCATTTCGGACAGATGCCGCCGAGTCGTAGGACTCGCCGACAAGGCAGATGGCCGCAGCCCGCGGAACGTCGAGTTTCTTTGTGTGCATCCATATCCCCAACTGTTCGCCTAGCACCATTCCTAATAGCCCGAGTAACGCAATGATAGGTGGCGCCGGACTTTTGACTCGAATGAGCCCGTAAAGCACACCCACACCGAGACCAGCTAGAAACGATAAGAACATTCCTTTCATCTCCATCCGTCCTCCATCGCCTGAACTAAAATGCAAAGCAGTCGCAACCCAACTCCCAAAGGCCGAGATCTCCGAGCACTTGCGAGTGGGATTTTGCACTGCCACGTGCGGGAGCCTCGATATGCGAACAGGAAGCGGAGTGGGACGCGCCAACAGCCTGGTGCTCTCCCTTTCCATAACCACCATATTCTTTGACAGGAGACCAGCTTGGACTCACCGGTAATGCCGGCGGCGCGAGTTTTGAGAATTCTTCGGTGGCATAAACAATCTTCCCACCTACAATCGTGAGCACGGATTCGAGCTGCTTGATCTCTTCATCCGGAATCGAGAAATAATCCGCGGAAAGAACGGCCAAGTCCGCCAGTTGCCCGGCAGCAAGCGCTCCCTTCTTCCCATCTTCTGTTGAAAACCAACTGCTGCCCATGGTGTAGAGCTTGAGAGCCTCCGCACGATCGAGCCGATTTTCTTCCGGATACAGTCCAAGACCACCGATGGTCTTGCCAGTAATCAGCCAATACAGGGAAAGGTACGGGTTGTAGCTCGAGACACGCGTTGCGTCTGTGCCAGCCCCAACCGGAACTCCGATCTCGAGCATCCTGCGAATGGGCGGTGTGCGTTTGGCTCGCTGCGCCCCGTATCGCTCGACAAAATACTCGCCTTGGAAGGCCAGGCGGTTCTGCACCGCGATGCCTCCGCCCAGCCTCTTCACACGCTCAATGTTGCGATCGCTGATGGTTTCGCAGTGATCAAAGAACCAGTGCAGGCCGTCAAACGGAATTTCTCGATTCACTTCTTCGTAGACGTTCAACGCTCGCTCGATCGTTTCGTTGTAGGTCGTATGTATACGAAATGGCCAGCGATTCTCTACGAGATGCCGGATCACGGCTTTCAACTCGCTTTCCATCACCGGAAGCATGTCCGGCCTCGGTACAAGAAAGTCCTCGAAATCCGCGGCGGAAAAAACCAGCATTTCCCCGGCGCCGTTCATGCGATAGAAATCATCGCCGTCCCCGTGCTTTGTCATTTTGGTCCAGCTCTGGAAGTCGCTCAGTTCCTGTTTCGGTTTCTGGGTGAAGAGGTTGTAAGCAAGCCGGAGGGAGAGTTCTCCTTTGCGGTGCAGTTCGTTCACAACACCGTAGTCGTCGGGATAATTCTGAAATCCGCCGCCCGCATCGATCACACTGGTAATTCCAAAGCGGTTTAGCTCACGGAAGAAAAGCCTTGAAGAATTAAGCTGATCTTCGCGCGAAAGTTTCGGCCCCTTGGCCAGTGTGGAGTAGAGAATGTTTGCGTTCGGCTTCGCGATGAGAAGACCTGTGGGGTTCCCGTGATGGTCGCGCTGCACTTCACCCGCCGGAAAGCTCGGAGCATTCTTGTCGTAGCCGACAGCACGAAGCGCCGCTCCGTTCAACAGCGCTCTGTCATACAAATGCATCACGAAGACGGGTGTGTCTGGGGCTACGGCATTGATCTCATCGAGCGTCGGCATCCGGCGCTCGGCGAACTGAAACTCTGTCCACCCTCCAATCACTCTGACCCACTGCGGCGCAGGCGTCCGTGCGGCCCGCTCTTTCAACATGCGGAGAGCATCGGCGAGCGACGGTACACCATCCCAGCGCAACTCAAGGTTGTAGTTGAGCCCGCCGCGGATCGGATGCATATGCGAATCATTGAGTCCAGGAATGACGGTGCGCCGCTGGCCGTCGATAACGCGAGTCGCCGGCCCGCGTAGACGCAGAATCTCTTCGTTTCCACCCGTGACAGTTACTTTTCCATCAGAGATAGCGATCGCCTCGACAAACGAGGGCACTCCATTCGTGGCGATCTTGGCGTTATGCAAGATGATTTCAGCAGACACACGAATCTCCTTCTTCGTTTTCTATCGCCAGTGAGAGAGGGCGGAAGCAAGCTCCCGCCCACTTCTCTATTTGTGAGCTAATGCAGGGGTGGGAACGACGTACTCCGGGAATTTCGTGGCCGGCGCGCCGTGTACCATCGTGTACGCGTACTCGACTCCGATCCCGTAGGCTCCGTAGTGGGTCTTCACGATGTCCATCACCGCATCGTAAGTTCCGCGATGGGCCCAATCGCGCTGCCATTCGAGCATGACCTGCATTGAGGTGACCGGCTTTGCGCCGGCTTGCACGACGCGTTTCATTGCGTTGTCGTGAGCGAGTTGGGTCACGTCGCCGCAGCAATCCTCCACGACGTAGACTTCGTAGCCGTCATGAATGGCCTGAACGGTGGGAAGGGCAACGCAGATCTCCGTCCAAAGTCCGGCGAGGACAATCTTTTTGCGTCCGCTTTTTTCGATCGCGGCAACGAAGTTTTTGTCGTCCCACGAGTTCATAGAAGAACGCTCGATGAGTTCCTGCCCCGGGAATACGGCACGCAGTTGCGGCCACATGTTTCCGCTGAAGGATTTCGTCTCGACCGTGCTTAATACAACAGGCACATCGAACACCCTGGTGGCCTTACCGAATGCCACTGTGTTGTTGATGATTCCCTGACGATCGAAATTGCTGGTTCCGAACAGCATTTGGCCCTGATGGTCGATCAACGCCACGACACAGTTATCAGGCGTGAGAAGTCCCTTCTCGCTCAGCTTGGGACGATTTCCGTTGGATGAATAACTCATGCATTTCTCCTTCTTGTACTGGCGCTGCCAGGTGTCCTAGGTTGATCGCGAGGCTCGCGACCGGAGCGAGAGTGTGCAGAGTGGTTGGCCCGGCAACGTTGCTTCGCAGTGGGGTTGCGCGATAGCTTGCGGATCCAATGTGCCGAAAGTTAACTCTGCACCTTCGCACACGAACATTGCGCCTGCACGAAGTTAGCCAAAATGGAATGAGCGCCCTCAACGCGTAACCCCGCAAGATACAAGGGTGTGAAGCAGTGGATCGCCGCGAGTCAAGCGTGAAGAAGCGTCAGTCATAAGTCGCGTCATAAGGATGACGCCTGACATCAGGCACCTAAGGTAGGTTTCAACAAGAGCAGGCAGACGAAATGTATCGCTTGCTGGTTTATTCGCAATTGCGGCAGGAATGTTGACGGCACTGCCCGGAACGGCTTTGTTCAACCATTCCGTTTTTCCCGGCGAGGAGCGCTAAAAGGATTCTCCCACTAGCTCTTCGCTTTTCTTCCAGAGCGCCTCAGCGGTGTTTGGATCGAGCGCATATCCGCGTACTCCTTCGCTCGTAGCGGTGATAGGAACGTCGTCTGGCACGATGTTACCGACGTGGCAGTTCTCGCAATAGTGTCCGCCGATCTCGTCAGCGGGAGCGACCACTGCGGCCCACACCGAAGTTGCGGCTCCTTGCGGAACGGTCTTCAGCTGGAAGGGCGCCTTACCCTCTGCCCCGAGCTGCTGGTTCATCTGTTCGATCGACTTTCTAACGTGGCTCGGATCCAGGTGTCGATCCAGCTCGGTCTGAATGCCTCCCGGATGTATAGCCGCGGCGCGCACACCACGGTCCCGGTGCCGTTTGTCGAAGGCAACTGCGAAGAGGATGTTTGCCGTCTTGGACCTCCCATAGGCAACGAAGGGCTCATAGGGCGTCCGCTCAAAGTTGGGATCCTCGAGGTCCACATTGGAGAAGCGATGACCCGCGGAAGACAGGTTGATCAGCCGCCCACCTGCACGGATGAGAGAAGCAATCCGGTTGACCAATACAAAGTGGCCCAGGTGATTGGTGCCGAACTGCGTCTCGAAGCCGTCGGCCGTACGGCCAAAGGGAGTGGCCATCACACCCGCGTTGGCGATAACAACGTCGAACGGTTCTTGCTTCGCCAAGAGTTGATCGGCGCAGGCTCGCGCGCTTTTAAGATTAGCCAGATCAAGCTCAACTAATTCGAAAGTTCCGCCGTTGGCCGCACTTTCCTTGCGCACCAATGCGGTCGCCGCGTCGGCCTTTTTCAAGTCCCTTGCCGCCCCAACGACCTGCGCACCGTGTGCTGCAAGCGAGCGCGCAGTCTCAACTCCGATTCCGGCTGAAACCCCGGTGACAAGAATCCTTTTGCCTTTTAGATTGATCCCAGCCAAAACATCTTCTGTGGTTGAAGTCGGCCCAAATATCTTTGTTCCTGACGTTGCCCCAAATACGGTATTCATGTTTGTCATCCTTAACTATTTATTATGATGCGACCGTGTCGCGCTAAAGGCTTTCTGTGATGTGGTCTGAAGGACTCAGAACTGTCGAGATTCTGACTGTCAAACTTCGACGTCTACCTTTAGGGGCAAGCGGACGCGGCAGTCGAAATCCGATCAGCCCCTGGCGCGGTTGCACAGTGTCGCGCTGAGTGCGAACACCAACGGAAGATAAATTATCGACGCCGCGAGCAGTCGACGTGCGGCCGACCTTGACCGCTGCAGCACGAATTCCAACCCAAAGTAAAGAAACCCGAGATTCAGCAGGGCTCCGGCGCAGTAAAAAATGACAGCGTGCCGTGTGGGAAATTGCACGATGCTGATTGCGACCATAGCCAGCAGTGGCAACACGGTTTCCAGCGCCACGAAAGGAACTCTCGCATTGCCTTTGGGCACGACCAGATAGCCTGCTCGGTCGTAGTCTTCACGATACATCCATGCGATTGCCATGAAATGTGGGAACTGCCAAAGGAAAACGATGGCGTAGAGTATCGCTGCGTGGATATTCAATCGACCGGAAGCGCCGGCCCAGCCGATCAGCGGTGGCATGGCACCGGGAAAGGCGCCGACAAGAACGCACAACGGTGTTTTTCGTTTCAGCGGCGTGTACACGAACAGATAGGTCAACAATGTCAAAGCCGCGAGCACGCTCGCAAGCAGGTTGACCGCGGCAGCAAGATAGGCGGTTCCGGCTGCTGCCAGTGCAATTCCGAAGGCCAGGACGGTGGCCGGTTTGAGACGGCCCGCTGCGGCGGGGCGCCGGGCCGTACGCCGCATTTGCGCATCGAACCTCCGTTCGATGTATTGATTTAGTGTCCCTGTCCCACTTGCGACCAACAACGTTCCAAACAAAGTGTTGAACAACCCCAGGAAAGACAACGGTCGTGCTTCGTTTCCGCAACCCAGATAAAAACCGACACCAGCCGTGATCAGAATGAGGAAATTGACTTCAGGCTTCGTGAGCGCCCAGTAATCGCAGAGTGTGGATCCCGCAAAACGTCCGTCTTGCGAGCCGGAAGACGCGAGTTGCTCGGTAACTATGGACTGGCCGGACACTCAGACAGCCTCCATCCGCTGCGGGCCCGTCCGCACCGCGCTGCGTTCCAACTCGAATTGCAAAATCGAGTTGTGTTCCGATCGATGTGGGGAGAGTAAGCGTGCTGCGAAAATTGTCCCGGCGATCAAGTAAACGATCGTAACGCAAGTCCACATTACCGCACCCGCACATTGCTGATCTTCCAAAGCAGACAGGCCAAACGATCGTGATGAAGACAAGAACACTGGATAAACCACGCGGTCACAGAAGACCAAAAATCCGGAAAGAATATCGCACGGCAAGGTAGCCAGGAATAGATACAAAAGTATCGACGATTCCGGCCATTTCAAGCGGCTCGGCAACGGCTGAACAACCGGCCACCAGAACAGGAGCCCGGTTGCGAGAAACGATGCTTGCTCAATGCCGTGCAACATCTGCGATCGCAACCCGAGCACAAACACCGCAGGGATGTGCCATGCAACCAGTGTGCTTGCCGCTCCCAGCCAGCAAATTGCAGGATGGGTCAGCGCGTTCCCCACCTGATGCAGTCCTGTTGATTGAAACGCCTGACCCGCGACTTGCACCAGTCGATGGGGCAGCCCGTAAGGCAATGTCTCGCCAGCGCCCAGCCAGATCAAGGGAGGTGCGAGCGTCATCAGCAGGAGATGTTGAACCATGTGCGCCGTCAGCATGTCATGATCGAGCGCAGCCAGAGGCGAAGCCGTTGCAATCCAGATGAGCAACAAGCCGAATGTAAAACTGGCAGCTTGCCAACCACCGACGCTGTCGAGGCCAAGCCTGCGAAGGCGTACCCAGCCACGCAGATAAATAAGTTCGGCGAGAATCAAGCCCGCAGAAACCCAAGCTGACTCGACCGAGGCGTGATGAGCGTGTGGCATAGCTTTGCGCCTTAGGGTTGAGTTGCCGATTTCGGTTTGCTTTCGCTAAGCACAAGGTCTCGTGCCGCATCTCGTGCCGGGCTCTGTGTGGGCGGATGCAAGGTCTCAAGAAATGCCACGAGCGCAGTAGTCTCTGCCGGACTCAAGTTGTTTCCATAGGCGGGCATATTCCCTCCGCCCTGGATTACCTGCCGGATGAGTTGGTCCTGCGTGAGGCGAACCGCGACTGTGTCCAAGGCTGGTCCCCTTTGTCCGCCAGTATTGCCAATTGAGTGGCAGTTGCGACACTGCTTCACCTGAAACACGAGGGCACCTTGCCGCTCGAGCGCGGTCGTTCCATGTATGTAATTGTCGGGCACTGGATCTCCGCTCCAGGCGTTCATGTGCGGACTCCACGGCGTGAACTGGGCCATGCGAGTAAAAGTGCCGAGGGTGATCGCGATCATCAGCACCGTAACCACCGCAATCGGCCGGCGCTTCCAGCTTTTCTCTCCTTCTCCCGAGAGAAATGGCAGAAGAATCAAGCCAAGAATTGCTAAAGGCGGGCAGATGAGAAGGAATGGCGTCTCCAGCGATGGAGGAAGAAGTGAAAGCAAAGCATAGAGCCACAGGAAAAAGTAATCCGGTTTGGGCGCAGTCTGAATGATTGTCGGATCAGGCTGCCCGGTCGGCCCAAACGGGCCCAAGTAGTAAGCGCAAGCGGCAACCGCCAGGATGATAAATGCCGCGAAAAACATGTCTTTCCAAATCGCATAGGGGACGAACGGTGCGCCATCTTTTTTGGTTAACGCGTGATACTCGGCCTCATAAGTCGCTCGTTTTACGATACGCCCCGGCATCGGCCATTCGTTGATGCCCAACTTCAACACCATCAAGACATGAAGGCTGACGAAAGCGATCAGCATTCCAGGGATTACGAAGACGTGCAGCGCAAAAAATCGGGATAGAGTTGCGCCAGCGATAATCGGCCCGCCCAGCATCAGTTTCACAGCCGCAGGACCGATGACGGGAACGCGGCTGGCTATCGAAGCTCCAATTCCCAATCCCCAGTAAGCGTCCTGATCGAAGCGCATGACCTGACCGGTGAATGCCATGCCAAGAGTCATCAATAAGAGAAAGACTCCGATGATCCAGGTCAGTTCGCGAGGATATTTGTGAGCTCCGAAGAGAAACACCTGCACCATATGAATGAGGACGATCGCGATCATGAAGTTGGAGCCCCATCCATGCATGGCGCGGATGAACCAGCCAAGCGGAACTTGATGATTCAGGGCCTGCAGGCTGCTCCAGGCTTCGCCGGCCGAAGGCACATAAATAAGCGCCAATAGAATTCCGGTGACCAGTTGCAGAAGAAACACGGTGAGAGCGGCGCTGCCAAAGACATAGAACCAGCTCGCCGTATTTCGCGGCACCGGATGTTCCGCGGCCTCGAGAATGGGTGCTGCGAGTTGCAAACGGTGGTCGAACCATTCGCCAATTTTCCTGATCACGCGCATGGTGGCTTCTCCGATGACAGACTTGCCACTGGGTCGCCGGGCGTTGGCAACTGTCCAGCATTGATCGTGAGCACACCGTTTTCGATTCTGTAGGGATATTCGAAGAGCCCGCGTTCCGGCGGGCCTGAGGCACGCGACCCATCGCGGTAATACGCTCCGCCATGGCAAGGACACATGAACAGGCCGGATTGGGGAAACCAGCGAACCGGACAACCAAGATGTGCGCAGTTGATCGCAAACACCTGGAATCGGTCGCCTGCGACGCGCCGCACCCAACATGCGGTGTCCACAGTTTTCCCGTCTGTCGGCATCACGAAGGGGCTGCGAAACGTCGCCATGCGCGTCTCTCCTTCAGGAAAGTTGCTCACGTTTCCCAGCGGCATCCACGAGAGATACCCCTTCCCTTGGCCACGCGTTACAGATGAAAGAAGAAAGCGCACAATCGGTACGGCGACCACCATGGCTGCGAATCCGTTGAACAGAATTCCGAGCTTCATGAAAAATCCGCGTCGGGAAATCGTAGCTTCAGTCGACGGCGCCATCTCAGGCTTAGTTGACATTTTCATTTCTCCAGGTGCTGCGCATAATTGTGCTGCGCATAATTCGAAGCGGAATAAGGCTGGCCGGGACTCTGCACGCGGCGCGACGCCAGCCAGGCAACTACGTCTGTGATTTCTTGATCTGACATAGCCTTTCCGGGGACATTTCCGCGCCAGTCGGGTGCGCCCAATTCCGGTTTGCCCGTGATCACGATCGTGCGTAGTCCTTGATTGCTGACCAACGCAAGAAACGAATCGTTGCTGATGGCACTACCTTTGGCACCACCGTGACCTTCAGATCCGTGGCAGGATACGCAATATGTTCCGAAAACCATCTCGCCATGAGTGGCGTCCCCCGTCGTTTTGGCAGCGTATGACGGTGGATTTGTTCCTTCGAGAATTCCCTTGCGTCCCCAACGTGAGAAAATTCCGCTCGTAATCACCTTGATCTGCTCGTCCGTCAGCAATCCTCCGGCACTTTGAGCGAACGCTGGCATCGAGGTTCCACGGACCCCGTTGGCAACAACGTTGTGCACCGCGTTTTCATCGACGATGGCGAGATACACCGGATTGGCAAGGGCCGTCGACGCTCCCCCACGCCCTTCCGCGCCATGGCAGCCGGCGCAGTTCTGCGAGTAGAGAGTGCCGAAGTCCACAATCTGGTTCGGCGCCACTGGCTCCGAGCCCTTTTGAGGTTGACCGTTTGGAGTGCTGCAAGCCGCGAGGAGTACAAGGGGGAGAACGGCAAATGCAGACAGATGCGGGATCCGGATCATCGGCGCTCCTCCCCACTCTTTCCTGGTGGCATCGTTCCGGGAGCGTCGATTCCTGCCCGTAGAACAAACGACACATTCTCTCGCGTAGGAATGCTCTCCTGGCGCACAACTACGAGGCCTGCCACGATTCCAAAGGCCACTTGCGAGGCGACGAACCAGAACCAATCGATGTGGGTTGCCAGCAATGGATTCAACAGACCGAGGATTGGGTAAAGCAGCCCCGACCACAGCACCGGGGCAATTAATCCACCAACCACAACCGGGCGGCGTGGCAACATGGGAAGCATCGCGCCGTAGAGCAACCCAACAAAGATGGAGACGAGAGCGTGCAGAACAAACGCAATCGCAAAGGCATCAGCATGAAATGAATACAGCTGCGCAGGCCCGAGTCTCAGCGATTCTCGATAGACTACAGCGGCAAGAAGATTGATCGGGTACCAAATGCTTCCAACTTTGAACACGCCATAGGCACAAGCCAATACCGCCATCGCAATGCTGCCCGCGATGCCACCTTTCACACCCGCAGAAACTGGATATGTGTGGACCGGAAGCCATGCTCGCAGTTGATCCGCCAGCACCGGAATCCTCTCCACTACCCTGCGATCGGTGGGCAGGCGAATGTCTTCGGGAACCACTGCGACAGCTTCTTCCCGCTCATGCGGAAAGACGGCACGAAACCATCCGACGCAGCCCGCCAGCGCGAGCACGGCGCCGAGAACGCTCACTGACATGCTCGTCACCAGCCCCGCGAACAGGAGGGCTGCCCCAAAAGCCAGGATGAAAGGCCAGGCTGTTGGCGCGGGCACCTCGATCATGCGGGGAGTCTGCAAGGTTTCGTTCATTTGCTCCGTTGCTGATATTGTCGCCATTTCTACCTCAGCGGCCGAGAATGTAAACCACGGTAAAAACCACAATCCATACGGCGTCGACAAAATGCCAGTACATCGAAAGCACTTCGATGCGACCAGACTGCTTTATTCCCACACGACCCGTAAGTCCGAACACCGCAACGATCACGAGCATGACGAGACCTGCCGTGACGTGAAACGCGTGCAAGCCGACAAGCGAGTAATAGGTTGTTCCGAAGAGGTTGGTCGAGATCGTCAGCCCGTGTTCGTAGATCAGCCGGTGCCATTCCAGCGCCGTGCCATAGAGGAACAATCCACCAAGCGCGATGGTGAGCAGCCAGAATCCAAGAAATGCAAATCCAATGCCGCGCGCCAGAAACTTCGCCGCCAAGTGAATGGTCAAGCTACTGGACAACAAGCAAACCGTGTAGAAGATCGGCGTTTCAAGTACTTCCTGGGGCGTCGGTCCCGTGATGCTTTTCCCTAAGTAAAAGAGATAGGCAACAACGAAGATCGTGAAGATCGCCGATTCGGCGATGATGAGACCGGCCATCGCCACTTTCCCACGAGATGGCAAACGCCACTCGGCTGCTGTGCCCGGAAATGAAGTTGTCACTGCGCTCATAATGTTTTCGCCCTCACTCATAACGGCTATCGGGGTCTTCAGGATGCTTCAGGTCCCACAAGGGGCGGCGGCTCGCGACCGTCGGAACGGTCGCAAAGTTATACGCCGGAGGCGGCGAACTGATGGACCATTCCAGTGTCCATGCGTCCCACGGGTCGTTACCAGCCTCCGCTCCCTTGAAATAAGAAATGATGAGATTCGCGACGAACACGAGAATCGCGATTGCCTGAATGAACGAGCCGATCGTAACGATGAGGTTCAAGGTGTCCCAACCACGTCCGGGCTCGTAGGTGTAGATTCGACGCGGCATCCCGAGCAGTCCCGGAATGTGCATCACGTCGAATGTCATGTGAAAGCCGATCAGGAACAGCCAGAAATGCCATTTGCCAAGGCTTTCGCTTAGCATCCGGCCGGTCATTTTCGGATACCAGTAATAGAACGCACCGAAGAGGGCAAACAGAATTCCGCCCACGATTACGTAATGAAAGTGCGCCACAACGAAATAAGAAAGAGTAAGCTGCCAAGCGAAGGGCACGGCCGCTTGCATAATGCCGGTGAGACCTGCGATTAAGAACTGAAACAGAAAGCCGATGCAGAACAGCATTGCCACTTTAAACTGAATCCTTCCGCCCCACATCGTGCCAATCCAGTTAAAGATCTTAATTCCGGTGGGAATACCAACAGCCATCGTGGTGATCGCGAAAAAGCTGTTGGCGTAAGAGTTCATTCCGATCGAGAACATGTGGTGGGCCCAGACGCTCATGCTCACGAAAGCGATACACACGGTGGCAGCTACCATCACCGGATATCCAAAAATAGGCTTGCGTGAAAAGACTGGAATGATTTCCGACATGAAAGCAAAAGCAGGAATGATGAGAATGTAGACTTCCGGATGTCCGAATATCCAAAAGAAGTGCATCCAAAGAACTGCCGATCCGCCGGCTTGGGTATCAAAGAAATGGCCTCCAAGATACCGATCGATCAGCAACATGATTTGTGCGGCAGATAACGGCGTAATCGCAATCAGAACCATGCCGGCCATCACAAGGTTGAGCCACGCCAGCAGAGGCATGCGGCTGAGCTTCATGCCAGGGCATCGCATGCACAGAACGGTGGCGATAATGTTGATGGCGGTTCCAATGCTTCCAAACCCGGAGACCAGAAGCGCGAGTGTCCAATAATCTGAACTGTGGCCCGGCGAGAACGCCCGCGATCCCAAGGGCGCATAGGCCCACCAGCCAACGTCCGGTGCGTTTCCTGCTCCATAGAGACCGCTTCCGCCGAGAAAGCTGAAATAGAGGAGAAGTCCGCCAAGAAACGACAGCCAGAAGCTGAATCCATTCAGACGTGGAAATGCCATGTCCCGCGCCCCAATCATCAACGGGACCAGGTAATTCGCGAATCCGAACAGGACGGGCATGGCCACAAAGAAAATCATGGTCGTACCATGCATGGTGAACATGCGGTTGAAGACTTCCGGTGAAACGAAGTCGTTGTGCGAATGCATGAGCTGAATGCGAATGATGAGGGCCTCGACTCCGCCGATCACGAGAAACATCAGAGCCGAGAGCATGTAGAGAATTCCCAGCCGTTTGTGATCGACCGTGGTGACCCACTGATGAAGCTCGTCGACCCAGGGCCGGGTTTGTATCTGGGTGCCGGGAATCGTGATCGCGTTCGAGGACATAAGTATTTTCCTGAGCGTTCTAGCGCAGCGTCTCCATGTAACTCACGACCGCATCCAGGTCTGCGTCGCTCAGCTTCATCGCCGGCATCAGCGAACCGGGTTTGATCGCACTGGGGTCCTGGATCCAAAGGCGAAGTTTGTTGTGAGTGTTTTCAGCAGCGCCCGCAGCAATCGTGGCGCGGCTCATCAAATGTGTCAGATCGGGCCCAAAACGCCCGTTGGCGGGTGTTGCTCCCACGGCATGACAGTTCATGCAGGCATTGGTTTCGAAAACTCGCCTGCCGGCCGCTACTTTTGCGTCCTGAACGGCGGCCTGTTGTTCGCCACGGACCCAGGCGGAAAAATCTTCAGGACTGTCCACCGAGACGCGTAACAGCATCTTTGCATGCTGTACTCCGCAGTACTGCGCGCACTGACCGAGAAAGATTCCCGTGCGCTGCGGATCCATCCACATTCTGTTAGGGTGGTTCGGAATGAGGTCCGTTTTGCCTGCAAGCTCCGGCACCCAAAAGCTGTGGTCAGTGTCGGCCGAAAGCAACTGCAGAAACGTCGGTGTCGGATGACTGGGATCGCTTACCGGGATGTGCAGTTCGTTGGCCGTGACGATCCCCAGCTTTGGGTAGCGAAACTCCCACCAGTATTGATGTCCAATCGCGGTGACCTGCACGGCGCCCGCCGGTTCTGGAGCATCCTGAATCGCATGGATCGCTCGCGCTGTGGCGAGGAACAGGACGACGACAATCAGAATTGGAATGATCGTCCAGGCCAGTTCAATCTGCGTGCTTCCGTAGACCTGAGCCGGCTCCCGGCCGCCATCCATTGCTCGCCCACGGAACTTAACGAGGGAATAGACCAGTAACCAAAAAACTACGACAAAAATGACTCCGGTGACGACAAGTACAAAGACAGACAAGTCAGCAATTGACTTGGCTGGGGTAGAGGCGGGAGCGAAGATATTCGTGCCGTGAGGAGACGATCCGTTTGGCTCGCTTGCCCACACTGCCAGAGCAGACCACAGCAGAAGAACTATCGTCTGCGCCAGGAACCGCACCGTCGAAGATTTCATTCTCAACACCGACATTTCTCTTCTTCCGTTCTCCTCTTCCGAAGTGCGCGCCATCACCAGAGTTGCACGCTCTGTTTATTTCCGTTGCAAAGCGCGCCAGAATTCTTACTGCCCAGAATTCAATTGAATCAAGAGCAAGCGTGCTACCAAAGCGACAGGCATTCGCATTTTCCTGCATCGCAACCGCGATGAAGGCCAACTCTCAAGAAATCCCAACCGTTAACATGCCGTGGCCACTAACACTTACCGGGGCGGGTCAGTGTCATCTCTGTGCCTCTTGCGTCAAGTGTCATCTGGGTTGTCACCCAATTGCAGGAACGACCCTCTGCCCGATGCAGATGAAGCGTAGTTTGTGGCCGCGAATTCGTGGCACGGCAATTGCATGGACTCAGTGACGTGAACACCGAATTACAGAATTGCTGCCGGATACCATAGCAACGACCTAAACGCTGGGAGTGAATTGCGCGGTACCGATACCAAGTCCACAAGGAATTCAGGAAGGTTTTAATGTCGAAAAAAGTTGCAGATGTGTTGTGGGAGATGTTGGCGAAGGCTGGCGTCAAACGCTGCTATGGAATCGTCGGAGACGCTCTGAATCCTGTAGTGGACGCACTGCGCCGAAATGGCGCAATCGAATTTGTTGCCGTTCGTCATGAGGAATACGGAGTCTTCGCCGCAGTCGCGGAGGCTTATTTCACAGGTAACCCAGTGGTGGTGTGCGGAACTGCGGGGCCTGGAGTTGTCCATTTGTTCAACGGATTGATGGACGCGCGGAAAGAAGCAGCTCCCATTATCGCCATCGCCGGGGATGTAGAGTCGAGCATTATTGATACCTCTACGCTCGAGGAGCTGAATCCGTACAAGTTTTTCGAGGCGGTTTCTCTCTATACCGCACGGCTGGTTAATCCGGAGCAGGCCCGCGCGGTCATCAACACCGCCATCCTCACGGCTGTTTTGGAAAAGGGCCCCACCGTTCTTTCCATACCTGGCGATATCGCGGCAGCCGATGCTCCGGACCAGCCTACCGACTTCAGCATTGCAGCTCCAGCCATTCTGAGACCTTCCGATACAGACTTCGAAAAATTGGTGAAAATGATCGATGAAGCGAAAACAGTGGCGATCTTTGGTGGGGACGGTTGCAGAGAAAGTCGCGACGAAGTGGTTGAACTGGCGTGCAAGCTAAAGGCCCCCGTCGGGTATTCTTTCCGCGGGAAGCAATGGCTGGAGCATGAGAATCCAAACGCCGTTGGCATGACCGGACTGATGGGTTATGGGGGAGCGTACAACGCACTCCATGAAGCCGACCTCCTGCTCATGCTGGGGACGGATTTTCCGTTCTCCGAATTTCTTCCCGGCGCCAGCGTGAAAAAAATTCAGATCGACAAGAACCCGAAGCACATCGGCCGCCGTACAGCGCTGGATCTCGGTCTTGTCGGCGATATCAAGTCGACGGTCACTGCATTGCTTCCAGCCGTGTGTGAAAAGACGGACGGAAAATTTCTAGCGAGGCAGATTGCACACACGGAATCCTTCCACAACCTGCTGCAACACTATGTCGAGAAAGGACCGGCGATAAAACCAATACGCCCTGAATTCCTCGCCGCGACGCTCAGCGAGCTCGCTTCAGACGACGCAATGTTTTTTGCGGATACGGGTACGGCCTGCATCTGGCTTGCAAGACATATCTATGGTGGAAAAAACCGCAGGCTCTTTGGCTCATTCTCATGGGCGTCTATGGCCAATGCTGCACCGAACGCGTTTGGATGTGCTCTGGCATATCCCGGCAGACAGTGCATCGCGTTATGCGGCGATGGAGGCTTCACGATGCTGGGAATGGGCGATCTGCTGACGCAGATAGAACGACGAACTCCCGTGGTTCAAATCATTCTCAACAACGAGAAGTTCGACTTCGTCCATATCGAACAGCAGGAGGCCGGCATCGTTCCGTTCGGCGTGGAGTTCAAGAATCCAAATTTCGCCAAGATTGCCGAGGCGATGGGGGCGAAAGGGATTCGCATCGAAGACCCCGAGGACGTTCTGGAGGGTCTGGCGGAAGCTCTCGCGTACAAGGAGGGCCCCGTGATTGTCGACGCAATTGTAGATCCCTTAGCGCTTGCCATGCCGTCCCATTCACCGCTCCACACGGTCAAGGGGTTCACTCTCAGTTTCGCCAAGCAAGTGCTGAGTGGAAGGCTGGATACGGTGATCAAGGAGATCGAGCGGAACGTGGGAATCGTCTGAGCTTCCCTCCCGTGACTCTGGTCACAATCGAAGTGCAGCCGACCAGCTTTGCGGCACGTAGTTAGGAGATGTTGGGCATGACCAAACCCATTCTGGTGGTAACCAGCCGTTATACCAAGGAAGTGGAAGACCGGATCGGCCGCGATTACAACGCCCGGCGAAACCCGAACCAGTCTCCTTTCAGCCAGCAGGAGTTGCTCTCCGCGGCCGAAGGAGCCGACGCTTTGTTTATCACGCCGGCAGACCGGTTGGACTCTGGGTTTTTCCAGAAGGTTTCGCCCACCGTAAAAATCATCGCCACGTACTCGGTGGGTTTTGAACATATCGATCTGGAAGCCGCTGCTCGCCGGAAGATTCCAGTCGCGTATACCCCTGGGGTCAACAGTGAAGCAACGGCCGACATCGCCATGCTGCTTTTGCTGGGTGCGTCGCGTCGCGCTTACGAGGCTCAGGAGTTGGTTCGAACGGGAGCATGGAAGCAGCCTCTCGCCACCGACATGCTCTTGGGATGGCAAGTCGGTGGCAAAGTCCTCGGCATTTTGGGAATGGGACGCGTGGGGCAAGCCGTGGCGCGTCGAGCGCGAGGATTCGGAATGAAGATTCACTATTGCAACGCTTCGGAGTTGCGTGCGGAAATCGCAGGCGATGCCGTCTTCCACAAAGATGCGTCAGACCTGCTTCGCGTAAGCCAGTTCTTGAGCCTGCACGCTCCCGAGACTCCTCAGACCCGCCATTTCTTGAACTCCAAAGCCATCAGCCTTCTGCCGCCGGGGGCCATCGTGGTGAATACCGCTCGCGGCGGATTGGTGGTCGACGATGACCTCATCGCGGCGCTCAAGAGCGGGCGGGTCGCCGCTGCCGGACTTGACGTATTTGAAGGCGAACCAAACCTTCATCCGGAATATGCTTTGCTGAAAAATACCTGTCTATTGCCGCATATAGGCAGTGCCACGATCGAAACCCGTACAGCAATGGGCATGCTGGCGCTCGACAATGTGGAGGCGGTGCTGAACGGCAGGCCGGCGCCGACCCTCGTCCCAGGCGCAGTCGGGAAATTGTCTGAGCCACATTCGCTCAAGACATAGTTCTTGTTTACGAAGGATGAATATGGTGAGAAAAACAGTAGCCGAATTGCTGGTAGACGTTCTGGCTGATGCAGGCGTGGAACGTGTCTATGGAGTACCCGGCGACTCCCTCAACGGAATTACCGATTCAATTCGCGTTCGACACGACATTAGCTGGGTTGGCGTAAGACACGAGGAGTCAGCGGCGTTCGCCGCCGGCGCCGAGGCCCATCTCACTGGCAAGTTGGCGGTATGTGCCGGAAGCTGCGGCCCCGGGAACATGCATTTGATTAATGGCCTCTACGACTGTCAGCGCAGCCGCGTTCCAGTTGTCGCCATCGCCGCACAGATTCCGAGCCGGGAAATTGGCAGCGGATATTTTCAGGAGACTGATCCCAAGCATCTCTTCGCGCAATGCAGTCATTACTGCGAGCTGGTGTCGGAGCCGGAGCAAATGCCGCGTGTGCTCGAGATTGCCATGCAGACTGCCATCTCCAAGCGCGGTGTTGCTGTCATCGCCATTCCCGGCGATGTCGCGCTTAAGCATGCCCTCGCAGACGGCCCGCGACTTCGGTTTCAGGAACCGACGCCAAACATTTGTCCCTCTGAGGAAGAACTCAGCATCCTTGCGGACCTCCTGAATAGGTCGAGAAAGATCACTATTTTGGGCGGCGCGGGTTGTGCCGGAGCGCATGACGAACTGATCGAGTTAGCCGGCAAGCTCCAGGCTCCCATCGTGCATGCTCTGCGTGGCAAGGAGTTCATCGAGTACGACAATCCCTTCGACGTCGGCATGACCGGCCTTCTCGGATTTTCCTCCGGCTACGTCGCAATAATGAATAGTGAAGTCTTGCTGATGCTCGGCACGGACTTTCCCTACCAGGAGTTCTTTCCCAAAGACGCGACCATCGTACAGATCGACCTTCGCGGTGAACAGCTCGCTCGCCGGACCAAGCTGGACTTTGGTTTCGTTGGAGACACGAAGACTACTTTGCGCGCCCTGCTGCCCAAGCTGGAACAGAACCAACACCAGGAGCACCTCAAAGATTCGCTGGAACACTACCGTAAAACGCGCAAAGGCCTGGATGACCTGGCAACGGGTAATTCCAACAAAAAGCCAATCCATCCTCAATATGTTGCCAGTGTGCTCAACCAACTCGCAGCCGAGGACGCAGTTTTCTGTTGTGACGTAGGCACACCTACTGTCTGGGCCGCGCGTTACCTCACGATGAACGGCAAACGTCGACTGCTCGGTTCCTTCAACCATGGATCGATGGCCAATGCATTGCCTCAAGCCATCGGTGTGCAGGCGAGTCATCCCGGCCGCCAGGTGATCACTATGTCGGGCGACGGTGGCTTCTCGATGCTCATGGGTGATGTGCTCACGCTGAAACAGAACGCATTGCCGGTGAAGGTGATCGTCTTCAAGAACGATGCGCTGGCGTTCGTGGAACTGGAAATGAAAGCGAACGGCTTCCTCAACTTTGCAACCGACTTGTATAGTCCCGATTTCACCAAGATCGCCGAGGGAGCAGGACTTCTTGGACTGCGCGCCGAAACCCCGGATCAGGTAGAACCCGCGATTGCGCAGGCTCTCAAACACGACGGTCCCGCGTTGGTTGAGGTCTTGGTTGCACGAAACGAATTATCAATGCCTCCAACGATTTCTTATGAGCAGGCAAAAGGCTTCAGCCTGTTCATGTTGAGAGCCGTTCTCAACGGGCGCGGTGACGAACTTATCGATCTGGCGAAGGTCAACCTGCTTCGCTGATCAATCCGAAATTACGCAAACGGAAAACGAAAGGAAGAAAGGAAAGATACGAAATGGTTACGACGCTAACAATCTCGCCGTCAGGTGTCTTGAATGTTCCTAGTGGCATGGATCTCCTCGACACTCCGACCTTGAACAAGGGCACCGCATTCACCGAGGAGGAACGCACAGAATTTGGCTTGCAGGGGCTTCTGCCGCCACACGTGGAAACCCTTGATGAGCAAGCCGTCCGTGCTTACGAGGCCTTCCAGAGAAAAGACAACGAACTGGAGCGGCATATCTACTTGCGCGCCCTCCAAGACACCAATGAAGTTCTCTTTTACAGACTCATCGTCGACCACATCGAAGAAATGACGCCGCTGGTTTACACGCCAACGGTTGCGCAGGCGATCGAACAATTTAGCCACATCTATCGCCGGCCTCGCGGACTATTCATTCCGTATCCTTTGCGCGACTCAATACCGCAGCTTCTGCGGAATCGCCCTAATAAAGATGTCGATGTAATCGTGGTAACCGATGGCGAACGCATTCTGGGCATCGGCGATCAGGGCGCGGGCGGGCTTGGCATCTCTATCGGCAAGCTCTCGCTCTACACGGGCATTGGTGGCATTCGCCCGGAACGAACCTTACCGATCGTCCTGGATGTGGGCACTAATAATAAGGAGCGACTGAATGACCCTGAGTACATCGGCTGGCGCCATGAACGGATTACCGGCCAGGCCTATTACGATTTCGTAGATCAGTTCGTTCAGGCGGTGAAGCAGGAGTTTCCTGAGACATTACTGCAGTGGGAAGACTTTGCGACTCCACATGCCCGGCCAATTCTCCAGCGTTATCGCGACCAGCTACTGACCTTCAACGATGACATCCAGGTAACGGCGGCAGTTGTTCTCGGGGCTGTTCTGGGAGCAGTCAAAGTGACTGGAAAGAGTTTGAAGGAGCAACAGATCGTCATGCTCGGGGCAGGTGGGTCCGGAATCGGCGTCGCCGACGGCCTGCGCATGGGAATGATCAGCGAAGGGCTAAGCGAAGAGGAGGCCCGCGGCCGCTTCTGGATCGTGGACAAAGATGGCCTCTTGCATTCCGGCCGAAAGGATCTGAGTGCGGAACAGAGCGTCTATGCCCGGCCTGAGACAGATGTAGCCGCATGGCCTCGGACTTCCAACGGACACATCGGCCTGGCCGACGTGATCGGGAAGATCAATGCAACCGCCCTGATCGGGTTCTCCACGGTTTTCGGTGCTTTCTCTGAGCCAATTGTCCGCGAAATGGCGCGAAGGGTCGAGCGTCCTATTATTTTTCCGCTCTCGAATCCCACCTCAAAATCCGAAGCAACGCCAGAGGATCTGATTTGTTGGACCGACGGACGCGCTCTGGTCGCGTCGGGTTCTCCATTTGCACCCGTCGACTACAACGGCCGCAAGATTACCATCGCGCAATGCAACAACGTTCATATTTTTCCAGCGATGGGACTTGCCGTTGTTGCTTCCGGCACTCGCCGGGTCACCGACGGAATGATGCAGGCTGCAGCCCGCGCGCTTGCCGCAAATTCGCCCGCCCTCAAAGATCCTTCCGCGTCTCTGCTTTCTTCCCTGAAAGATAGCAGGCGCGTCGCCGTGGACATTGCGGTCGCGGTTGGCCTCCAGGCGCAGAAAGACGGCGTCGCTCCAAAACTCACTGAGGACGAACTGCGTCGCCGCGTGTTCGAAACGCAGTGGACGCCCGCCTACCCAAGTCTTTCGAATGGTGAACTGCGATGAAAAACGTTTTCAAGAAAACATCGGATCCATCGCTAGTGATGGTCCATTTTGTCTTCGCTGTGCTCATGATGGCAGCTTCCCCGTTGCTTGCGTCCACTTCGAGCTTCGTGGTGCCGAACGACGTCGCATTCCGGATTCGCTTGGACGACACCATTACCAGCGAAGATTCGAGCGTTGGCGATCCCTTCAGTGCAACGGTCGTTGACCAGGGGGAATACCAAAATGCACGAGTGTACGGTCACATCACGGACATTCAAATGTCGGGCAAGGTCAAAGGCCACACCAGCATGGTGCTTCGCTTTGACCGTCTGGTGATGCCCGACGGCCGCCGGGCTCCGATTCACGCTGAAATTGTTGAACTCTATCACGCGCCTTCGGGCGAGAAGGTCGATGTGGAAGGAGCAATCGAATCAGGTGGTCGAGGCCGCAAGAGCATCGAGCATACGGCCATCGGAGCCGGCGCTGGTGCTTTGCTAGGTGGAATATTCGGCGGAGGCAAAGGAGCCGGCATCGGGTCCGTCATCGGCGGCGTGGGCGGTCTTGGCACTACTGCATTCCACGGGCATCAGAAGATCACGCTCAGCAGTGGGCAGGAGATGTTGATTCGAATTACGGGCCGCTGAAAAGATCACGAGCGCTGAAAAGGCCTGCAGACACAGCGCTCGCTTGTTGTCAGAAGTCGGAGAGGAAGCAACTACCATGAGTGCAGTTCCGAACTTATCGTCAGGTTCTCTAAGGAGAGCCGCTCGTTCTCTGGGCCTCTTGGCACTGCTCGCGAGTTCCTCGGCGTGGGGACAGGTCGTGCAATCCAACGCGGCCGACTGTCCCAGTGCGCCGAAGAGTCTCCCGCTGAATACCTACGACGAGCAAGTGCAGTATCTCGCGACTCCTGATTGTCGGACCAGTCTTCTCGATTCGATCCAGTTTATTCCACTCAGTCGGGAGAACGAGAACTTCTACGCGTCGTTTGGGTTCTGGATTCGCGAACGCGGGGAGTATGTCAGCAACCCAAACTTCTCAGACAATCCTCCCGGAAATATTTATCAGATGCAGCGTTATTTCCTGCACGCGGACGTTCATTTGGGCGAACGCTTCCGCTTCTTTGGCGAACTGGCAACGAGTCTGGTGGATGGCAGAAACGGCGGGCCGCGACCGAGCCTGGATGAAGAAAAGATGTATGTCCACCAGGGTTTCTTCGATCTGGGCCTGTGGAGGTCGGGCCGCGACAGCCTCACGCTGCGAACTGGTCGACAGGAGATTGCGCTTGGATCGCAGAATCTGGTCTCGACTCGTGACGGTCGCAATATCCGGCGCAGCGTCGATGGGGCCCGGCTTACTTGGGTAAAAGGCGATTGGACGGTTGACCTGCTTGCCGTCAGGCCAACACTGGAGAATACGGACTATTTCGACAATCCACCCAACCATAGTCAAAGTTTTTGGACCGCTTATGCAGTCCACCCATTTCGATTTCTGCCGCGCGGCAATATCGATCTCTACTACATGGGACTCGACAACAAGAGTGTGCCCTTCGACGGCAAAGGAAAGGGCCGAGAACAGAGGGAGACAATCGGAACACGATTGTGGGGAAGCACCGAGCATTGGGATTACAACGACGAACTCACCTTTCAATGGGGTTGGTTCGGTTCAGGCGACATTCGAGCCTGGGCCGTTTCAACGGAACACGGCTATCGTTTGGAGCAAGTTCCTCTGAGCCCAAGATTTGCCCTGCGAGCGGTCGCTTTCAGCGGTGATCAGAACCCATCAAGCCGCAATGTCGGCACATTTAACTCCATCTACGAGAAAGGCCCGTATTTCAGCTATGCAGAGCTGTTCGCCCGGCGCAATTTGGTCGCGCTGCAACCTTCGGCGGACCTGAAACTGATGAAGACCGTCTCGTTGACGTTCAACCCGGCTTTCTTCTGGCGAGAAAGTACGAGCGACGGCCTATATAGCGTTGGGAATGCCGTCATCGTTCCGGGCTCGAAGAGCAACGCTCGGTTCATTGCGACGCAGGCCTCCACCCAACTGCAGTGGCGCATGACTCGCAACCTCACCTGGTTCACCGAGTATGGACACTTTTTTGCCGGCGACTTCCTGAAACAGTCCACCCCGGGCAAGAGCATTAATTATTGGACCGGCTGGCTCGACATTAGGTTTTGACGATTGAATCGATTTCGAAGAGGAACGAAATGGGAGTCTCAAACACGACAATAAGTGATGCGATACAGGTTCCGCCTTCCAGCGGGGCTTTCGTCAAGCCAAGCATACGTCCCGAAGCTCGATCTAAGACTCCGCTGTGGAAAGCGTTGGCGCCAATCGCAATCGCTGTCGTCCTCGCACTGGTGCCTGTGCCTTCGGGTCTGGCTCTTCATGCGTGGTACTTCTTTTCGATTTTTGTTGGTGTAATTGTCGGCCTCGTTCTCGAACCGTTGCCCGGCGCTGCCATCGCGATAATCGGCATCACTGTCGTTACAGTGCTCGGACGTTTTGCGCTGTTCAGTCCTCAACAATTGTCGGAGTCGGGTTTTCGCCCGGCGAATGCTGCTCTAGCCTGGGCACTGTCCGGATATAGCAATTCGACTGTGTGGCTCATCTTCGGAGCCTTCATTCTCGCGCTAGCCTACTCCAGCACCGGGCTCGGCCACCGCATTGCTCTCGTCATCATCAAGCGCATGGGAAAGAGCACTCTTTTGCTAGGGTACGGGATCGCCCTGGCCGATACGATTTTGGCGCCGTTCATACCTTCGCCCACTGCGCGCAGCGGAGGAATCATCTATCCCATCGCGAGCGATCTGGCTCTCGATTTCGGCTCCAAGCCAAACGACGCTTCTTCACGCCGCGTCGGGTCCTATCTAATGTGGGTCGCCATCATGACCACGTGCGTGACCAGTTCGCTGTTTCTTACTGGAGCATCTTTTAATTTGCTGGCTGCCGGATTTGTTGAAAAGCTTGCACACGTTGAGATTCGATGGACCGATTGGTTTATCACGGCCGCCCCCGTAGTGCTCCCGCTTTTGATTCTCACTCCTCTCTTGACTTATTGGCTCTATCCGCCAGAGGTAAAGCGCAACAGTGAAGTCTCGAACTGGGCAGCGACGCAGCTTGAAAAAATTGGGCCACTGACTCGCAACGAGATGATCCTAACGGGCGTTGTTGTGCTCTCGCTGGTGTTGTGGGTCGCAGGAGGCGCGTACGTTGGCGCCGCAACGGTTGCAGGCATCGCAGTTTCCCTGATGTTGATCACCGGAGTGCTTACCTGGAACGATATCGCGGGACACAAGCGCGCCTGGACTACGTTCGCCTGGCTGGGCGCACTCATTGCCCTCTGCGATGGACTGAACCGAGTTGGCTTCGTCAAATGGTTTGCTGACGGCATCGCTGGGCACATGCACGGATTGTCGCCCCACCTCGCGATGCTCATTCTCCTCGCTCTGTTCTTCGTGGCCCATTATGTGTTCGCCAGCGTGGATGCCTACACGACCGCGTTGCTGCCCGTGATTCTATTGACGGGCGCTGCCATACCAGGCATTCCCGTGAAGGAATTCGCCCTGCTCCTGTGCATGGAACTGGGAATCATGG
>Ga0210410_10001086_pt1 | contig 26373 bp, 22 predicted proteins | sample IncBWC4MmetaG_FD_161058 | JGI IMG/M metagenome (GOLD analysis project Ga0210410, IMG submission 161058) | Forest soil microbial communities from Barre Woods Harvard Forest LTER site, Petersham, Massachusetts, United States - Inc-BW-C-4-M | ecosystem: Environmental > Terrestrial > Soil >... | reverse complement strand
GGCGTAGATGATGGCTTCGAGTTTGGCTTTAAGGCTCATGGGCTCCTAGCTGTTAGCTGCTGCGCTTACCGCCAATCGTCCCGTACCGCTGCCTGCTCCGTCATGACCGCCTCAAATCCCACATGCCTGCGCAGCAGGATTTCGCCAAACAAGCGGTCTTGCCGCAGTTGGATGGCTTGCAGACGCACCATTTCCAGCAGCGCCAGAAACATGCAGACCAGCGCCTGCCGCGATTCAACGTTGCGTAGCATCTGCTTCAATCGGATCGGCCGATCTTCCAACGCCAGGCGCCGCCGCAGGTACTCAATCATCTGGCCGACGGTGACCGTTTCTTCGTCCACCTGAATCATCGGGCGGTTGCGGGCACGATCGAGGATCTGCTGGAAAGTTTTTACCAGGTCAATGACGTCGGCGGCCATCTCTGGCTCCGTGCCTTCAGACTCGTTAAACTCTTTCAGCGCCGGATTGGACCACACCGCATCTTCTATCTGCTGTTTCTGCATCAGCATCTGCGCCGCCGACTTGAATTTCTCGTGCTCGATCAGGCGATTGACGAGTTCGCCGCGTGGGTCCTCTTGAGCGTCTGAGGCAGCGGACGGATCGCGTGGCAACAGCATCTTCGACTTGATGTGAATCAGAACCGCAGCCATATAAATGAACTCGGCCGCGACATTCACATCCAGCTCACGCAGTTTTTCCACGTACGCCAGATACTGTGCCGTGATTCTCCCGATCGGGATATCGTAAATGTCAATATCTTGCGTGCGAATCAGGTGAAGCAGCAGGTCGAGTGGCCCGTCGTACACATCGCCAACGCTGACGGAGAAGGGAAAATCGCTTTCCTCTTTTCGAGACTCCTCTTGCTCACGCGGCGCAGAACTTCCCACCAGTGTCGGACGAAGGTCCAATGCCGCAGTGCCATCGAAAGCGATTTTTACTTCTTCCCCCATAGCGCTTTGTCCATCTACTTCGCAGCCTGCGGAGGCCGCGGGGCCTCGTATTCGAGCGAAATGCCCATGGCATCGCGCACTTCGTTCATCGTCGAGCCAGCAAGCTTGCCTGCACGTGCCGAGCCAGCCTCCAGAATATCCCAAGCCAGCCGCGGATTGTCCTCATATTTCTTGCGCCGCGCCTGCATGGGATTCAAGATGTTAACCAGAGCGTCGGCGGCCCAGCCTTTGCACTCGATGCACCCGATCCCCGCAGAACGGCAACCTTCGTTCACTTTGGCCATTGTGGGGCGATCACTGAATATCTTATGGAGGTCGCCGACCGGGCAAACATCAGGGTTGCCGGGATCCGTGCGGCGTACGCGAGCCGGATCAGTCACCATGGTTTTCAGCTTTTGTCGCACCACAGGTTCGGGATCGGTGAGCAGGATGGTGTTTCCGTAAGACTTCGACATCTTGCGTCCGTCGGTTCCAGGGAGCTTGGGTGTTCGCGTGAGCAGCGGCTGCGGTTCCGGCAAAACCTCGACGCCATTACGCTTGTAAAACAGATTGAACCGGCGTGCGATCTCGCGAGTCAATTCCACGTGGGGTACCTGATCTTCGCCCACGGGAACGAAATCGCCTTTGTAGATGAGAATGTCCGCCGCCTGCAACACCGGGTATCCCAGAAAGCCATAGGTGCTCAAGTCCTTCTCTGTGATGTTGTCCCGTTGCTCCTTGTAAGTCGGCACCCGTTCCAGCCAGCCCAGCGGCGTGATCATCGAGAACAGCAGATGTAACTCGGCATGCTGCGGCACGTGTGATTGGATGAACATAGTACAGCGCTCGGGATCGAGCCCGGCAGCCAGCCAGTCGAGCAACACTTCGATTGAGTTTTCCTTCACGCGTGAAGTGTCCGCGTAATCGGTGGTGAGCGCGTGCCAGTCCGCCACAAAGAAGAAACATTCGTATTGGTCCTGCATACCCACCCAGTTTTGGAGGGCGCCGACATAATTGCCCAAATGCAATTTGCCGGTCGAGCGCATTCCGCTGACCACGCGTTTCCGTTGTGTGGATCCAGAAGGCATCAGATTCTCAAGAGGAGGATGTAGTTAAACGTATCGATCACGGGATAGATCAGTTTACTGAGGAGTCCCGGTGCCAGAAATACCAGCGCCATCAGGCCAAATACGCCGACCGTATCGTAAATCCGTAGGGCGCCGGGGGGTAGGAAGTGCCGCAAGACATGGCTGCCATCGAGCGGTGGCACGGGAATGAGATTAAAGACCCCAAGCACGATGTTGATCACCATCAACTCGTAGACAAGAACAATGAGTGGCATCAGAAACGAATCGGTTTGTTTTGCAAGGATATCCAGATGACTTGGATATGCGAGAGGAATCACGTGGACAATACCTGCGCCCAATTGTGAGCTGACCGAAATAATAATCAAGACCAGCACTGCGCCCGTCGCGACAACGAAGTTGCTGATCGGTCCAACCACTGACGTCAGGATGTCATCCAGGACCGGATTCTTAAAATTCCGAGGATCGACCGGGGTAGGTTTGGCCCAACCTATCACTGGAAGACCGTAGTACATGGCGATCAACGGTAGCACGACAGTGCCGATTGGATCGATGTGCTTGATGGGATTCAGCGTAACCCGGCCCAGCATGCGCGCGGTCGGATCGCCGCGGCGGTTTGCCATCCAGGCGTGCGCCGATTCGTGGATACTGATCGCGAACAAGAAAACGATCAGCTGAAACAGTTTGTCAACAAGCTGCAGGGTCATTCGACGTTGGATTTGATACTAACATGCGGACCTTGGAATCCCGCCAGATCACGCGGTCTTGGCGGCTCCCAGGGCTGCGTCTTCAGCCGCATAGTCGAATTGCGCAGCGTCCAGCGCAGGTGGATGGGCGCGCAGGTCAGCGATAGTCCGACGGAGGCCCTCGTTCACCGAAACCGTTTCCTTGTAGCCGAGTTCACTGCGGATGCGGCTGGTGTCGTACGCCAGATCCTGAGAGTAGTTGTAGGTATCTCGCAGGTGAGGCGGCAGCGAGGCCCGTGGCAGAGATACAACTTCGCCCGCCCAACCCACCAGTTTTGCCAACAGTCGCACCCGTTCGGCGGTCGTGGGAACGGATTCTTCTCCGACGTTGTAAATCCGCGCGCTTCCACGATCATCCGTGACCGCCAGCGTGATCGCAGCGGCAATATTCTCGACGTATCCATGCGACCAGCGCCAGCGCGCATGATTGTCATCCAGCAGAATCGCGGGGCGGCCATCATCCATACGCTTGAGGTGAGCAGAAAATCCGTGGCGGTTGTCACCGGGGCCGTATACCGCTGGCAGGCGCAAAATCGTGGCGGCCAATTCTGGATCGCTCATCACTACTCGTTCAACCAGGATTTTCTCGTAGTTGTAGAGCAAGTCATCGGGACCCTTAGCTTGCTTGCGATAGGGGTAGAAATTTTCCCGCAAGCGAGACTCTTCAGACAGCAGGCTACGAGCATTGACGGCGCTCTCAATCCCAATCAGAACGCCATAGGCGCCGTAAACGTCGCCGCTGCTGGGAACCACCAACCGCCGAGCCACGCCTTTGAACGTGCGCACAACCGCTTCGGCGTCACGCTCGCCCATCGCGACCATGTGCAGCACGACGTCGGGTTTCCACGAGACCAGCTCGGAGGGAAAACTCAAGACTGGGAACGCCGCCGACGCGCTGTGGACGTGGCGAACGCTCTCGGGCAGTTCGGGTTCGTGCTCGCCGCGATGAAAAATCGTCACTTCATGTCCGCCTGAAATCAGGCGGCGCACCACGTGAGGTCCGATGAAAGCGGTGCCACCAACGATCAGAACGCGCATAACTGGCTACCGCTTCTCGAAGGCTTTGCGCAGTTCTTCCGGCGCGATTGGCTTCACCTTGATCGGTTTGGCAGGAATTCCGCCCACGACATGGAAGGGCTCAACGTTTTTCGACGCCACGCTCATCGATCCCACCATGCCGTGCTCACCCACCTTCACCCCGCTAAGCACCGTGGCGTGATAGGTGATGCGAGCCTTCGGCCCAATCTCGGTGCGGTGATTGTCCACCAACATCCCGTCGTTGAGGTCGTGCGCGTGGGAATAGACATTAGCGTAATCGGACACGGACGAACCTTCGTGAATGATGATTTCGCCGCGGTCGTCCAGCAGCACATACTTATGAATCGTGCAGTTGTCTTCAATGGTCAGGTTGTATCCGAACGAGACCTCGACGCCGTGAAATATCTTTACATTCTTGCCGCAATGTTTGAGCACGTGGCGCGCCAGCATTGCCCGAACTCGGTGTCCCAGCCAGTGATTCAGGCCCGCCGGCGAGCGGTCGTACATCATCCAAAACCAGATCAGCGGCTTGCGTTCGGCGTATTTTACAGCGTCCACGTCACCGTAGGATTCCGGCTCCAGGGTGGCGTTGCGTGGATCGAACGAGTGAATCAAAACCTGTTCCGCCAGAGCTGCGCTCGCACCCGGCGTGGCGTATGGACGTCCCAGGTAAAGCTCGTGCAATTCGTTCCGGACGACATCGCTGCGATGTTGCGGATCGCGGTTCATGAACTCCTGATCCAGCCGGTCGATCCACGCCAGAAACGCCTTTTCGGCAGCCGGCGTGGGATTGAGAACGCGATATTCGTATCGGGGCATAGCCGCCTCGCTCAAGAATTCGGCAAGCTTCAAACATAGCATACCGAGCGAGCCGGGCCGGTCACTGGCGCTTTGATCGGTCAGGCGAAGTGCCTCCGAGCTTCGCTCGAACGGACGAGTTAGAGACCCATCGCCACGCAATCTAGGCACAATGCTTTATAATTCGCGCCGCGTGATCACTCTCGCCCGCAAACTCCGCGTCGTGGACTACTTCGCCCTGGGCTGGGGCACGATGGTCGGCGTCGGATGGCTCGTAGTGATGGATGACTGGCTGTTGCGCGGCGGCGTATTGGGTGCCATTCTTGGCTTCACAATTGGCGGGATGCTGCTGCTGCCGATCGGCTATGTATACGGCCGGCTGGTCACGGCGATGCCGGATGCAGCCGGTGAAGTCGCCTACACCGCCAAAGTATTTCCGCGCTCGGTCAGCTTTGCCACGGGCTGGATGATGATCCTTGCCTACTTCATCGTATGTCCATGGGAGGCTGTGGCGGTCGGCAAGATCGCGGGCTACATCTTTCCCGCGCTGGATTCGATGGAACTCTACCGCATCGCAGGCCGGCCAGTTTACCTGCCACACTTGGCGATCGGCCTCGGCCTGACCGGGCTGCTCACTCTGCTCAACTATCGCGGTATCCGTTTGAGCGCCACTTTCCAAAACTGGACCGCATTCGGAACGCTGGCTTTGTTTGTGCTGTTTGTCGAGGTCGGAGTCAGCAAAGGCTCGCCACGCAATTTCCCGCCGCTGTTTACCCATAGTCCGTTCGTATCCGTGCTCCTGGTGATGCAGATTGTGCCCTACTTTATGACGGGGTTTGAATCGGTGGTAAAGGGCGCGGAAGAGGCCAGCCCTGAATTTCGCGCCAGTGGGTTCTTCAAGGCCATATGGATGGCGATCGTGGTTGGCATTCTTTTCTACGTCATCGTGGTCGCGGCCGTCGGATATGTCGCCCCGTGGCAGCAGCTCACCCATGAAAAATTCATGACCGCGGTCGCTTTCGAGCGCGCCGTGGGCTCGCGGTGGATTGTAAGCGTTATACTGGCCGCCGCGCTGCTATCGCTGTTCAAGGTGTTCAACGGAAATTTTGTAGCCGCGAGCCGGATGGTGTTCGCCGTGGGGCGTCGCGGTTTGGTGGACCAGCGTCTTGGCCATGTGCACCCGCGTAATCGGACGCCGTCGGTTGCCGTGCTCTGTGTCGGACTGGCCACCGCAGCGTGCATGTTTCTGGGCGATGCCATGCTGGTGCCGATTTCCGAAGTTGGCTCGGTGGCTTCCGCCGTGGGGTGGCTGGCGGCTTGCGCTGCCTATTACCGGATGGGCCCGGCGGCGCGCGAACGCTTTGTCGCTGGCGTGGGGGTGATTGTGGGACTGCTCATGATCTTGATGAAAATTCTCCCCGGCATACCAGGACATTTCAGTGGGTACGAATGGCTGGCACTGGGAATTTGGAGCCTGATTGGACTCGGCCTGAGCCGGCGACGACGATCTGTCCCGGCTGTTCCTGCACAGTCCTGACCGGACACTAAGTAAGCGAGGAAAAAACGTATGCGAACCGCGCCTTTCCAAACCTTGCTGGTGGTGCTCATCGTTCTGAGCTGCGCCCTCGCTGTCTGGGCCGCTTCTCCAATGCAGGCCTTTGACCTGGTCATCACCAACGGCCACATCATCGATGGCACCGGGTCGCCCTGGTACTCAGGCGACATCGGCATCCGCGACGGCAGGATCGCGGCCATCGGCAATCTGGCTGATGCGCCGCGTACACGAACCATCGATGCTGGCGGCAAGGTCGTTGCCCCGGGCTGTATCGATATGCTTGGGCAATCGGAACTGACGATCCTTGTCGATCCGCGCTTGCCTTCGAAGATTTACCAGGGCATTACCACGGAAATCACGGGAGAAGGTGCGTCGGCCGGGCCGCTTAACGATGCCATCATTCTGGCGGACCGTCCAACCTATGAACACTACCAACTCACCCCGGACTGGCGCACTTTCCGGCAGTATTTTGCCAGGCTCGAAAAGCAGGGCATCGGGATCAATCTCGCCAGCTACGTGGGTGCGACAACCGTACGCCGAAACGTGTTGGGAGACGACGACAAACAGCCTACGCAGGAACAACTGGAACAGATGAAAGAACTGGTGCGGCAAGGCATGCGCGACGGCGCGGTCGGGGTTTCAACCTCGTTGCAATATGCGCCCGCTCCTTACGCCAAGACTGAAGAGTTGATTGCGTTGGCCACGGAAGCTTCGAAATACGGCGGAATTTATGCCACGCATATGCGCAATGAGAGTGATTCGGTGCTTGCGGCGATTGACGAGGCTCTGCGTATTGGGAAAGAGGCGCACATCCCGGTTGAAATCTGGCACATCAAAGTTGCGGGCAAAGAGAATTGGGGACGCATGCCGGAAGTGGTGGCCAAGATCAACTCCGCCCGCGCGCAAGGCGTCGACGTGACCGCGAACACCTACGCTTATACTGCATGGTTCAATGGCATGTCGGCGTTTATTCCGCATTGGGCGCATGATGGCGGCGATGCCAAGCTGATCGAACGTTTGCGAGACCCAGCGATGAGGGCTCGCATACGAAAAGACCTCATGACTCCGTCCAAAGACTGGGACAACGAGTGGCAGGAGATTCCCGGCCCTGAATCGCTCTTGATCGAAGTGGTGCAGAACCCGAAACTGCTTCCGCTGCAAGGCAAGACGCTGGCGGAGGTGGCGAAAATCTGGAACAAAGATCCGATCGATGCACTCTTCGATCTGCTGATCGAAGATAACGCGTTCACGGAAGTCGCGGTGTTTGGCATGTCGGAGCCCGACGTCACTCTCGCTCTACAGCAGCCCTGGGTTTCAATCGACAATGATTCTTCCGGAACGTCTCCGGAAGGAATTCTCGGCCAGGAACATCCCCACCCGCGGGCTTACGGCACGTTTCCGCGCATCCTGCGCAAGTACGTTCGAGAAGAGAAAAAGCTCACATTGGAAGATGCCATTCGTAAGTTCTCGGCTCTGCCTGCGCAGCGTCTTCGACTGACTGACCGCGGAGTGTTGAAGGCAGGCATGTGGGCCGACCTGGTAGTGTTCGACCCGGCAACGGTGCGCGATGTGGCCACGTTCGACCAACCCAATCAGTTGTCACAGGGAATGGAATACGTGCTGGTGAACGGAACGCCGGTGATTGATCAGGGCAAGATGACGGAAGCGAGGCCCGGGAAAGTGCTGCGCGGTGCGGGTTACACGCCGTGATTTTCGTGATCTGTTTCGTCGGCCTTTGAAAAAGAGCGGAGCGACGCCGATAGGAAGGCGCGGGTCTCCTCCCGTTCTTCCTCGTTGATGTCGGCGAAAAAATTTTCCGCCTCGTTTTCCAGGGAGTCGAAGTCTGGGCGCACCATCAGAGTCCCCTCACGGTTTGAGTGCAGCTTGCGTTTCCGGGGCCAATATCGTCGCCACGTGCGGTTCCGACAGCGTTCCTGTGATGTTGAACCCAGCAGCGCCTTCCTGCGTCAGTTTCAGATCCAGGATGCGAGTCAGCGACGCAGTGCCGCTCACTCGATAGATTCCGCCCGGAGTCTCCAGCTTGCCGTCCTGAATTTCAAGCTTGCCATCGCGCAGTATCAAGTGACCTGCCAAACGACGCATCTGTAGTGGTCCGGTTCCCTCGGCGAGTACGACGTGACGCAACAGACCATCACGTGCATCGATCTTCAGTGTGCTGGCTGCGGAAGCGAACAATTCAGTCGCGTCCAGGCCCGAGGCCTTGACCCGGTAGGTCGCTGTTGCTGAACCTGTGATCCAATCATCGTGCATGCTTTCAGAAAGCTGATCGAGCGCAACCCGCTCCAGCGTGCCGCTGCCGCTATACTCCGGGGGCTTTGCGGTGAAGTCCGCTTTCCATTCGCCGACATGCTTGCCGCCCAAAACATCGCCGCGCAGATCAGACAATCGCAGTTTGCCCTCATCGAGTTCCACGTCCGCCGAGATCCGGTTGCCGACAAGTTTACGAATTACTATCCGGTTGGCCGAGAGTTTGCCCACTGCGCGTACCGTGAGCAGGTAGGGAACACCAGTCGCCGGCGAAGAAAGAAAGCGATACCACGGCTGTTTGGGAATATGCGGATTGACTAACGCGTTCACTCGATCCATGGCGATCTCGTCGGCACGGAGATCGAAACGAATCGGGCAGGGGGCCGGCGTGGTGCAACGCCGCGGCAGCGCCATGGAGCCGGACCACGAAGTGCCGGCGATCGAAGCCGTCAGGTTCTGCACGTTAACCTGCTCCGGTGTCAGGATAAGACTCGCGGAAGCAATTTCCACTGGCGCATTCAGTCCACGAACTTCGGTATGGATTGAATGCAGCTGTGCCTTTCCAACTGCGCTGGGCGCGACAAACCCCGCCCAAAGGCCGCCGATTTGCAAATCGACTTTGGCCCAACCTTCAGCCGCAGGCTGGCGAGCTGGAATTCCCACCGTCCGCGCCAACTGCAGCAGCCGTTGTACCTGCGCGTCTCCCTGGACCGTGAAGCCGTATCCGGACCGCGAAGCCCAGCCGCGCACGGTCGCGGGCGCTGGCCTTCCCAACGGTAAGTCGAGCGGACCCATCTCCAGGCGAGTCTCGGGCGGAGGAACGGGGGCCAAGGCTGCGCGTGATTTTGGACCGCTCACCGGAGACACTTTGAACGGGACTCTTCCCAGCACCAATTCTGTCTTTGTGAGTTTCGATCCGAGTTGGAAGTCCGAGGTTTCACCGCTACCTTCCCAGACAACATTGCCGGCCGGAGCATTGACAGCGCGTCGGACTTTCACATTCCCTGCCAATTGGCCAGTTGCAACCAGATCATCCGGCATACCTTGTTTGGCATGGCGTGCCAAAGCAATCAGCGACTGGATTGGCAGAGCTTGAGCGGTCAGAACCAGATCGTACTCACGAGTTGAGAAGAGTTTATTGACGTTCCCGTTGAGCGCGATCGCGCCATCGCCCACCGGAGCCGTGCAGGCAACCTCGGACAAAATCTGATCCGGCGAACTGAAGTGTCCGCTGCACTGGGCTGACAGGCGCAAATCACCGCCGCCAAGAATGTCATAGCGACGGAAGTCTTGCGCTGACGCCGCAGCTTCTAGAACCAGATTGGCGGGGGTACCCGTAATTGTGGCAGAAACCTTGAGCCCTCCGCGCCAGCCCTTGTCGTTGCCATAGACGAGCTTCGTGACTTGGCCGAGTTGCGCACGGTCCCACAGCAGGCTGAACTGCAAAGGCGTCTCGCGCAGCGTCACTGCCCTCTGCCACGATCCGTTTACACTGACCAGACCAGTGTCGCTGAGATTGAAATCGGTTCGCACCGGCTGCGCTTTCAGCCGCATGCCCCAGGCGTTTTCCGAATCCTGCCACAAAGCGAAATCGGCTTCAGTCAGTGCGTACGGTTTTTTCTCCGGGCCGAACTTGAAATTGATGCGGCCGCGGCTAGCTTCTATGTAGGGAAAGCCCGGACGCGTCTCGGTCTTCTTCTTGCTGGTCGGGGCGACAGGGATCTTGGCTGCCCGCTCGACCAGAGTCTCCACATTCCAATGTCCTTCCGCGTTCCGCACGAGATTTAGGCTCGGCTCAGTCAGGTTCAGCCGCGCGATCTCCAGTCGTCCACGCAAAAGCGAAGTCACACGCAGCGACGCCGTTACTTGCTGGGCGCGAAGCATGGGCTCGGCTCCGAAGGCAGCATCGTCGTGGATTACGAAGTTCTCCAGATCGAACCCAAGCTGCGGGAGCAGGCGAAGGTTCACTGCCGCGACATCCACCTGCCGTCCCAGGGCCATACTTATAGAATTGACGATCCGGGTCCTGAGCCGATTTGCACCCGGCCGGACAAGAAACAGCGCCAGTAGCAGAAGAACGCCCAGCGTGAGAACTCCGCGCCTTGATCGCCAAAAAATCACTGCACCACCCTGAACGTACGCCGCCACCGAGTTTCATCGAAGAAGTGGATCACCACATGAGCCAGGAACCCGACTCGCTGGCTGACTTCTCGCTCCAGATACTGCCCCGCCGGGGTCTCGAACGACCAGTAGACGAACATGGGCCGCCCAATCACGTTGCCCTGCGGAATGAAACCCCAATAACGGCTGTCGAGACTTACATCGCGGTTATCACCCATGCCGAAATAGCTGTTCGGAGGCACGACCACGTCGTCACCCTGAATGTGCTGCGGCAAAGCTAGTTCCCAGTCCGGAGTCACGCTGTTGGACTCAGTCGGCGCCACCGCAGGGAAATTGTCGCGGTAAGGATTGTAGCTGAGCTCGCCGCTTTGATGGATCACGTAGGGCTCATTCAGCTTTTCTCCGTTGCGGTAGACTACGCCGTCGCGCAAATGAATGCGGTCTCCGGGAATACCGATGATTCGCTTCACGATGTAAAGCCCAGCCTCCGACACCGAGAGAAACACTACGATGTCGCCGCGGCGGATCTGGCGGTAGGGCATGATGGGGCCAAGCCACCGCGTCCGCGGCGCAAACTGCTCGCGGTTCACGAACACGTGGTCCCCGATCAGCAGAGTGTTCTCCATCGAACTGGAAGGAATCTCAAATGCCTGCACGATGAACGTAATAATGAACAGCCCGGTTACCAGCACGGCTGCCAGAGAAGCGAGAAACTCGACGGTGGTTTCGCGCGGCTTTTCCACCTGCGCATTTTCTTTCTTAGCCACTAGTTTTTCCTGTTAATGGGCGATGCCGCCCTTAGTTGACTACTCGAAATGTCCGGTCCCAGCGCGTGAGCTGGAACAAATGGCTGACCGCATAGGCGAAGTGATAAAGTTTATCACCTGGCGTGGAAGAAATCGGCAAGTCGTTCTCCACACTCCGAACCGACCAATAGATCAGCAGCGGACGCCCGACGATGTTCTCGCGCGGCACGAAGCCCCAGTAGCGGCTGTCCAGGCTTTCGTCCCGATTGTCACCCAGCACGAAATAGTGCCCTTCTGGAATAATCAGCTGGCGGTCCTCGACCAGTTTCCTCATTTGCAGCCACCAATCCCCTTCAATGCCCGGAGGTGAAATGTCCAGACGGGGAAACTCGTCCCGAAACACTTCGTCTGGCGTTCGATCCGGGACCGCAGGAGAGAGGTAGCGCGCGTAAAGCTCGCGCAGAGCGGAACCGTTCACATAGACCTGCCGGTTAATGATGCGCACGCGATCCCCAGGCACGCCCACCACTCGCTTCACAAAGTGTTCGCTGGGATGAACCGGATAGTGAAAGACGATGATGTCGCCACGCCGCACCGGCCGATACGGCAACACGCGATCCAACCATCCACCGCCGCCGAAGCGCAGTTTGTCCACCAGCAGGTAATCGCCGATCAGCAGAGTGTTCTCCATGGACTCGGAGGGAATCTGGAAAGCCTGGATGACAAATGTGATGACAAAGACTGCGATCACCACCGTGGCCAGCAGCGATTGCAGCGAAATCAACCAATCTCCTTGCGGCGTTTTCCCCATTAAAGTTCTGGCGAAGCGCGTCCTCTACGGGGCGCCTTGCCACCCAAATCCTCCGCGAGCGAAGCCAGGTGTTCCAGCACCTGGTGGGCCGCACCCTGTTCGGCATTCTTTTTGGTGGAACCTTCGGCCCGGCCTATAAACTCAGTCTCGCCGTGATTGCCCACCGCTTGCAATCGAACCTCAACCGTAAAAGTTTTGCTGTGCTCAGGACCCAACTCTTTCACCAATACATAAGATGCCTGCGGACGGCCGGTGGCCTGGAGTCTCTCCTGCAGGGCTGACTTGTAGTCGGTAACCGGCAAGCTGCTTCCGTCCCGGGCCAGGCGTTCGACCTCCGGAGTAACGACATGCTGCAACACCACGCGCCGGACCGTCTCCAGCCCGCTATCCACATACATCGCGCCCAGCACGGCTTCCAGGCCGTCCACCAGCAGGGCGGTCTTGTTGCGCCCTCCGCTTTTTTCTTCGCCCCGACCCAGGCGCAAGTAGTGCCCCAGTTCAAGTTGCCGGGCGACGCGGATAAGATGCTTTTCGCTGACCAGGTGGGCCCGCAGTTTGGACAACTCTCCTTCTCGAAAATGCGGGAAGCGGTGAAACAACTCTTCGGTCGTAATCAGCCCAAGGACGGCGTCTCCCAAAAACTCGAGCTGCTCGTTGTCTCCCACTCGGGCTGCCGGCGGGTTCGCCAGCGATTCGAGTTCACGGGCTTGCGAGCTATGGGTGAGCGCCTGTTCCAGCAAGTCCGGACGCGAAAACTGATACTCCAGAGCATGCTCCAATTCCGAGATGTTCCGCGACTTCATGATCCGATTGAAATGTAGGCGCGGGCGTCCGCGCCCGTGCGGCGCCAGTTGGAATTCGGTTCCACGACTGCGATCTTGGTGGTGCCAAAGAAACGTAGCAAGCTACGTTTCTACAGTTAACCTCTCATCAGCTTGCGGGCCACGCTAGTGAGCAGGAGGGGTCGAGTTCGGAGCAGCGCTGGCCGGTGGTTTGGCAGAGGGTGGGCCACTATTGCCCGGGTTAACGCCGCCCGTCAACTGCACCAACCGGTCACGTTCATGACGCGCCGTCGTTCCCGCTGCGGTTCCTTCCTGAGTCAATTCTACCGCCCGGTTGGCTTCTTTCAACGCATCCGCATACCTGGCCTGCTTATCTAGAGCCAGTGCCAGTCGCAGCACGACCACTGGGTCCGGCTGGGCTGGATAGGCATCGATCGATTTGCGGAAATAGCCTTCCGCATCCGCGTATTTCTCCTGGCTGTACTCGATCGTACCCAGGACTGAATATGCGCTCGACCGCAATAGTCCCTTGTACGCCTCGACCTGGCCTGGAGCCGCATTTGCCGGGATCGCAACATCCGTGTCCACGGTTTCCAGAGAGTGCAGCGCGTATTTCCTGGCCTGATCAAAGCGCTGATCCTTGTCGAGATCGGTATCCCGCGTGCGCTCCGCCATCACTTCCGAAACCGCAATCAGCGCCTCGGGATCGTCAGGATCCAGTTTCAGCAGCTTCTGCGCCATCTCCGACATTTTGTCGCCGTTGTTCGCAGTCTGATAGCCGCGCATCGCCGTCTTGTAAAGCAGCGCGCGCAGTTCGCTGTCGGGGTATTTGGCCGCGAACTCGTCCGCTGCCTTTTCTACGCCGGCTGGATCCTTCTGATTGGCCACCGCCGCGTTATAAGCGTCAAACTCCGGCTGCGTCTTGGCTTGCGGCGGACGTTTCCCCTGCGGCGGCGCGGGTGCAGTCGACGCTTGCTGACTCGCTCCCGGCGCCCCACCAGCCGGCTTTGGCTGGGCAGGCGCAGACTGCTGCGCGGCTGCCACCGCCGCCACCGCTAGCATCCCCAATATCACCGCTGCTCGCTTCATGCTCTCTCCTTGGTTGAGACTCTAGCAGATTCGAATCAAGGTATGCCTACATGCATACCGCAATCTTCACTCTGGCTGCGGGCTGCGGGGCGGCTCATAAGGCTGTTGAATCCCGCGCTCGGCAGCGGCTTTGGCTTCCGGCAATGCTCCGCCCGCCGTGAGCGCAGCACGGTACTGGACGAGGGCCGCCTCGCGATCTTCCTGCAAATCGTAAATCCTTCCCAGGTAAATATGAGACCACGCCACTACCTTGGGCTCATGCGCGACATTCAAAGCCTGCTCGAAATAGTTGCGCGCCCCGGGCATATCGCGGCTCATGGTGGCGACTTGCGCAAGAATGAAAAGAGCCCGTCCCGGATCCTCGCGCTTCTCATCGAGCGCTTGCTGCGCCAGTTTCTTGGCCGCTTCGGGGTCTCCCGTGGACAAGCGCTGCTCCGCGGTGACCAGCAATTTGCCCTCCGCGGGCCGCGACAGGTGCAACAATTCGGGGTCGGCCTGGCTGGCAAACTTTACCTGCGCCGCGTTCTTCTGTTCCTTGTGCACATCAATGCCGCCGATGAAGTCTGAGTAAGCAATTCGGAGACCCGCCGGACTCTTCTCGAACTTGACCAGCGCCTCATAAAAATAAGGCGTCAAAACAAAGCCTTGCTCCACCGACTGCTCGACCAATTGCTGTCGTTGCGCTTCCGGTGTCCTGCTCGACCCGGTAGTGCGAGCTTCGATGGCGCGAATCAGACACTCCGTCGCCAGCAGCGAAACATCCGTCTTGAAGCTCTCATCCATAGGCGCATTTTTGACGCTGACCAGCAGCGGTCCTAAACGCGACAGGGCAACCGGATACTTCAGCGCCAACGGATCCAAAAGGTAATGGAGATAGGTATGCCGGATCTGATCCATCTTCAGCCCGGATCCGGTTCCCGGAGAGATAACCACGTAATAGTCCGTTCCGTAATCCCGGGCATTGGCTTGCCCGGGCGCTCCCATGGGATCCAGAAAAACCGTAAACGTACGTCCAAGGTATCCTGCTGACGGCAGCTTCAGGTAAACCTCGGTATCGAACAACACCTTGGCTAGTGGTTCGTGATAGCGTTCGGTCAGGGCGGAGTAAGCTGGTTGATGCCGTACCCAGATCGCGTGCAATCCAGCGTCGCCATAAAATTTCTGGATCAGGGGAACGAAGCCCGAAACATAGCTGGCATCGGGTGGAAGATCCGCTTCTTTAACTTTCAATGACAGCGCCGGCGGCGCTTCCAGATACAGGGCGAGCGAGACATATTGTGCCAGCGTCCGAGCCGGGTCCGCTGGCTGATGGTCCGCATAAAACTGGCACAGAACCTGAGTGGCTTCCGCGGAAGCCGCAAGGTTTTTCGTGACTTCTGCTCGAACATTAGCCCGCAGCGGTTCTGAAACACTCAACTCAGAATCGTAGCCGCAAGCGTTTATTGCGGTCAGAACCGTGAATAACGCCTCGTTGCTATCCAGTGCAACCTTGGGCGCCGTTTCTGCCAGGCAAAGTTGCGCCAGCCCGAGCAAGGCCACGACCAACGAATTCCGAAACCTATCCAGGAAACCCCTCCTGCGGAGCGGTGGGATGTGCGGGCTACATTTCCAGTTTAAGAGGTTCTGCGCGGAGGGTCAATAAAGGCAGGCTGTTAGATCTTGCCGGTTGGTCCACTGACACTGACTTGGAATCCAGCGGTAAGAGCCAGATGCCAGAAGCTGATTTCCTACCCCTTCACACTAATCTTCGAGAACGACAACACCGCGCGGCCCGATGTCGGCTGACCCATCGAAGTCGCTGGTCGGAATGTGGTGAAGATCAGCATGTTCTTTACCTGAGGCGGCAGATCCTTGGTCTCCTGCGGATTCGACAACACGCGGTAGTCCTGCACTCGGCCATTCGAATCCACATAAGCTTCGATGACCAGAGAATCGTCCTTAATCGACTCCAGGGAGGTCCCAAACGCCGATTGCTGCAGCTGTGGCGCGGTATTTAACATCAAAGGCACGTCCGGATTGTCGGCTTGCAAGGGCAAGGCCAGGAAGCCCATAAGGAATCCAAAAATCACAACCGCGGTAGCCAGACCAGCTGTGGCCGGAACCATGAATCCGTGGAGGGCATTCTCCACCCGAATGCGAAGATCGCGAAAGTACGGTCGGCGCGACTGCGCGACTTCCCGCGAAATTGCGAGACGCAGTTTCAAGGCAAGGTCCTCGGGCGCTTTCCTGCGCCCCACCTTCGTGAGCAGTTGATGGGTTTGACGCAGCGAAACGTATTTCCTCTGACAGTCGGCACAAGTTTCGAGATGCTGGCTGAGGGCAAGCATCTCCGTGCCTGTCACCGCGCCATCCAGATAAGGCGAGAGCCTGGATTTAGCTTCGCTGCACTTCATGAAACCACCTCGAATTCCCGCCCATTGCAAGAGACTCGAGCGCGGGAGTCGACCTTCGGTTTGTGTTCCACAGCCCGCAGTCCAAGTTCCGGTCCAAACTCCTGCACATAGGCTGTCAGGCGCTGCCGGAGCGCTTCCCGCCCTCGGGTCAATCGCGATTTCACCGTTCCCAGCGAAACTTGCGTTACCTCCGCAATTTCCTCATACGACATTTCCTCCAGATCGCGAAGGATGAGGGTCGTGCGGTAGGGTTCGGAAACCAGACGCAGTTCCTGTTCGACCCGGGCTCGAACCTCCTCGTGCGCTACATGATCGAAAGGCGAGTCGCCGTCATCCACCAACGAGTCCTTGATTGCCGAAGCCACACCTGATTCCACGCCCGGTCCCAACGGCTCTATCGAGGTCTCTCGCGACTTATGTCGAAACCACCAGCGGCGCCGGTTTGAAGCTTCATGGACAGCGATGCGATAAATCCATGTCTTCAGACTGGACTCCCCGTGGAAGTGCCCGATTCCGCGGAAGACTTTCAGAAACACGTCCTGAGTTGTGTCCGCGGCATCTGCTGGATCGGCAACCATGCGGTACACCAGGCTATAGATGGGCTGGTGGAATTCTCCGATAAGCCAGTCGTAAGCCAGTTCTGATCCGGCCTTGAGTTCGGCCACGATCGCCGCTTCCTGCGTCCGGATCCCGATTGCTCCCGCCAGATCACCCACCGTGGTCGCTCCTGCCATGACATTCATGGCGCAACCTCCATTATAGGTGGTTTTCGGCCCGAAACCTTCGCCAGAATTGAACTCCAGCCCACAACCATGGCTCTGTCCCGCAACCCTTGATTTGCCTTACATCTATAGACTCCGGAGAGCCCCACTGAGTTCCCGCACGACGGTTACCGGTTGGCAGTTACCCGTTGCTCTACGGAGCATCGCTTAATGGCGGCGGAAAGCAGGAGCCGACCTGCGTGACTTCGATGGCTGCGGCATCGTTTACAAACTGTCTCCAAAGTCCGATGGCTCCTGGAGCGAGACCGTCCTGTATGCGTTTCAGGAGGGCAACGACGGAGGCGGTCCTGAGCTCGATCGCTTATTCCTCGACGCAAAAGGCAACGTCTACGGCACAACCTTCAGCGGTGGAACCAACCAGGAGGGCGTGGTTTTTAAGGTAACACCGTAGCCTCTGAGGCCCGGTACCCTTGGGTCTGCAGTCGGCTATTGCTGCTGCGCTTGCGGCTGTTGCGGAGTTGGAGTGGGCGCGCTTGGTTTCTGAGTCGCCGCCGGCGTGACCGGCTTCGGGGGCTTCGGCGCCGTCTTCTTCTTGACGGTTTTTTTGGGTGGCTCGGTATCGTCCACTAGTACTTTCTTGGGAGGCGCGGGGGGAGGCGCTGCCGCAGCCTGTAGATCCCGAACCTGGGTTCGCAGTTGCGTCAGTTCCCCCTCCTTCGCGCTGGCCATCGTCTCCAGCCGATCGGCCAGCGATCGCCGTGATCTCTCCAGCGCGCTGAAATCGTTTTGCACGGACTGGTACTCGTCCTTGGAGCCAAAAGCTCCTGCCGACTCGACCACTGGGCCGAACACGTCATAGAGCGCGTCGAGGTTGCGGTAGAGCTTGAAAGTTGCAGCAATGTTTTCCGGAGAAGCTCGCAGTTGGCCGATGAGTTCCGGCAGCGCCATTTGCAGGTTTCGCTCGATGGATTCGACATCCGCCTGCGTGCCGCGCTTGGTGCTGGAATCGGTTTTCCATTTTTCGATGCGCAGCTTGGCCAGATTCCCCTGCATCGCCTGCGCCACCTGCTCCAACTGTGACAGCAGCAGATTCAATTGACTGACCGAAGCATAAGGAACAGGAGTCACCGAAGACGCAGGCGTCACCTGCGCAGTCGCGGTGGCAAGCAGAAGCGGCAGCACCCAACACCGCCGGAAAGTAGCACGAAGGTTCATAAGCTCGGTCACGGCCCTCAGCATACCCATTTTCGCGGTTTTCGTAAAATTGGCGAGGTACTTTCAACCTGAACTTAAGTTCTGCGCTGGGTTAGGGAAGCCTAGGGACATCGTATCCCCCTGAGTCATTCAGGTAATAGTCCAGAAACACGGGCGGAAGCAAGCAGAGTTGGAGAGGCCAGCGAGGCTGGAGCTGTTCGACGATTTGCCAGGGGCTGAGATTTTGTTTGTGGGAGTTGGGGCGGACGAGGTTGAAGTAGAGTTGATAGGTGTGGGCCTTGGCGAGGAACTCGCTGCGGCTGGAGAACGACTCCAGGTCGAAGAACTCATCTTCGACCAAGCGGTGAACGGTTTCGACGTCACTTTGGAAGGTGTGAGCGGCGGGCGGGATGCGGACGTGCTGGCTGTCGCCTAAAGCGGCGGGGAAGCCAGTGCGGTGGCCTTGGCGGTCGAAGCTGCCGATGAATTCTCCACCGTTATCGGTCTGCCAGACCAAGTCACGAAGACTGATGCCGCAGCGCTCGAGATGCTGCTGAATGCGGGCGGCGAAGACGGCGCTGGCCGAGGCAGAGCGGCGCTGAGCGAAGGCCCAGAACAGCAGGCCGCTGCGCACATCGCGAGCGGTGTATTCGATGGTGGGAAGATCGAAAGCCTGGGCCTGGGGCCAGTAGTGAGGGATGTCGTCGAGGTCTTTGGTGTCGGCGGAGATCTGCTGAAAGATGCGCCAGGTGGCTTTGATGTGGGCCAGATCCTGCTTGCGCTGATATTTGCGGCGACGTTTTTGCAACAGGCCATGCTGCCGCCAGATGCGCTCCAGAGCACGATGGCTGAGCGGGAGATCGAACTCGCGGATGAGGCGGCGGGCACCGAAGGTGGGCAGTTGTTGGCGCAGCGCGACCACTTGCTGTTCGATTTCAGCGGGAGTCTTACCGGGCTGGTGATGCGGGGCCCGAGAAAGTTCGATCAGGCCGCGCGCGGGCCTTTCTGCTGAAAGCGGCGCAGCCATTTACGCACCGTCGGCGGGGTGGTCTGAAACAGACGGGCGGTGGGCTTTACCCCATGCTGTCGAGCATGCGAGACCAAACGCAAGCGATGATTGTGAGCACTCTTCATTTCCCGTACCAAGGTGAAGTAAGCAGTGGGCACGGCAGCCGATTGTAGTCCCGGTCGCTGGCCTCCCGGCTTTTGCGGAGCCGTCCGGCCAGCTCCCTGCGGCGTTTCTCACTTAAACACTTCAACCTCGCTAGGGGGATACGATGTGAGTAGGCTCTCCCAGTTCTGCGCTGGGTTTGACTAACCTCAGCCAGTAAGCGAGAATTGTTTTGTCTGGTCCGGATTTCTGCGCCGGATCGTTGTTTCTTCCTCAGTGGGCCTGTGGCGCAGTTGGGAGCGCGCTTCCATGGCATGGAAGAGGTCGTCGGTTCGAACCCGACCAGGTCCACCATATTGTTGCAGTATGCCATTTGTATACGTCCTGCGCAGCGAAACCAGCGGCCGATTCTACATCGGCTGCGCGGAACAGCCGCTTGTCCGTTTGACCGAACACCAGCGGGGACAGACCATCTCCACTCGGGGACGAGGGCCTTGGACATTGGTCTATGAGGAGCCCTTCGAGACGCTTTCGGAAGCTCGAAAACGCGAGCGCCAACTGAAGAGCTGGAAGTCGCATCGCTCCATTCAGGAACTGATCGACGCTTGCAGGACCCACAATTGAGCGCGCCCCGGCGTAGCCGGGGAGGTCGTCGGTTCGAACCCGACCAGGTCCACCAATATCCTTCCAGCAACTCAAAGAAAGCAGGGCATAAGTCGTTGGCGCCGATTATCAATGCGCAAGGCATCTCGAAATCTTTCGGATCGGCGGTGCTTTTTCAGGATGTTTCCTTCACCGTGTCCGAAGGCGACCGCATTGGGCTGATCGGTCCGAACGGTTCGGGGAAGTCCACCCTGCTTCGAATCTTGGCGGGCAACGAAGACCTTGATAGCGGCGACATTGCAGTGCGCAAGCGTGTCCGGCTCGCCTGCGTGCTGCAGGACTCGAAATTCGTATCAGGAGATACGGTTCGATCTGTGATGGAGAAGGCACTGGACCGCGCTGCGGTGACTGCGACCGAGCGCGGAACCCGCTTCGCCGAAACCCTCGGTCGTGCGGGCTTTGACGAACTCGACGCCCCAGCAACGGCATTGTCCGGAGGCTGGCAAAAGCGCCTGGCGATCGTCGAGGCGCTGGTTCAGGGACCGGACATCCTGCTGTTGGATGAACCCACGAATCATCTCGACCTGGCGGGAATCGAGTGGCTGGAGGCGCTTCTTCAAGATGCGGCATTCGCGTGCGTGGTCGTGAGTCACGACCGCTACTTTCTGGAAAATGTTGCCACCGAGATGGCGGAACTCAATCGGACTTATCCCGATGGACTGCTGCGCGTACGAGGGAACTACAGCACGTTCCTGGAAAAGAAGGAAGAGTTTCTGCACTCGCAGTCGAAGCGGCAGGAAGCGCTGGAAAATCTCGTACACAATGAGATTGCGTGGCTGCGTCGCGGGGCCAAAGCCCGGACCCGCAAATCAAAAGCCCGAATCGACAAGGCCGGCGACTTGATGAATGAACTCGCGGATCTGAACCTCAGAACCCGCACCGCGACTGCGAACATCGATTTTTCCGCGACCGACCGAAAGACCAAGCGGCTGGTCGAACTGGAAGACGTCGCCTGCGAGCTTGGTGGCCGCAGGCTTTTCGACGGGCTTAACTTCGTGATCACGGCTGGGATGCGAGTCGGACTCGTTGGGCCAAACGGCAGCGGCAAGACTACGCTGCTTCGCCTGCTGCACGGAGAATTGGCCACAACTGCGGGAGAAATTCGTCGAGCCGACTGGTTGCGGATCGTGTACTTCGATCAGACTCGCCAACTTGATCCGGATGTAACCCTGCGCCGCGCGCTGGCTCCGGACAGTGATTCGGTCGTCTATCAGGACCGCGTGGTTCACGTCGCATCGTGGGCCGCGAGATTTCTGTTCACCGGTGAGCAACTCAATCAACCCATCGGACGGCTCTCCGGAGGTGAGCGGGCGCGCGTGCTGATCGCGCAGCTCATGCTTCGGCCTGCCGATGTGCTTCTGCTCGATGAGCCCACCAACGATCTCGATATTCCAACCCTCGATATTTTGGAAGAAAGCCTGCTCGAATATCGTGGCGCGTTGGTGCTGGTGACGCACGACCGCTACATGCTGGATCGCGTTTCCACCATCGTGCTTGGACTCGACGGGCAGGGCGGTGCAGAAAGTTTTGCGGACTACTCTCAGTGGGAAGCCTGGCAGGGGGAACGAAAACAGCCAGCGAAGGCTGCTCGTTCAAGTGGCAACCAACCTCGGCGTGGAACAATCGCGACGGAACCATTGTCAGCAGCGAAAAAGAAGCTGTCGTATCTGGAAGCGCGCGAGTATGCGACCATCGAGCAACGTGTCGCCGAGGCCGAGCAGGCGTTGCAGGAGAAGCGCGCCCAGCTGGAAGACCCCGCGATTGCGAGCGACGGACCCCGTCTTGTGCGTGCGCACGCCGAAATGGATGAAGCCCAGAAAACAGCGGATGAACTTTACTCGCGCTGGGCTGAACTGGAACAGAAAAAAGGATAAACTCCGCTAAACGCGGGCGAAATCGATGTATCCGCGCTGCACGTCGGTACGGATCAACTTCACGCGCAACCTGTCTCCCACGTCCAAGCCTTGTCCTTGAACCAGCAGTCCCTCGACGTGCGGTTGCATCACACGAACGAAAGTTCCTTTCGGGGTCGCGCCGGTGACCAGTGCGTCGAAGGTTTCGCCGATCCTGTGGCTCATCGCAACCGCGGCCAGCCGTTTTGACATTTCGCGTTCAACTTTCCGCGCCGCATCTTCTTTCAGAGTGCAGTTGCTGGCGATGGCTGTGAGTTCGCCGTCAGAATAAGGAGCAGGTTGGCGGGCAAGCATGGCCTTGATCAGCCGCTGCGTGACCATGTCTGGAAAGCGGCGGTTCGGAGCCGTGGAGTGAGTGTAGTCCTGGACCGCGAGGCCGAAGTGTCCCTGCACGGGATCTCCGGGACGTTCGAGAACATATTCGCCGGGGCCGATCAGCTTGATCACCGCCAGGGAAACATCAGCGAAATGATCCGGATCAGCCGCCTTGCGCTTCAGTAGAAAATCATTGAGAGCCTTGGAATCGGGATCGGGAGGAAGATTCCCGCCGTGTGCATTGGCCAGTTGCACGATCCGGTCCCAGCGCTCAGGAGTTTTCACGATGCGGCGCAGGGACGACACTTTCTCCAGCATGCGCGCGACAACTCCGTTGGCTGCGATCATGAAGTCTTCGATCAGCTCCGTGGCGCGGTTCTTCTCCTGCTTCACAACATCGACGATTTGCTGATTGAGGATTACCGGATGCATTTCGCTGGTCTCGAGATTGAGAGCGCCATTCTGATAGCGCTGATTCTTGAGAGCCTGCGCGGCTTGGTCTTGCAGCTTGAGCTGTGCTTGCAATTCAGATGACGCGGCAATTTTCGCGGGAGCCGGGCCGGTGCCCTCAAGCCATGCTCCGACGGCGTTGTAGGCAAGTTGTGCCTTGTTGCGGACCACCGCTCGATAAACATTGCTCGCAATGACGGAACCCGCGGCCTCGACTGTGAATTCAATCACTATACTCAGCTTGTCTCCATTTTCCAGAAGCGACGTCGCTCCGGTCGAAAGCTCTTCCGGCAACATGGGAAAAATGCGCACGCCCGTGTAAACCGAGGTGGTTTGTTTCGAAGCGTGGTCATCAATCGGAGTGTGTTTCGGGACGAAGGCATCCACATCAGCGATTGCGATCAGCACTTTGATGTTTCCGTCGGGGAGGCGCTCCGCTACTTCAATCTGATCGAGGTCGCGCGAGGTATCGTTGTCGATCGAAGACCAGAGCAGATTCCGCAAATCGCGGATATCGCCGCCGGGCGCGATCTGCGGCGGATGCGCCTTGAGTTCCGCGAGTTGCTGCGGTACTTGGGGCGGAAAATCCGGTTCGAAACCGTGTGCCAGCATGACTTGTTTGGCCGTCGCCTGAAGGTCGAGATGAGAAGGGCGAATGTCGTTCATGAATTCCTCGTCGAATAAGTATCGAGCCCAGAAAAGGCTAACACGTGACCTTGGTTTGTGTTTGGGATGAGGTGATCTACGAACCGGGACCGTCGACGTGATATTCTAATCACAGCAGCTGCGTCCCCGCCTTATTGGGCAAATTTTCCGCAGTTCCCTTGAGAAATCATGATTTCAGTAAGCAATGTTTCGATGCGCTACGGCGCTAAAGTTCTGTTTGAAGAAGTGTCCACGGCCTTCACGCCGGGCAAGCGCTATGGTCTGACCGGACCGAACGGCGCGGGTAAGACCACGTTTATGCGGCTTTTGACCGGCGAGCTTGATCCCCAGAAGGGAACCGTCGTGCGTCCGAAAAAATTCGGCGTGTTGAGCCAGGATCAATTTGCTTTTGACGCCTATCGCGTCATCGACACCGTGATGATGGGCAACAAGCGCCTGTGGGCCGCGATGGAAGAGCGCGACCGCATCCATGCCAAGGCGGAACTCACGGATGAAGACGGAATGAAGCTCGGCGAGTTGGAAGGCATTGTCGGCGAAGAAGACGGTTACACTGCCGAGACCGACGCCGCCATTCTGTTGCAGGGGCTCGATATCTCCGACGAACTGCACGAGCGAAAAATGGCGGAGCTGCAAGGCGGACAAAAAGTTCGCGTGCTGCTGGCGCAGGCGTTGTTCGGACATCCGCTCGCCCTGTTGCTCGACGAACCTACAAACCACCTCGATCTCGACTCGATCCATTGGCTGCAAGGGTTCCTGAATAACTACGACGGTGTGCTGATCGCCATCTCGCACGATCGCCACTTTCTCAACAGTATTTGCACCCACATTGCCGACATCGACTACCAAACCATCATCACTTATACCGGCACCTATGACGACATGGTGGTGGCGAAGACGCAGATTCGCTCGCAGATCGAAGGACAGAACGCGCAGCGGGAAAAGAAGATTGCACAGCTTAACGAATTCATCGCGCGTTTCTCAGCTGGGACTCGCTCCAGCCAGGTACAGTCCCGGCGGAAAGAAGTTGAGCGCTTGCAGGTCACGGAACTTGCCAAGTCGAACATCCAACGTCCGTTCTTGAAGTTCGAGCAGAAGCGTCCTTCCGGAAAACATATTCTGGAACTCGAAGGTGTTGCGAAATCGTACGGCGATACCGAAGTCATCCGCAGCTTTACCGCCAGCGTAACGCGAGGAGAGAAAATCGCCTTGATGGGCCGGAACGGCGCGGGCAAAACGACTCTGCTCAACGCGCTGCTGGCGAACTCTCCCACGATTCCCGACGCCGAGTTGCGCAAAACCAGCGGCTACGACGGGCCGTTCCTCACTGACGGAAAAGTGATTTGGGGACACGAAGCCGCGGTCGGATATTTTGCTCAGGACCACCGAGCTTTGATTCAGGGAGACATGACGGCATTCGAATGGCTGCATCAATGGGATCCGTCCGCTGCGCACGAAGAGATTCGCGGGCTGCTCGGCCAAATGCTGTTTCCGCGCGAGGACGCTTTGAAACGCACCGACGTTTTATCCGGCGGCGAAGCGGCTCGGCTCCTATTCTGCAAGCTCATGCTGCAAAAGCCGAATGTTCTGGTGTTCGATGAGCCCACCAACCACCTCGATCTGGAGTCGATCAACGCCCTCAACATCGCTCTGCAGCGCTATCACGGCACGGTGCTCCTGGTGACGCATGACCACGACCTGATTGATGAAGTCGCCACCAGAATTTGGCACTTCGAGTCCGACCACAAGCTCACTGACTTCAAGGGTGCCTACGAGGAATACCAGGCGGTTCTTGCCTGAGAATTTCAGTCACCACGCGCGGGCGAGGATGCCCGCGCCTACATTGCCCTTCCGGCGCAGGCGCCCGACGCCCAGGCCCACTGAAAATTGAATCCGCCTAAGTGGCCGGTTACGTCGACCACTTCGCCGATGAAGAACAAGCCGGGGACTTTTCGGCTCTCCATCGTCTTGGCTGATAGTTCGTCGGTGTCCACGCCGCCTGCGGTTACTTCCGCTTTGGCGTAGCCTTCGGTGCCAGCTGGAAAAACAAACCACTCGTGCGCCAGACGCTCGACGTTCGCGAGTCCGGAGTTAGTCCATGCGGCGGGCGGATGCAGGTCGAGCCATCGGCTGGCGAAACGATTCGGCAGGAAATTGTGCAATGCCGACTTCATCGTCGTGATATTTCTTGGAGCCCTGGGTTCACGAAGGGCTGCCGTTACATAGTTGCCGGGGGCTAAGTCGATAGCTACTGGTTGGCCCGCTTTCCAGTAGGACGAAATCTGCAGAATCGCCGGTCCACTTAGTCCCCGATGAGTGATGAGCATCTTCTCGCGGAAACGTTGGTCGTTGCAGGAGACGGCCACGTCGGCCGAGACTCCCGCCAGATCGCAGTAACGGCCGCGGTCTTCTGCATCGAACACAAACGGCACCAACGCGGGCCGAGGTTCACAAATCGCTAACCCGAATTGCCGCGCCAGATCGTAGCCAAACCCAGTGGCACCCATTTTTGGAATTGAAAGCCCGCCGGTCGCGACGACCAGCACGGGAGCGCGAAATTCCTTTTCGCCGCCGCGCACGACAAACTCCGTTGTCCTCAGCACTTCTTGAATTGCAATCCCCACGAACAGCCGGACCCCGACATCCTTACATTCGCGTTCGAGCATTTCCGTGATGTCGCGAGCGGATCGGTCGCAGAAAAGTTGACCGAGCGTCTTCTCGTGGTAAGGAATCTGATGTTTCTCCACCAGTTCGATGAAATCCGACGGTGTGTAGCGGGCCAGCGCTGATTTCGCGAAATGCGGGTTTGACGAAATAAAGTTTTCAGGACGGCAGTGGATGTTGGTGAAGTTACAGCGGCCGCCACCGGAGATAAGGATTTTCTTGCCCGCGCGTTCGGCTCGCTCGATCACGGCAACGCGCCGTCCTCGCCTGCCCGCCTCGAGCGCGCAGATCAATCCAGCCGCGCCACCACCGTGCAC
>Ga0210410_10001085_pt1 | contig 26385 bp, 20 predicted proteins | sample IncBWC4MmetaG_FD_161058 | JGI IMG/M metagenome (GOLD analysis project Ga0210410, IMG submission 161058) | Forest soil microbial communities from Barre Woods Harvard Forest LTER site, Petersham, Massachusetts, United States - Inc-BW-C-4-M | ecosystem: Environmental > Terrestrial > Soil >... | reverse complement strand
GCCGTCACCGCCGAACGCGCCCTCGATCTCGGCATCGTCAATCGCCTCGTGCCCGAAGCGCAACTCGAAGCCACCGTCAATGACCTCTGCGCCCGCATCGCCGGCCACTCCGGCCCGGTCCTTACCATGGCCAAAAAGGCAATTCTCGGCGGTATGGGCCTCTCGCTCCGCGACGGCCTCCGCAACTCCATGAGTATCTTCCTCAACGAACTCTACCGCCTCGAAGACTCCCAGGAAGGCCTCCGCGCCCTCGTCGAAAAGCGCAAACCCAACTGGAAAAACCGCTAGCCAAGCGGGGAAAATTTGGGCACGATGAGCCTGCCCCTGACTGGCTGCTGCTCTTCACACTAAAGAGGGCTAGGCCCAGCACGAATTCCCCCTGCGAAACTACCAGCCCCGAATAATTCCCGCGCAGACAAACTGCGAAGCTGTCTACAAGTGCACAGATTTGCTCCCTGGCGCCGGCTATGATCATGTTGCAGAAAAAGGACTGTTGTGTGGCTATATCATCCGCTTCAGCTGGACAACCACGGCCCCACGTATGCGCGGAGGACATCGAACAGGCTGTTACTTGCGCAAGGCCGGGCCTGTGTGGATACCCGCTCCCGAGGACCAGTTCCCATCCGGCAGGAACGGTCGGATGCGCTCGATCTGAAGACTGATACAACGACGAGCAACTTACAGTCCTCCTCGTCACACTAATAACTGCTGTATTCTGGAGGTTGCCATGACTATCCCGCGGAAAACCGTTCTCATTGTTGTTGGAATCGCCGCGTTGTTCTTCCTCGTGCTTATTTTCGTTGGACCCGCGCTTATTAAAGTGGATCGCTACAGGCCTCAGGTGATCTCATTTCTCCAGGAGAAAACTGGAAAGCAGGTCGAAATCGGCCGGCTGGCGCTGACCTTTTTTCCTTTATCCATTCACATTGATGATTTCGGCGTGAAGAACCCACCCATATTTCCCCGCGGCTATGTCGTTCAGGTGGCACGAATCGATGCCCAACTTGGCCTCGGTGCGCTCCTGCACCGTCAGGTGGTCATCAAGTCCCTCGTGCTTGTGGATCCAGTCCTGAATATGACTTCGGATCCCGACGGGCCATGGAATTTCGAGAATCCACAAGCACAGGCTTCGCAAAATACCTTTCCTCTCGGAGTGATTTCGAGGGTACAAATCAAGCGGGGGCGTTTGATTGCATCAAACCTTTTGCCCTCCGACGCAGCGGGCCCCATCTTTTTCGAAGCCCACGAGATTTTCTGCGACCTGGAAGATGTAAACCTGATGGGAATTATCAATCCTTCGTCTTCCTCGAAAGATGGCCAGGGCACCCTGAAGGCGGGCCTTCTGCGCTTCGGATCGGTGGAGGCAAGAAATCTGGAATCCACAGTGCGGCTGGAGGCAAGACACGTTTTTTTCACAGAGGTCAAAGCGGAGGTCTATGGCGGGAGTGCCGTGGGTGACCTGACTTTTGACTTCTTAGGGAAGAACGTCACCTTCAAGGCTAATGCGCGATTGGGCGGAATCAATGTGGCCCAGCTCCTGGCGGCATTTCCAAACGGCGGTGGGAAGATGACCGGGAAGATGGAAGGAGAAGTAAAATTAGCGGGAGCAATCGTACACTCCCTCCGCCCGCTGTCGGGAATGCATGGAACCGGACACGTGACGGTGCGCAACGGCCAGGTGCCGAGTCTCAGACTTAACGCGAATTTGATGAAGCTGGCGCATTTCAATGATCTCGGCCCGGCCAGGAATGATCCTTCCGCATTTAATTTGATAACCACCGACCTGGAACTGGACAATCAGCGGATTTCGAGTCGCGTTATAGACATTGACGGTTACGGAGTCGACGTGGATGGTTCAGGCAGCGTCAGCGTCTCTGGCTCTGACGAGTTGAACTATCGCGGTTTGGCGGAGATCACGACCAAAGAGGGGTTCTTCACCAACACCATCGCTCGCCTGTCCGGGGCCACATTAAAGGATGGTAAGTTGCAATTTCCCTTTCGGATCGCCGGAACGATTGATAACCCGGTATTCTCCAAAGGCAAGGACGATCAGGACGTCGACGCCGTACAAAAACCACATTGAATTGAGATGCCTGACAGTCCTGGATGAGTGTTCGGCAAATCGGAGCGATTGCCAAAGCAATTTAAATGGTGCGGGATTTCGTAACCGTAACGAAAAAGTGGCGCACTTCAGGGAAACTTGACCTACCGTTCTCAATAAAGCTTATAAGGCTGCGAAAGGACTCAGGTATTTTCCAGTAGCTATCCCCGGTATTCACCCGATAGACATCTCCCGCTCCTCAGCTATCGTTCAGGCCGACTAACAGGTCGGCTGCCAGCTTGTGAGACTGTCGTCTGCTGCACCGCGCTGCGATTTCGTCACAGCCAACGCAGGCTTGCGCACGCCGTTGTGGGGCCCCTTCAACATCGAAAACACATTCGGGGATTTCCCGTGGAGATGGCTATGCTGAAAACAATTCCCAATCATCTATCGGCCCTGGACCTGCGAGTGCTCGCGCTCCTCGCCATTTCGCTGGCCGTAATCGTTGCCCGGTCGTCAGGCGCGACCAATGACAAGCATATCTTCTGGGCTGCGGGACAGTCGCCCAACCCGAACTCAGCTTTGAATGACCTCGTCTTTCACGGCGGCAATGCCGGGCCGGGAGCCATCGGCGTCGAGACTTCGCCGGCCATCTATCTGATCTTCTGGGGGCCCGATTGGGCGAACGGTTTCACCACCACGGACGTGAACGGAAAGCAGTACACGAGCCAGCAGTTACAGACCTACGCGACCTCGTTTTTGAGCAACCTCGGCGGTACGTCCTGGGCCGCCATCCAGACGGAATACTGCAACAATGTTCCAGCGGGAACCACCAGTTGCGCCAGCGTCGGCGGCGGTGGCTATGTCACCAATCCGCGAAAGCAACTCAAGGGTGTGTGGATCGACACGACGCCAGTTCCCAGCGACATTATCGCACTCGGGCTGGCTGAAAACGTGGCGGATGACCCGCTCGCCATGGAAGCGATACGCGCTTCCGCTCACTTCAATTACAATCCGCAGGCGACCTACATCATCCTCACGCCGCCGACCTCGATTGCCACGGGACAGCCGGTTTATTGCGGCTATCACACGCAGACGACCAGCGTCGATGGCCTTGGCAATCCGTACCGCCTGCAGTACGCCTTCATCCCATTCCTCAATATGAATTGGCCGGGCCTCGGCACCGGCGGTTGCGGAATGAACTCTGTGAACGTGATCAGCGATGGCTTTGGCCACGGGGTCTTCGACGGCTACAGCATCGTCGTCGGACACGAGTACGCCGAAGCCGTCACCGACCCGGACAATTTTGCTAGCGTTCAGGATGGCTGGAACGACGCGCAGGGCAGCGAGAACGGTGACAAGTGCGCGTGGAAGGGTCTTGCCAACGTTCCCATGGATAACCGCACTTCGTTCGCGGTGCAACCTCTTTGGAGCAACAAAGCATTCGACGTAACCGGCGACGGCTGTGTACGCTCTGCCCCTACCAATCCCCATGCCATGCCCGCTGCAGGCATCACGCCACCAGCGATTGACATCTGCATGACCCTCCCCACCTGCCCACCGGGCGTCGCCGCCGGCCAACCTATGCCCGTCAACATGGCCTATTTCGGCGGACGTGTCCAAGTGAACCCCAAGATCTACCTAGTCCTCTGGGGCTGGGGGCAGCCCAATGCATTCGATCACACAACTGTGGGTAACCCGGCAAGCGATCCGGACGGCGCGGGCGCGCTGATGACCAGATTCGTGGGCGCCATGGGTGGCACGACCTGGGGAGATATCGCCACGCAGTATTATCAATCCAATTACAACGGAAACTATTCAACGATTGGCAACCCGCGGCAGCAACTGGCGGGCGTGTGGCATGACGACAGCAACCCGATTCACGACAATCTGGCTCCCATCGACCTTGCGCGCGAGGCCGCTCGAGCGGTTGCATTTTTCCACGCGACCGATCTGGCCGATTCCAACTTCGTCATCGCCACACCGCAGAAGTTCAACGACGCAGGCTTCAATCAAAGCCAATACTGCGCCTGGCACGACTACACGACGCCGGTCGGTTATCCCGGCGTGCAGCAGGGCATCGCGTTCACCAACATGCCTTATGCGCTGAATGCAGGCAGCGGATGCGGGAAGGATTTCGTCAATCCCGCGCCCACGGGAGATCTAGACGGCGTCACCATCGTCCTCGGCCACGAAATCGCGGAGACACTCACCGATCCCGGTGCCGAGTCGTCAACCGGCCAAGTGCAAAACGGTGCCTGGTTTGACTACCAGGGTTGGGAGATCGGCGACAAGTGCGCGTGGGTCGGCGACGGTTTGCAGATTCCCGGCGCAGCCTTCAACATGATCGGCAACGACGGCCGCGCGTACCCAGTGCAGACCTTGTGGAGCAATAAGAGCCTAAGCGGAGTCGGTTACTGCTCCCAGGGCTTCTAAAACGCATTTCGCTTCCGCCCACTTCGCGTGGTGAAAGTCCACGCGCCGCCCGGCTTCTCCCCAAGCCGGGCGGTTTTCTTTTTCGCCCTCTTTGCACTAACTCGCCGCAACTCCTCCAAGGAGTAACGATCTACGCCTCCAATTCCAGTTTCCGTTCTCCGTGAACCAAGGCAGCAGTAACGCGAGGAAATTCTCTGAGGGATGTCCCAACGGACAGTTGCGCGGACAGGTCGGCGTACAGTTGGCGTGTTGGAAACAATTTTGCGTTATTGATTCAGAATAGACCTACAGTTAGTCCGTATTTGCTAGCATTCCCTTGCCCAGAAAATAAATCGTCTTGTATGCGCAAGGGCAAGAAAGTAAGTTGCGCAGCGCGGGACTCTACAGTGAAACCGAATCAGTGAACACCGTCTCCAGATAAAAAGCGCCGGAACGTTTCGATTTGTATCTGGACGAAGCAATCGCTCCCGGAGGACACCTTGACGAATCCCCTATCGAAAGCCTTGTCCACCGCTCTTTTCTCGGCGGTGGTTCTGCTCGCTGGCTGCTCCAGCGCCGGCACCAGCTCCAGCAGCCAGAACCCTCCGGGAGGCGCGCCACCGCCACCGCCGGCGCCCCAAGGTTTTTGGGATGCCAGCAATATTCCCGCGGCCAAGAACGTTATGATGTTCAAATTCCTGAATCGCACCAACGGCCAATTTCCCGACAGCCAGGTCTTCTGGAGCGTCACGATCAATGGCGTCACGGAAACCCATTCGATCGCCGAACAGCAGTTTTTCGATATGCCCGCCAACTCCTCGGGAAGAATCTATGTCTACCTGGGAAGCGTGGGCAACAGCACAAACAATTACTACGATTTTCTCGAGTATACGATCGGTCCCACGCAGTTTAACGGCAATACCACGCGGGTCGACGCCTTCGGCGTCAAGCTGGCCATGCGGCTGCACTGCTCCGATGGTTTTGAAACCACGGTTGGAGAGAACCCGGCCACGTTCGCGGAAGATCGTACGGCAACATTCACGCGTTTTGCCGCCGCAGTTCCCGCGGAATTCCAGCAGTTGGCTACAATCCAGGCTCCCTACAGGATCGTCAACCCCGGCGCGGGAGGATTCGATGCTGGCGGGCAATACCAGAGTTATTACGGTGCTTATATCGATCAAATCTGGTCGTCCAATGGGCTCACGATTCCGAAGGCGGGACCAAACGGAAGCGGTTTGGGTTCTTACCCTGACCTGTCCGCCGCCATCTACAGGCATACCGCGGCTGCTGGGACTTTTTCGCCCACCGGCCAGCTACTCGACAAAACGATGTGGGCGAGCAGTCAGAATTTCTATCTTCAGGCCCCCGCGAATTACTACGCAAAATTCTGGCACGATAACGCGATAAACGGCCTGGCATACGGATTTCCTTACGACGATGTGGGCGGGTATTCCTCCTACATATCCCACCAGAATCCCCAATACATGCTTGTCGCCATCGGTTGGTAAGGAAAGGGGCCCGAACATGAGAAAACGCATTTTCTTTCTGGCAGTGGCCGCGCTGGTGACACTCTCTGGATGCGGATCCGGCACGATGAGCAGTTCCACCGGGCCGACCCAGAATCCCCCTCCGCTACCGGCAACCAAGAGTGCGAAGCGCGGCGTCGCCTATGATCTGGCGTCACCAACCGACCTGTCGGCTCTCTCTCCGGGCGTGAGCTGGTGGTACAACTGGAGTCCGAACCCTAACTCTGCGGTCCCTGCGGACTACCCCACACGCTATTCCATGGACTTCTACCCGATGTTGTGGAATGGAAACTACAATGCCAGCGCTGTTGTGGCGTTCTTGAAGTCCAATCCCAACATCAAATACATGCTGGTGATGAACGAGCCGAACCTGACCAGTCAGGCAAATCTCACGCCTCAACAAGCCGCGCAGATTTGGCCAGGGTACGAGTCCATTTCCGCCCAAACCGGCGTAAAAATTGTCGGGCCTGCCATCACCTGGGGCACGATGTCGGGCTATCAAGACCCTGTGGTGTGGCTGGACGCTTTTTATGCCGCTTACCAGGCGGCCAACAGCGGCCGCGATCCCCAGATCGATTACCTGGCGTTCCACTGGTACGACTACGGCTTGTCAAACCAATTGGACCGCCTGGACAAGTACAACAAACAGATTTGGGTGACCGAGTTCGCAAACTGGCACAGCCAGAACGACGGTTCGCAGATAACTACCTTAGCCGAACAGGAATCTCAGATGACCAACATGGTTGCCACCTGTGAGGCTCGCGCCGACGTTTTCCGCTACGCCTGGTTCACCGGACGCGTGAATCCCGACCCACATTTCTCGAGCCTGCTCGGTGCAACCGGCGAGCTGACCGGCCTGGGACAAACGTATCTTTCGCTTCCCACGCAATAAAAACTGGACCGCCGGTGGGCTTGGCTGATTCAAGGAAGTTTTCATGAAGCCTGTCAGCGCAACGGGAATTGAAAAACAGCATCCGCACGCCTGAATCGCGGCTGATAGCCGCCTTCGTTTGACACGTTCTCCCACGCCCCGTAAACTGAGTTGGACATTCAGCAGGCAAGGGAAGTGGGGAAGTGCCGTGCAAATCGGCCGCGGTCCCGCCACTGTGTTCGGCTTCATCGCCGAGAGCCAGGTCACCCTCCCTCGCCGCAGCGGTTGCGCCTACTTCGCGAGAGGGTACGCCTCCAGAATGACCCCGGCTTCTCGCCGGGTTTTTTATTTTCAAATTTCTCGCGGCACTCTCGTCAGGGGAGATTCGTGCGCCAAAGTTTTGCCAGTGCCATGCGTCGAGCCCGCGTTTTCGCCGTCGCCATACTCTTGCTCAGCGCCTTGCCCGTCCGCGCCCAGTCATCCGCGCCCGCGCCTGCGTCTCTCGCGCCGCCTGCCATGCGCGAAGTCGTTGACGAAGCCGGCCGCACCGTTCGCGTCCCCCAGCTCCCCTCGCGCATCGTTTCCCTTGCGCCCAGCCTGACGGAAACGCTCTACGCCCTCGGCCTCCAGGACCGTCTCGTCGGCGATACCGACTTCTGCGACTATCCTCCCGACGCGCAAAAGAAAAGGAAAGTCGGCGGCATTATCAATCCTAATCTCGAAGAGATCGCCGCTCTCCATCCTGATCTCGTTCTCGTTACCAAGGAAATCAATCGGCTCGAGACCGTCCGGGCTCTCGACGCCCTTGGCATCCCCGCCTACGCCACCCATGCGCGCAACGTCGACGACATTCTCTCCACCACGCAAAAACTCGCCGACCTCCTCGGCGTCCCCGAAGCTGGTAAGTCCCTCGCTGCCGACCTTCAGGCTCGCCTCGCCACACTACACGCCAGGCTCGAAGCGCTTCCGCCCAGTCGCGTTCTCTTCATCGTCTGGACGCGACCGCTCATCTCTGTCGGGAAAAATACCTTCATCGCTGACGCGCTTCGCAAAGCCGATGCCGCCAGCATCGTGGATGCGACCCAAGACTGGCCGCAGATAAATCTTGAGGAAGTTGTCCGCCTGCAGCCCGAATACCTGGTCTTTGCCGCCTCGCATGCGGATTCCGCCGCGCGCGATTTTGAATCCCTTTCGGTGCTTCCCGGTTGGAAGTTGCTCGATGCCGTGCGCAATCGCCGCTTCGCGGTCATCAGTGAGGCCGTGAATCGCCCGGCCCCCCGCATCGTTTCCGCCATCGAAGACCTCGCGCGCCAGCTTCATCCCACCGCGTTTCAGGATTCGCCCGCTCCCGAAAAGCCCGCGGCTCCCGCGCCGGTTCCATCCAATCCCCCCGCGGCTGCGCCCGCCCACATGACTCAGAACGCTCAACCCTTCGCGATGGAGCTCGCATGCGCCCGCTGACGCTCACTCGTCTCCTGATCCGCTGCGGCCTCCTCGCGCTCATTCTTTTTGCTGTTGTTGTCGTGGCCATGAAGCTCGGCGCGGTCCAGGTTTCTCTCTACGGTCTCGGCAAGGATCTCATCAGCCTCCTTCTTCATCGCACAAGCACTCTTTCCAGCGACTACGGCATGATTGTCCTCGGTATCCGCCTGCCGCGTATTCTCCTTGCGGTTTTCGTCGGCGCGTCTCTTTCCGTTGCCGGCGTCAGCTTCCAGGCCCTGCTTCGCAATCCGCTCGCCGATCCGTACGTGCTTGGCGTTTCTTCCGGGGCCGCCCTCGGCGCAATCGTCGCGCTGATTGTGGAAGCGCGCCTCGATCTGACTCCCGAAATGGCCGGCTTGATCACTCCGGTCGGCGCGTTCTTCGGCGCCGCCGTCACCATCGCGGCCGTCTACATCCTCGGCCGTCGCGATGGGCAGATTGACAGCACCACGCTGCTCCTCGGCGGCATCATTACCGCTTCGTTCCTCCAGGCCGTCATCATGTTTCTGATGACCACGCTCTCCGCCAATAATCTTCGCGGCAGCGCCTTCTGGTTCATGGGCGATCTTTCTACGCCGCAGCCCCGCAGCCTGCTCTACTTCCTTTCGTTCGGCTTCATCATCGCTGCCGGCGCAATTTACACCACCGCTTCGGATCTGAACCTTTTGCTTGCTGGTGAAAAAGAAGCCATGCATCTTGGCGTGGATGTGCCGCGCGTCCGCATTGTCGTTTACATCGCCGCTTCTATCCTCACCGGCCTCGCCGTCAGCGTCAGCGGCACCATCGGCTACGTCGGCCTTCTGGTTCCCCACGTCATGCGCCTCATCTTCGGCTCCGACCATCGCATGCTGATTCCCGCGTCCGCGCTCGGGGGCGCGATTGCGCTGGTGCTCGCGGACACCCTCGCGCGTACAGTTACTTCTCCCACCGATTTGCCAGTCGGCGCGATGACCGCTCTCGCCGGCGCGCCGCTCTTCATCTATCTGCTTCGCCGGAGAATCGCATGAGCAGCGCACTACGCCACTCGCTTCCCGGAGACGCTTCGCGCGGCGCCAACGACGTCCGCCTGAGCGTCGAGCAGGTCAGCTACGCCTACGCGCCGAATCCCTCGCAAGCGCCGCTCTTTACTCTCGAAGCGATGAGCTTCCAGGCCAAACCCGGCGAACTCGTCGCCGTTCTCGGCCCCAATGCCAGCGGCAAATCCACGCTCCTCAAACTAATCTCCGGCGCCCTCCAGCCACTCTCCGGCCGCATTTTCTTGAATGGCTTCGAAACACATTCGCTTCCCGTCAAAACGCGCGCGCAGCGCATCGCCCTCGTCCAGCAGGAAAGCCGCCTGCTTTTCCCCTCGCGCGCCTGGGAATTCGTAATGCAGGGACGCCATCCCTATAGCGGCGGCCTGCGCTTTGAATCCGAGGAAGACATCCTCATCGCCAACAATGCCCTGGCACAAGTGGGCGCCACAGAACTCGCCGACCGCTGGATGGATAAAATCTCCGGCGGCGAAAAGCAGCGCATCATTCTCGCCCGCGCCCTCGCGCAGCAGCCACTCCTGCTGCTTCTCGACGAGCCGACGCTGCATCTCGACATCGGCGCCCAAGTCGATCTACTCGAATCCCTGCGCCGCCTCGCCGCGCAAAATCGCTACACCGTTGTCGTGGTCACGCACGAGCTGAATCTTGCGGGCGAATACGCCGACCAGGTTGTTCTGATGCACCGGGGCAAATGCCTTCGCGTGGGTCCGCCGGCAACGGTGCTCCAGCGCGAAATTCTCGAACAGGTTTTTCAAGCGCCGCTTTCCGTGGAGATGACTCCCTCCGGCCGGCCGCGCGTAACGCTTTTTACAAATAAATAGCAGTTTCCTCGTCCACCCCAACCCGGGGGCCTGCCTGTCGCAGACAGGCCTTGCGCCTCCGACATCCTTAACCCGCAGCGGGCTTTGCCCCACCATTTCAACCGCAGACTTCGTGCTCGGGAAGACGGTGCAACACCGTCGCCGCCGCGCGACTGTAAGGCGAATGTATGGCTCGCCAGCCACTGTAGCCAGTTTCCGTTACGGGAAGGCAGCGAGTGAACTCCAGGATGAAGTGGCCGATCTTCAGATCGGCCACAAGTAGCGGCAGGCTTCAACCTGCCAACTTTTCTCCGAGTTCCTTTTCGCCAAGCCAGGAGACCGGCGAAGTCTGCAGCCCGTGCAAGCCTCTTTTGCACCGGTCAACCTTCAAGCTCCCGCGCGTGAGGGAGCGGAGGAACCATGAAAAAACTACTCGCTATACTCTCTTTGCTCGCCGCCTTTTTTGTTCCCGCTGTCAGCTCCAAAGCCACACCGCAATCCCAAAGTAACAACGCACACCTTGCCGGCACGCTCACCGATCCTTCGGGTGCGCCTGTCGCCGAAGTCCAGATCACCGCAGTCCCAGAGAATTCGTCGGCGGGCAAAGCCGTCGCGGCCGTTTCATCCAGCGACGGTTCGTACTCCATGTCTCTGCCCGCGGGCCGCTATCGCCTGCGCTTCTCTCGCTCATCCTTCGCCTCGCGTGAGATTGTTCTCACTCTCACGTCCGGTGAATCCCGCGTCCTGAATCTTCATCTCGACCTTGAACCCCTTTCCGACAGCGTCATCGTCACCGCGCAATCCCTACCGTCAACCGTCCAACAAACCACCGCGCCCACCGACGTCATTTCCCGCGAGACCATCAGTGAGCGCCAGGCCACCTCGCTGCCCGAGCTGCTGCAATTTTCCACCGGCATCGCCACGGATCGCACCGGGCCGTTCGGCGGCACCGCCTCGATTTTCCTGAACGGCGGCAATTCCAACTTCACCAAAGTCTTGGTGGACGGCACACCCATCAACCCTCCCGGCAGCGCCGTGGATTTCTCCAGCCTCACCACCGAAAACATCGATAAGGTCGAAATCGTGCGCGGCGCGGAAAGCGCCATCTATGGCAGCGATGCCGTGTCCGGCGTAATCCAGCTTTTCACCCATCGCGGCGATACCCGTATCCCCGCATTTAGCGTTTATTCCGAAGGCGGCAATTTCTCTTCCGCGCGAGGCGGCGGAGATCTGAGTGGTATCAGCGGCAAGTTCGACTATTCCGCGGCGGCCGCCTATTTTCAGACCGACGGCCAGGGCCCCAACGATTACTTCGTGAATCGCACCCTCTCCGGAAATTTCGGCTACTCCTTCTCGGACAGCAACCAACTCCACGTCTCGCTCCGCAACAACACCAGCGATGCAGGCATTCCTGGCCCCACGCTCCAGGGCCCGCCGGATCTTTTCCAGGGCTACGGCCAGAAGATTTTTTCCGCCAACGCCCGCTGGGAGTTCACTACCGGCTCCCGCTGGCATCACCAGCTGATGGGCACGGACTCGTACACTCGCCAGCATAACTTCGCGAATCAGGGCGACACATTTCCGTTCGACTCCCTGCTCACTTTCAACCGCGCCGCCCTCAACCCGCAATCGAGCTACGTCTCGCGCAAATTCATCGCCACAATCGGCTACCAGTACGAAGTCGAAAACGGCGGCATCAACTCTATCTCCCCCGGCCATCTGCGCCGCAACAATCAAGCCGGCTATCTCGACTTCCGGTACACGCCGATCTCCCGGCTCACTCTCGACTTCGGCGGGCGCGTCGAGGCCAACGACAGTTTCGGCACGCGCGTCGTTCCCCGCATCGGCGGTTCTTACGCGCTGCACTACGGCAAAGGGTTCTTCGGCGACACACGGTACCGCGCCTTTTACGGCCAGGGCATCAAGGAGCCGCGCTTCGACCAAACATTCGGCACCGATCCCTGCGTTCCGGGGAATCCCAATCTCAAGCCGGAAGCGAGCAAGGGCTGGACCACCGGATTCGATCAGAAACTCCTCTCTGATCGCTGGAAGGTTTCCGCTGACTATTTTTACAGCCGGTTCTACGACATCGTAAGTTTTGCGCCGACCTCCGCGTTTTGCGGCACCTATTTCAATACCGACCTGGCCCTTGCCCGCGGCGTCAACCTTGCTTCGGAAGTCCGGCTGCGCAAGTGGATCTTCGTCGATGGCAATTACACCTACGACGATACGCGCGTGGTGAAGTCCGAAAATCCCTTTGCGGATCCTTCGCTGGTGCCCGGCAATCACCTACTTCGTCGTCCGGTGAATTCCGGCTACTTCGGAGTCAATCTGAATGTGGCGCACGTGAATTGGAACTTCATCGGCTATTTCACCGGCGTGCGCACGGATTCCAATTTCGTGAATCCCACGCAGACCACGAACCCCGGTTACGCGCGCTTCGATATGGCCGCGAACTACAACCTGACCCGCGGCCTGTTCGTCACCGCCCGTGCCATCAATCTCTTCGACAAGCAATACCAGGACGCCCTCGGCTATCCCGCTCTGGGCCGCTACTACATGTTTGGCCTCCGCTACGCCTTCGCCGGAAAAAACTGATGCGCGAAGCAAATGTCTTTGGAGGGGCCGGGCTTGCCTGCCCTGAGTCCGTACGAAGGGCCCGGCCCCCTGTCAACACCGGAGCGCAACTTGCCGCAACTTGAACCAATTCTCTTCTGCTGGAGCGGCGGCAAAGACAGCGCCCTGGCACTGCGCACACTGCTCCAGCAAAACGACGTGCGCATCGCGGCCCTGCTGACCACGGTGACCGAGGGCTACGACCGCATCAGCATGCACGGCGTTCGTCGGGAGCTTCTGCGCCGGCAGGCGGAGTCCCTCCGCTTGCCGCTGCACGAAGTCTTCATCCCCCCGAAATGCGGCAATCCGCTCTACGAAGCCCGCATGGAAGAAGCGTTGCTCTTTTACTTCGGCCACGGAATCCGCCGCGTCGCTTTCGGTGATATCTTTCTCGAAGACCTGCGCCTCTATCGTGAGAAAAATCTCGCCCGTGTCGCGATGCAGGCCCTCTTCCCCATCTGGAAGCACGACACGAGCGAACTCGTCCGCGAATTCCACGCCGCGCGATTTCGCGCCGTCGCCGTCTGCATCGATTCCAAAGTTCTCGCACCCAGCTTCGCCGGTCGCGAACTCGATGCATCCTTCTTTGCCGATCTCCCGCCCGGAATCGATCCCTGCGGCGAAAACGGCGAATTCCACACCTTCGTCTACGACGGCCCGATCTTCACGCGCCCCATCGGCTTCACCCTCGGCGAAGTCGTCCAGCGCGATTCCTTCATCTTCCGCGATCTGTTGCCAGGAAAATCCCCAGAGGAGGTTTGACTCAAATCATGTTCCAGGATAAATCGTCCACTCACGTCTTCGTGCTTCGCGCCGTTCTCGCCGCGGTAATGATCGTTCTCGCCGCCGTCGTGCGTATCATGCCGCATCCGTGGAATTTCACACCCATCGGCGCCATGGCGATTTTCTCCGGCTCGATGTTTCGCGATCGCCGTCTGGCATTTCTGTTTCCGCTCGCCGCGCTATTTGCAGGTGACCTCTTCGTCGGCCTCTACCGCATCATTCCCATTGTGTACGCCAGCTTCCTCCTCAGCGTGCTCATCGGCCGATGGCTCGCCGAACGCCGCAGTGTTCTCCGCATCGGAGGTGCTGTATTTCTCGGTGCGCTCCAATTCTTCCTGATCTCCAACGCAGCCATCTGGCAGTTTTACGACACCTATCCGCACACGCCCGCCGGCCTCGTCGCCTGCTATATCGTGGGCTTGCCCCTATTCGGTAACACCCTCGCCGGTGATGCCCTCTACGCCACTCTTTTCTTCGGCATATTTGCGCTTGCAGAAAAACTCTTTCCCATACTGAGTGAACCTGAGGGACATCCCGCCCACTAAGGAGTTGCCATGCTCGAGTCGTGCGTTCCTCGCGTCGGTGTCGGCGTCCTGCTGGTCGACGAACTGGACCGCGTGCTGCTCACCTTGCGCAATCGCCCGCCAGAAGCCGGTTGTTGGAGCATCGTGGGAGGCAAACTGGATTTTCTGGAGACACTCGAAGAATGCGCCGCTCGCGAAGCCCGCGAGGAGGTCGGCGTCGAAGTCTCCATTCAGTCGTTGCTCTGCGTAACCGATCACTGCCTGCCACAGGAAAACCAGCATTGGGTTTCCCCGGCGTACCTGGCGAAGGTTCGAGCCGGCACGGCGTCCAACTGCGAGCCGGAAAAGACCGCCGACGTCCAGTGGTTCGCGCTGGATCGCCTGCCCTCCAATCTGACCGTGACCGCTCGCAACGCCATTCGCGCCTACACCCGGCAATGCCTGTCGCTGGGCCGTGACCTGCCGCTGTGATGCTATAATTCTCGTTTCCCCATGACGAAATTCGCCACAGAATCGGTTATATCTCCCGAGCTCCTCGCCAAATACGAGCCGGTCATCGGCCTGGAAGTCCACGTCCAGCTCCTCACCAAAACAAAAATCTTCTGCGGCTGCTCCACGCGTTTCGGCGATTCGCCCAACTCCAACGTCTGCCCGGTCTGCCTCGGCCTTCCCGGCACGCTCCCCGTTCTCAACAAGCGCGCCGTCGAAATGGCCATGCGCGCCGCTCTGGCCATCAACTGCACCGTGCACGAGCACTCCCGCTTTGCCCGCAAAAATTATTTCTATCCAGACCTGCCCAAGGGCTATCAGATCTCGCAATACGAATTGCCCCTGGCCACCGGTGGCTGGCTCGAAATCGAAGTCCACGGCGAAAAAAAGCGCATTGGCATCACCCGCTTGCACCTCGAAGAAGACGCCGGCAAATCGCTCCACGACGGCTTTCCCCATTCCGACGAAGAGACCTACGTCGATTTCAACCGCTGCGGCACCCCGCTCAGCGAAATCGTCTCCGAGCCCGACATGCGCACGCCCGACGAGGCCTACGCCTACCTCACCACGCTCCGCCAGATACTTCTCTACACCGGCGTCAGCGACGTCAACATGGAGGAAGGCTCGCTCCGCTGCGACGCCAACGTCAGCATCCGCCGCCGTGGAGCGCAAGAATTCGGCACCAAGGTCGAAGTGAAGAATCTCAACTCATTCCGCTATCTGGCAAAAGCTCTTGAATACGAAATTGAGCGCCACATCGGCATCCTCGAATCCGGTGGCCGTATTTCTCAGGAAACGCGCCTCTGGAATCAAGCGGCGAATCGCACCGATTCCATGCGCTCTAAGGAAAAGGCCCATGACTACCGCTATTTCCCGGAGCCCGATCTTCTCCCTGTCCACGTCAGCTCCGCCTGGCATGATGAAGTTCTCCACTCGCTCCCCGAACTCCCCTCGGCCAAACGCGCTCGTTTTGTTTCCATCTACGGCATCACGCCCTATGACGCCGAAGTCCTAACCGGCTCGCAAGAGCTTGCCGATTATTTTGAAGCGGTCGTGAAAACCGGCGCCCCCGGCAAGGCCGCCGCCAACTGGATGCAGACGGAGCTCCTCCGTCGCCTCAACGATTCCGGCAGGGAAATCACCGCCAGCCCCGTGAAACCCGCGGCGCTCGGTGAGCTTGTGGTCCTGGTGGACTCCGGCAAAATCACCGGCGCGGTCGGCAAGAAAGTTTTTGGGACTATGTTTGAAACCGGCCGCTCCGCCGCTGAAATCGTCGCTGCCGAAGGCCTCGGCGCCCAAGTCGGCGAGGATGCCATCGAAAAAGCCACCCGCGAAGTCATCGAAAAAAATCCCGACAACGTCGCCAAGTTCAAATCGGGCAACGAAGGAGTCTTCAAGTTTTTCGTCGGCCAGGTAATGAAAGCCACCAAGGGCCAGGCCAACCCGCAAGCGGTCAACGATATCGTCCGCCGCCTGCTCTCTTAGCATTTGTAGCGGCCGCTTTCTGAAGCGGGCGCATTTTCGGCCGCCCGTTACTCGAACCAGGATAAGGAGAACAACCTGATGCTCAAAATCGGCGACCAAGCTTCCGACTTCACCCTCGCTTCCGACGGCGGCAAGCAGCTTTCGTTAAAAGACTTCAAGGGCCGCCGCGTCCTGCTCTTCTTCTTTCCGAAAGCGAATACCCCGGGTTGAACGGTCGAAGCGTCCGAGTTTCGTGACGCAAAGAAGAAGTTCGATCAACTCAGTGTCTCCATCCTTGGAGCCAGCGCCGATCCTGTAAAGGCCCTGCAGAATTTCAGCGACAAGTGGAAGCTCAATTTCCCGCTGCTCAGCGATCCCACACACAAAATGATCGAATCCTACGGCGCGTGGCGCGGCAAGAAATTCATGGGCCGCTTGTTCAAGGGAATTATCCGCAGCAGTGTTCTGATCGGCCCCGACGGCAAAATCGAGGCAATCTGGGACCCAGTCAAAGCCAAAGGCCACGCCGCCGAAGTCCTCGCCCACCTGCAGCAAATATCTTGAAAGTTGATTGAGCGAGCCTTGTCATCCTGAGCGCATCCGATAAGAATGCGTGAAGGACCTCAACTTGAGGGCCGAGATAATTTCTCCATTACGCTTTGGCCTTAAACTTCCACGCGCAACTCTTCCCCCACCGGCTCAATCAACATATTGTCAATCAATCGCGTCTTGCCCAAATACACCGCCAGCACTGCGTAGCACCGCCGCGCCACACGCCCCACCGGCTCAAACGTCTCCGCATCCACAATCTCCGCGTAATCCACCCGTGCCCGCCGCTCGCCTGCCAGCACCTTCCGCATTGCTCCCTGCAATTCCAACGAATCCCGCAAGCCCACCGCAATCTCGCTCTCCGCTGCGCGCAACGCGCGGTACAAGACCGTCGCCGCCTTGCGCTCCTCTCCCTGCAAATATGCATTCCGTGAACTCATCGCCAGCCCATCCGCCTCGCGCACGATCGGGCACACCACAATCTCCGTATCCAGGTTCAGGTCCCGCGCCATCTGCTGGACAATCCGCACCTGCTGCGCGTCTTTCCGCCCGAAATACGCGAAGTGCGGTTGCACAATTTCCAGCAGCTTCAGCACCACCGTGGAAACGCCGCGGAAATGCCCCGCGCGCGACCTGCCCTCAAGCCGTTCGCTCAATCCCTCTACGTGCACATACGTGGAAAATCCCCCCGGATAAATCTCCGCCGCCTCCGGGTGAAACAGTCCATCTACCTTCGCCGCGGTCAGCTTCTCCACGTCCGCTTCCAGCGGCCGCGGATACCGCGACAAATCCTCATTCGCCGCAAATTGTTTGGGATTCAGAAAAATCGAAGCATACACCGGCGAGCATTCCCGCCGCGCCCGTTCCACCAGCGCCAGGTGCCCCGCGTGTAGCGCGCCCATCGTCGGTACCAGACCGATGATCCGCTGCTCCTGCCGCGCCGCCCGCGCCCGCTCTTTCATCCAAGCAACGGTCCGAATCGTCTCCATCCGCGCTAAGCGCCCGCCGCCACGGCGCGTTCCCGGTAAAAGTGCATCAAGTCGGTCAACACCGGCTGTGCGCCCAACTGCCGCAACAGCGTCGTCACCTGGCCACGGTGGTATGTTCCATGATTCACGACATGCTGCATCGATTGCCAAAGCGGGTTGCTGTAGACGCCGAACTTCAACGTCTTGTATTCCATCACCCGATTCAGATCTTCCTGCGTCAGGGAGCTGACAAATTTAAGCAGCCGCATCTCAAGTTCCACCCACCTCTCCCGCAAACTTGTCACGTCCTGAAATTCCGCTACGTCCGGAAGAGACGCGGGCGAACGCCCCTGAAATCGTTCCAGCCAAATCCATTCCGCTCCGTAAATATGAGCCGCGGTATCCCGCAACGAACCGAAACTCGATCCCATCGGCCGTAAGAATTCTTCCTGCTTGACCGCCGCAACCGCTCCCAGCATTCTCCGGTTGGCCCAGGCGTTGAATTCATACAGCACAGCCATCTCGTTCGGGGTCATGCCGTGCCTCCTTGCCACAAATTTGTTTGATCAGATTCTTCGGGGCAAGCGATACTCTTCCGCCGCCCGCAAAAATTAGAATGGTCAGTTCAGCGCGCAATGCGAATGGGTTTGCCGCTCTTGATCGCGCTCGGCGCGTGATACGACTCCGCATCCGAAGGAAAACTTCCGCCCTGCACGTCGGCGCAATATTCGCGCACGGCCTGCGACATCACTTCGCCCACGTTCGCATACCGCCGCGCAAACTTCGGCGGTTCCTGAAACGTCAGCCCCAGCAAATCGTGCAGCACCAGGATCTGCCCGTCGCAATCCGGGCCCGCGCCGATGCCGATCGTCGGAATGCGCACGCTCTTGGTAATCTCCGCTGCCAATTCGCGCGGAATTCCCTCCAGCACAATCGAAAACGCGCCCGCCGCTTCCACCGCGCGCGCATCACGCAGCAACTGCTCCGCGCCGCCCGCGGTCTTCCCCTGCACGCGGTATCCGCCCATCGCATTCACCGATTGCGGCGTCAATCCCACATGGCCCATGACCGGGATCTCGGCTTCCGTCAGCCGCGCTATCACTTCCAGCCGCCGCTCGCCGCCTTCCACTTTCACGGCTTCAGCGCCTGCCTCTTTCACAAAGCGCACCGCATTTTTCAGCGCCTCATTCACATCGCCCTGGTACGTCCCAAACGGCATGTCCGCCACCACCAGCGCCCTCTGCACGCCGCGTCGCACAGCCTTCGTGTGGTGCAGCGACTCCTCCATCGTTAGCGGCAGCGTGCTTTCATACCCCAGCACCACCATCGCCACCGAATCGCCCACCAGCACCACGTCCACCCCGGCTTCGTCCATCAAACGAGCGGTCGGATAGTCGTATGCCGTCAGGCAGCTGATTTTTTTCTTGTTTGTAGAATCCGCAGCCAGGGACTTGCGCTGCAGCAATTCGGGAACGGTCACTTTCGCACTGTTCCCATTCGGAATGATACTCATGTCGGCCTCCGGTGCCGTTCCCTAACCTCGGGATACAGCCCTCGCGCGAACAGTCCAACTATAACAAATTGTGATGCAAGTCACCAATATTTGTGATTCTCGACGGCATATCTAGTTCGCCGTCCCGGCTTTTACTATCCGTGGTCCGAGGTTCCACCCGCGCAACCCCACGCTGACTCCTCCGGCTGTCGCCACCTTCGGGTAATCCACGACGATCTCTTTCTTCTCCCGCGGCAGCAGCGAAACATAGTTGTCGCTGTAATACGCCGGTAATACGCGCGTTTTTCCATCCGCCTCCAGCAGCGTCAGCTTCAATTCAATAGCAGCCGTGCTCCCTACATTTTCCAGCACTACCTTCACCCGCTGCTCGTCGTCCTCGATGGTGGTTCGCACCGTAGCCTTGATCTGCGCCTCTCCCAACCGGTTCAATTTCCGGTAATCCGCATTCGTTCCGCCCATCCAGTAAAAGTTGTCCGACACCAGCGTCCCAGCCGGATCACGCAACTCCAATTTCACCAGCGCCACGTTTTCTTTCAAAAATGGCGCCAGATCCAGGGTGTAAAATTCCGTTGTCCCGCTCGCCGCATCCTTCCTCTCTTCATGCTCCGCCAGCAATTTGTTCTCCAGCGAATAAACGGTCGCGTGCGCCGTCAGCCCCATCTTCGTATCCGGGAGCGAATTGGCCACCTCCACCGCGTAATTCGAAGGGTCCAGCTGCACGTGCACCATCTCACTCGCCTTCTTTACCGCGTAGAAAGAAGCCTGCGTATCGTAATCCGAACTCAAAATCTGCCACGTCGAACTCGGCCACGCCGGCTGCGTCATCCACAGCATCCGCCCCGTATTCGGCGCCCACAAATGCGCGTTCATCCCTTCAAACACCGCCCGGTGCTGCACGTAATTGAACATCTGCGCTTTCCGCTCAAAATCTTCCAGGCTCGTCGGCGCGCCAAACTCCTTTTCCATCTCCGCCATGAACGGGGTCATGTCCCCGTTCGCGCTCTGGTGCCAGTCGTGATACGCCCAGTTGTCGCTGATGGGCCACAAGTCCTCGCGCGGAATCCAAGCTCGCCAGTTCTCCAGCGTCGGAAACGACGGCGTCCCCGTCTCCACGGAAAATCCGTGATTCAACATCGTGAAATACAGCTTAGGTTCCACATATTTGTAAGGACCGCTGTTCTGTAGATTCACCTGATTCGAAGTCGGCGTGTAATACCGCGTTCCGTCCACCGTCCGGGTCAATTCCTCCAGCCCCTGATTCAGAATCGGCTGCGGCACGCCTTCGTTCCGCCCGCACCACAACGCAATCGACGGGTGATTCCGGAAGCGCGAAATCGTGTCCCGCGCATTTTCTAGAAACAGCGCCGGGTCCTCCGGCTCGATATTGTAATTTTGCGTGGAGGCCCAAAAATCGTTCCACACCAGCAATCCATACTCATCCGCCAGATCGTAAAATACTTCTTCCGTACTCTGCCCAACCCAATTCCGGATGATGTTCACGTTCGCGTCGCGGTGCAGCCGGAAAAACGGCTCCAGGCGCTCCCGCCAAACGCGCTTCAACATGTCGTCCATTCCCCAGCTGCCGCCGCGCGCCGCGATCCGCACGCCGTTCACCTTGATGGTCAGGTAAGGCGTTGCTCGTGCGTCGCCAAGATATTTCACCGCCGCCGATTTCTCCGCCCCAGGTTTCAGCGAAGCCACCCATGATTTCCAGCTGTCTCTCCAGTCCTCCGGAAAAATCGAAGGGAACGGGTCCGGCGACGGCACATTGCGGATGCCCGTATGCGTCACATCCACAATCTGCTCCTGCTTGGCCCGCGCCGCCGTCGGCGAAAACTCCACGCGCTCCAAATGGCCGGTACTGTCGAGAAGGCTCAATTCGTACGTGAGTTCCCGAATTCCAAAGCGCACTTCTTTGGCATCCGCTTTCTTGCCGTCCATCGCAACCGCGAGTTTCAGTGTGTACAACTCCGGCTTTCCGTATCCATTCGGCCACCAGAGCCGTGGGTGTTGCACTTTCAATTGCGCGAACTCCACTGACGTTAGGGCCACGCTATTCTTTCCCGGCACAAGCGAAACCGTTTTCATCACATTCACGTCGTCAAAAGACGCCGTCAACGTCCCGCTCACCGTTGTGCTCGTTTCGTTTTCCAGCGGCACCATAATTTCCACGGCCGCCGAACTCGTCTCCGGCAACGGCAGTTTCGTCACCACCTGCGCATCGCCAATCTTCACTCCACCTGTCGCCCTCACGGTCACTGGCTGCCAGATTCCCGTGTCGCGGTCCCGGATCGAAGGAATCCAATCCCATCCTTCCGTATCCACAAACGTCGGCCCATCCAGGCCCATCAGCCCGCCATTTTCACCCGGCCCGGCCCTGATGCCCTGCTCATGGGGAATCCCCGGATGCGGCGGCGGCGAAACTCTCACCGCTAGCACATTTGCTGCGCCAACCTTGATCACATTCGTCGCGTCAAACACGCCGCGGATGAACGCGCCCTTGATCGTCCCCATCCGCTTCCCGTTCAGCCAAACCTCCGCCGCGTAGTTGATTCCCTCGAACGTCAGCGTCAGCCGTCGTCCCTTCCAATCGGCCGGCGCCGTAAACTCGCTGCGATACCAGTAGTCCTGCTTGTTCAAGCTCTCTGGAATCGCCAAATTGTTCAGCCCGTAGTCGGGATCGGGGTAAACGCCCTGATTGATCATCGTCGTCAGCACGGTTCCCGGCACCGTCGCGTCCCACCACCCATTTGTTCCAAACCCGTTTTGCGAAATCGCCTCGCCGCTCGCCGAAATCTCCGGAGCCGGCCGCAGCTTCCATCGCCCGGCAATCGTCCACTCGTTCGAACCCTTTGCTTCAATCCCCAGCTTCGATTCGCTCACCGCTTTTTTCACCGGCTGCGAAAAAGCCGCTTTCGACATTGGCATCGTGTCCGGATCCTGCGGCGCGCGGTAACCCGCTTGCGCTTGCGTCTGCACTGGCCACGGCTTCGACCCTTCCTCATAGACGACCGTCGCGAAATTCACCGGCTTCGCGTACAACCCTTGTAATTCTTCGCCGGTCAACGCATGCCGCAACAACGTTAATCCCGCAATCTTTCCCGCAAAATGCCGGTTCTCCTGCGGAGGAAACTGAGCAGGCGCAATCACCAGCAAAGGACTGACTCTTCCCGTATCCAGCTTCCCGCTCGCCACCTTCGCGCCGTCGGCATAAATCTGAATTTCCTGCCCGTCAAATGTTGCGGCAACAAATTGCCATTTCTCCGGTGCAAGGCCGGCGCTTCCGGAAAAAGTCACGTCTTTGCCTCCCCAATAAAACAATTTCTCTCCGTCCACGCCGAGGTACCGCGAATATTCCTCGCCCGGATCTCCCACGCCCGCAATCAGCACCGCACCCTTCGGCGCCTCATCCATCCAGACCCAGCCATACAAACTCCACGTCGAATCCGCGCGCAGCACCGTGTCGTTCTTCACCAGATGTTTTTTCAATTCGTCCCCGCCCGCCAAAAAAGCGCCGTTATACGGCCCATAGGACGGAGGATCGTTCGTGGGAACGTAGATCTGGCCCCGCGTCTGCCCAACACAGATAAACGCGGCTATAAACATCATCACAACGCCAAATTTGATTTTCATGGTGAACCGGCTATTCTTGCTAGATGCTTTTGATTGTTACCGGAAAATAGTTCCACAGAATTGTGAGAGTTGGAAAGGATTTCCTCGGGCGTCCCCGTCGAAAGAGATTGGCCGTTTAGTCTGCGGAAGATTTCACCGGCGCCTGTGAGCGGCCCTTCCACTGCGCCCCGTGTCCCAGCCAATATCGCACCGCCGATAGCCAGGTGGCATACGTGTAAAAGGCCGCCGCCAACGGCAACGCCGCCGCCCACAGCGGCGACAGTTTATAAAACCGCACCGTCGGCGAATACGTGATTGCCATCAACGCCCACGCCGCCAGTCCCAGTCGCCATACCACCGGCTGCGCGCTAAACGTGAAAACCACCGGGAGCAGGTAAGTCACGGCCATTCCCAGCAGCGTCCCCGCCAGCAGCAAACTCGAATAACCAAGTTGCGTGAACGCCGTCCGCGCAATCAGGTCCTGTATCTCCGTGAACGATCTATACATCCGCAGGCTCACGCTTTTCCGCGTCAGGCCCATCCAGAGTCCGCCGCCCGTCCGTTTCACCGCCAGTGCCAACGTGCAGTCGTCAATCACTTCGCCGCGAATCGCCGCCAGGCCGCCAATCCGTTCGAGCGCTCCACGCTTCAGAAGGATGCAACCCCCCGCCGCTCCGGCTGTCTTCCGTTTTCTATTCGCAATCCAGCTCGGCGGGTATAGTTTCAGGAAAAAATAAAGAAACGGCGGGATCATCAGCCGCTCCTGCAGGGAATTTACCTGCGACAGGACCATCAAGGAAACAAGATCCAGCTTGTCTCTCTCCGCGCGCTGTACCACCCGGCGGAGCGTGTCCGGCGCGTGCTCGATATCCGCATCCGTGAACCAGAAATAATCCGTCTCGCGCGCGACGCCGCTCTCCACACCCTGCTGCATCGCCAGCAGTTTTCCCGTCCACCCTCTCTCCAGCGCCGCCCCCCGCAAAATTAAAACGCGTTCCGAGGCTCCCGCCTTCTCCGCCGCTTCCCGCGCCAGAGCCCCGGTTCCGTCCTCGCTGTGATCGTCCACAACCACGACGCGCAGTTCTCCCGGGTAGTCCTGTTTCACCAGCGATACCACCGTGCGCGCGATCGTCTCCGCTTCGTTGCGCGCCGGCACAATCGTGACCACCTGCGGCCACCGCGCCAGCGATTCCTGTTTCGAAATGTCGTCATCGAACGCGAGGAGCTGCCAGAACGCTCCACGCAAAAAGGTGAGCACCACCCAGATCAGCGACGAAATGAGAGCCAGTATGAGGGCCACCGAATTCACGCCCCATTCTGTCTCAAATCCCAACCCGCCGCCACTCTGCAATCTACGCCAAATCCTCCGCCCGGATCGGCAACCGCCGCACCGGCTTCCCCGTCGCCGCAAATATCGCATTGCACACCGCCGGCGCAATCGGCGGCGTCCCAGGCTCTCCAATCCCGCCCGGCCCGTCGTTGCTCTCCACAATGTGCACTTCCACTTGCGGCGCCTCGTTCATCCGCACCACATCGTAATCGTTGAAGTTCGCCTGCTCCACGCGCCCGTTCGCAATCGTGATCTCACCCTTCAGCGCCGCCGTCAATCCATAAATGACACCACCTTCAATCTGCGCGCGAATAGTCTCCGGATTCACATGCCGCCCGCAATCCACCGCCGCCACCACGCGATGCACCTGCACCGTATGCGCCTTGCGGTCAATGCTGATCTCCGCCACTTCCGCAACGTAGCTTCCAAACGATTCCACCACCGCAATGCCCCGGTAGCGCCCCGCGGCCAACGGCTTGCTCCATCCCGCCTTCTCGGCCGCCAGCTCCAGCACTCCGCGCTGCCGCGCATCCTTGCTCAGCAATCCCCGCCGGAATTCAAACGGATCTTTCCCCGCCGCCTTGGCCAGCTCGTCCACAAAACATTCCGCGATGTACCCATTGTGCGAATTTCCCACCGACCGCCAGAATCCCACCGGTACACCGGGCTCCGTCAGCAGGTACTCCACCAGAAAATTCGGAACGTCATACTTCAGCGTCGCGATCCCTTCTGTCGCCGAGTCATCCAGCCCGTTCTTCACCGAGCCGGGGAAAAATCGTGACATGATTGACGGCCCCACAATCCGCGTCTTCCACGCCACCGGCGCGCCCTTGTCGTCCAGCCCCGCCCACAATTTCACCAGCACGGCCGGCCGGTAATAATCGTGCTGCATGTCGTCTTCGCGCGACCACGTCACTTGCACCGGCGCGCCCGCGGCCTTTGAAAGTTCCACCGCCTCCACGATAAAGTCCAGCTCGGCGCGCCGCCCGAATCCTCCTCCGAGATACGTCGTGTGAACGCGCACCTGCTCCGGCTTTAATCCCGTAATCTTCGCGCCGGTCATCTGTGCAAACGTCTGAAACTGCGTCGGCGCATAAATGTCGCACCCGTCCGCACGCACGTCCGCCGTGCAGTTCATCGGCTCCATCGTCGCATGCGCCAGGAACGGCAGTTCGTAGACCGCCTCCACTTTCTTGGCTGTGCTTCCCATCGCCGCGTCCGCGTCGCCATCCTTTCGCGCAATCACGCCGGTCTGTTCCATGCGCCCCTGGTACAGCTTGTGGATTGCGTCGCTCGAATTCTTCGCGTTCGGTCCTTCGTCCCAGGTAATCTGCAGCGCGTTCCGCCCCTCCATCGCCGACCAGGTGTTGTCGGCCGCCACCGCCACGCCTGTCGAAATCTGCACTACGCTCTTCACCCCGCGCACGGCCTTCGCTTTCGTTCCGTCAAAGCTTTTCACCGTGCCGCCAAACACCGGGCACCGCGCCACCGCCGCGTGCAGCATCTTCGGCCGCCGCACATCAATCCCAAACGGTGCCGTGCCGTTTACCTTTATCCCGGAATCGATCCGCTTCGTAGCTTTTCCGACGTACTTGTAATCCTTAGCGTCTTTTCTCTTCGGGCTCGCCGGCACCGGCAGCTTCGCCGCTTCTTCCACCAGCGCTCCATACCCAATCCGTTTGCCGGAAGCCGTATTCACCACAGCGCTGTTTTCCGTGTGGCACGCGCTCGGTTCCACGTTCCAGCGCTTCGCCGCCGTGGCGATCAGCATCTCCCGCGCCGCGGCTCCCGTCTTCGCCAGCGGTTCCCACGATCCGCGGATGCTCGTGCTTCCGCCCGTGCCCTGCAACCCGAAAACCGGATTGAAATATACCGGTGCCGCGGGTGCAAATTCTGTCTTGATCTTCTTCCAGTCGAGGTCCAGTTCGTCCGCCAGAATCATCGCCAGGGCCGTATTGATTCCCTGGCCCATCTCAGACTTGTCGATCACAAGCGTCGTCGTATCGTCCGGCGCAATCTGCACCCAAGCATTGATCGCCGCCGGCTCCTTCGGCGGCGTTCCCGCCAACGCCTCATATTTTCCCGGCAGGTAGACCCCAATGACCAGCCCGGCTCCTCCGGCGACACTTTTCCTGAGAAACTCACGACGATCCAAACAAGATGCAGTTGCCATGGCGACCTCGTTCCGCCGCACGGCGATGCCGAGCAGCACCCGAATTTTTTGGATTTACTTTCCAGCCTGCAAGGAAGCGGCGTGGTGAATGGCTTTGCGGATCCGCTGGTAGGTGCCGCAGCGGCAGATGTTCCCGCTCATGGCATCGTCAATGTCCGCATCGGTTGGATTGGGTTTCTTCGCCAGCAGCGCCGC
>Ga0210410_10001084_pt1 | contig 26419 bp, 32 predicted proteins | sample IncBWC4MmetaG_FD_161058 | JGI IMG/M metagenome (GOLD analysis project Ga0210410, IMG submission 161058) | Forest soil microbial communities from Barre Woods Harvard Forest LTER site, Petersham, Massachusetts, United States - Inc-BW-C-4-M | ecosystem: Environmental > Terrestrial > Soil >... | reverse complement strand
CATTCCATTAGCAGTCATCCGACGCGGTGCCGACTGGCGTGAAGCCGCTCCAGTTTTGCTGGCGCGTGCGGGCTTCATCGCATCCTTGAGCTTCCCAAGCGTGGGATATCGATCTGCGCATCCAAGCGTCTTCGGCAATTCGGCGTAGATCCAAGGTGTGAGGTCGTTCCAGGTCTAACATTGCCCTCTGACATGTCGCGAATGCACGACGGTTTGCATTGAGCAAATCACCTGCTCAATCAGCCGTGACCTAGCCGTGTGCACCTAACATATAATTTAGTGGGGTCGATGGATTTCGAACCCTAAGCGAGGGGGACACGGGGGCGGGGGTTTTGCGCATGGGTTTGCGCGCCCCGCGGGTTGACCTCGCGCATCATTGAAACGAAGTGAAGGGATGGTTCCTTTAATTGGTGGATCAGTTCTCCATTTCCACAGAGAACCCAAACGCTATTGGCTTCCCTATCCAATGGAGAAATTGAATGGCCATGCTCAAATTGTTGTCGGGTGCGCTAATCGCCGGAACTCTGCTAGCAGCTCCCGCCATGGCTCGCGAGAGTCACGTAACTTCACGGCGCCTTACTGGGGACGCCAACGCATGTACTACAGCTGGCGTGCCTTATATTGACGGGCATCGCTGCTACCACCCGGACGGTTTGCGTGGGGACGGGGAGCGCGATGTGTGGGGCCACTGGGGCTCCTACTACGGGCCCTTAGTCCATGTTCCTTGAACCGATGGTCCACACAAGTGACGGCGAGCGCCAGGCGTTCGATCTGGCCGGAAATGTATTGTTGTGTTCGGCGTGTGGGATGTTCTGCTGCAATCGTGCCCACACAACACGGCTCACGCCGACGAGGTGGTAATTGCTGCCTTGCCTTTGTCCGTTTCTGGCCCAACTCGGACTCGCTTGTGACGTCAGCTATTGCGCCGCTATTAGGCTCGTAGCGGACCTCATACATGCATGGCTGCGGAGGCGGGTTTATGAGTACATGCCCTGATCCAGCGTTCAAACGCTGCTGATCTCGAATTCCTCTACCGAGCTGAAGCTCGTCACGTTGCGCCAAAGCACGATTTTCGCGAGCTGTTTCAAGCCTATCACACTGTTCAGTTCTGTTTTTCGAAAATTTCGCCTTTACAGAAATTAAAATCCGTGTATGTTGCGTCCATCCTGTCCCACCAGGAGGGGCGTTACGGCCAATCGCCACGTACGTTGGGGCAGGGAGCGATGGACGCTTCTGCATCGCAAGGCGAGTGATGCGGCAGGCGGACGTGGTCCCGACACCCCGACGCTGGTGTCAAGTTTCGCTGATGTTTTTTGGCGAAGCGACGGGGGCTATCAAGCCCGGTACCCCGGGGAGAGCGCGTATAAGCCGTAAACCATCGCGCAGGGAATGCCGGACTGTTTCGGCGTACCTGTGGTGACTTGCTTGCGTGCTTTTTACACTTGCACGCAAGGCTGCGGGTGCGACCAGCATCCGGCATTCCCTGCGCCCTCTTGGTTCTCTCGAGGGCGATGCTTTGCAAGACTCGGGCATTTCGTGCCGCGAGAATGCTGAAGTGCGTCCTCACATCGTCGTTGCGAGGAGCGAAGCGACGAAGCAATCCAAAATGCCTCCGCGGAAACACTCTGGATTGCTTCGCTCGCAATGACTAGGAAGCTGTTTGAAATTCGAATTGACGCGTAGCCCGGATGAGCGAAGCGATATCCGGGGATCACGTCAGTTTTTAACGGCCCCGCATATCGCTTCGCTCATGCGGGCTACGAGTAACCGCTACCCCCGCCACTCCCTTACCCGCCGCACCATCTGCTCGACATGCGCGATCGGGGTTTCCGGGGTGATGCCGTGGCCGAGGTTGAAGATGAACCTTCCTTGCGCGAAGTTCGCCAGCACGTCGTCGACGGCGCGGTCCAGCGCAGCGCCACCGGCGATCAGGGCGAGCGGATCGAGATTGCCCTGGACGGCGACCCGGCTCTGGACGCGCTCGCGGATCAGGGCGGGCTCCGCCGCCCAGTCGATCGAGACCGCATTGACCTTGGTTGCGCCGACATAGGCCGGCAGCAGCGCGCCGGCGCCGCGCGGAAAGCCGATGATCTTCGCGTCCGGCTTTTTGGCGCGCACGCCTTCGACGATGCGCGCGGTCGGCGCGATCGACCAGCGCAAAAATTCGCGTGGCGGCAGGATGCCGGCCCAGGTGTCGAAGATCTGCACGCAATCGGCGCCGGCCTTGAGCTGCCCGAGCAGATATTCGATGGAGTTCTCGACGAGGATGTCGATGATCTTCGAAAATGCTTCCGGCTCGCGATAGGCAAGCAGCCGCGCCGGCGCCTGGTCGGGCGTGCCCTGGCCGGCGACCATGTAGGTCGCAACCGTCCAGGGGGCGCCGCAGAAGCCGATCAGCGCGACATCATTGGCAAGCTCGCCACGCACGCGCTGCAGCGCTTCATAGACGGGGCCGAGCTTGCGGAAGTCGGCGCGCTTCGCCAGACCAGCGATCTTCTCCGGCGTATCGAGCGGATCGAGCCTGGGGCCCTCGCCAACCTCGAACCGCACCTCGCGGCCGAGCGCATAGGGAATGACCAGGATATCGGAGAAGATGATCGCCGCATCGAAGCCGAAACGGCGGATCGGCTGCAGGGTGACTTCGGCGGCCAGTTCCGGATTGAAGCAGAGATCGAGGAAACCACCGGCCTTGGCGCGCGTCTCGCGGTATTCCGGCAAATAGCGGCCGGCCTGCCGCATCATCCAGATCGGCGGGGTTTCCCGCCGCTGCCCGGTGAGCACCTCGAGCAGGGGTTTTTCGCTGTTTTCTGTCAAAGGCAAACGTCCCGATTTTTCCGACCCTGATACACGCCGCAAAGGGCTTGGCCAAGGAAGGATTGGAGAAAGGGTTGAAGCAAGGAACTGGCGCGAATCCGGGGCGTTGGTTCGGCATCGAGGCTATTTGAGGCTGAGAGACTATGGCTGAGAAATTCAATCCCGCACCCCATGACCGGCACGCCGTTACCCCCGAGGAAGCCGCGCGCGCCGATGCCGAAACGCATGCAAGGCTGGAGGCCGGGCTGATCGATACGTTCCCGGCCTCCGATCCCGTCAGCCACGCGCAACCGGCGCCGAACCGGCACGACAGCGACGGAGATGCGCCGCGCGCAGACGACATCGAAGCGGATCATGAGCCGCAACCCTCGCTGTGGGACAAGGTCAAGGCCGTGTTCCATTGAGGGGCGCCGAAGGGTGGGCCCAAGGAGGTGAGCAAATGGTGCACACCGAGTTCAACCACGCCGCCAATGATTCGCCGCGCAGCGGCAGCAGCAAGCAGGTCGCACCGGTGGTGTGGTGCATGATCGTGGTCGCTGTGGTGGCGCTGGCGACCTATTTCGCGATGGGCGTTTAGGGCCGCGGGGCTAGTAATGCGGCGGCCGCTCGTTCGCTGGCGCCGGCGCGTTAGCCTCGGCTTCCTGCAACCGCTCGGTCAGCGCCGCGAGCTGGCGCGTGAGCACATCGATCTGCTTCCACTGCGCCGTGATGGTCGCATTGAGCTGCTCGATGGTCTCCTCCTGATACATCGACCGCGCCTCCAGCACGTCGATGCGCTCGCTGAGTTCTTTCTCACTCATCGGAGGCGCCTTCCTTGACCCGCTCGCGCAGGCCGTGACCAAGCGCGACGCGCTCGTCGAACACGAAGCATTCGCCGCGCCAGCGGCTCTCCGCCTCGGGAACCTCTTCCAGATATTTCAGGATCCCCCCTTTGAGATGATAGACCTCGGCAAAGCCTTCGGCCAAGAGCAGCGAGCTCGCCTTCTCGCAGCGGATGCCGCCGGTGCAAAACATCGCGATCCTCTTGTGCTTTGCCGGATCAAGCTGTTGCGCGGCGAAGTTCCTGAACTGGCCGAAGCTCGCGATCTTGGGATCGAGCGCGCCCTCGAACGTCCCGATCGCGACTTCAAAGGCGTTGCGGGTGTCGATCACGAGCGTGTCGGGCGCGGCGATCAGCGCGTTCCAGTCGGCGGGATCGACATAGACGCCGACCTGCCGGGTCGGATCGGCCTTGGGATCGCCGAGGGTGACGATCTCCTTCTTCAGCCGCACCTTCATCCGCCCGAACGGCATGACATCAGCCCGGGAGAATTTCAGCTCGAGATGGTTAAGCCGGCCGCCGAACAGCGCGCCCTGCTGCAACTCGGCGACCATAGCGTCGATGCCCTCATCGCTTCCCGCGACCGTGCCATTGATGCCCTCGGCGGCGAGCAGGATGCTGCCTTTCAGGCCAAGGCCGACGCAGAACGCGCGCAAGGGTTGGCGTAGCTCGCGAAAATCGGGCAGGGCGGCAAATTGGTAGAGGGCGGCGACCTTGAGGGACATGGCGGCGGTCTATCAGGGGTCTATTCCCAGGGAAACCCACAAGGAACCCCTGCAAATCCTGCATTGGGGCTCTGGTATACCACCCATTGCCGGGGCCCTTATGAATATGTCATGTAACGGCGCTTCTCCCGGGTAAGCGCTGTCAAAACAACGATCAAGTGAGCGATTTCGCATGAGGAATTTCCATTTCGCCGGCCGGTCCACCGTCCACGCCCAGAACGGCATGATCGCGACCTCGCATCCGGCGGCGGCCCTGGCGGGAATAGAGGTGCTCAAGGCCGGCGGCACGGCGGCGGACGCGGCGGTCGCCGCCTGCGCACTGCTCGGGGTGATCGAGCCGCAATCGACCGGCATCGGCGGCGATTGTTTTGCGCTGATCCAGCCGCGGGGCGAGGGCAAGATCGTGGCCTATAACGGCTCCGGCCGCGCGCCGGCCGCGGCCACCGCCGACTGGTATCTGGAGCGGAAAATCCATTCGGTGCCGCTGACCTCGGCGCATGCGGTTTCGATCCCGGGCTCGATCGACGCCTGGGAAGTGATCCTGCGCGATCACGGCAAGTTCGGCCTCGACACCTTGCTGCAGCCGGCGATCAAGGCGGCGGAAGAGGGCTATGTCGTTGCCCCGCGCATCGCCTTCGACTGGAAGAACCAGTTCGAGAAGCTGAAAAACGGCACCAACACACCGCGCTATCTGCTTCCCCATGGCCGGCCGATGCTGGCCGGCGAGGTGCTGCGTCAGCCCGAGCTCGGCAAGACCCTGCGAGCAATCGCGAAGAATGGCCGCGACGCTTTCTACAAGGGCCAGATCGCCGAGGACATGGTCGAGACGCTGCGCGGTATCGGCGGCTTGCATACGATGGACGACTTCGCCGAGCACACCACCGAGACGACCTCGCCGATCGGCACCATGTATAAGGGTCTCGATGTCTGGCAGTGTCCGCCGAACGGCCCCGGCATCACCATGCTGGTGATGCTCAACATCCTCTCGCGCTTTGACCTGACGAAATTCGCCCCGCTCAGCGTCGAGCGCTTCCATCTCGAAGCCGAAGCGGCGCGCGTCGCCTATATGATGCGGGAGCAATATATCGGCGATCCGGCCCAGGTGAAGGTCGACGTGGCCGGCATTCTCGCCAAGGAATTTGCCGACGAATATGTCGGCAAGATCCGCATGGACGGCATGCTCGATCTGCCGAACGTGGCGCCGCCGATGAATCCCTCGACGGTCTACATCACGGTGGTCGACAAGGACCGCAACGTTTGCTCCTTCATCAACTCGGTCGCGCATTCCTTTGGCTCGGCGATCGTTTCCAACAAGACCGGCGTGTTGTTGCAGAACCGCGCCGGCGGCTTCCGCATCCAGCCGGGCCACCCGAATTGCATCGCGCCGCGCAAGCGGCCGCTGCACACCATCATCCCGGCGCTGGCCACGCAGAAGGGGCGCGCAGTGGTGCCGTTCGGCGTGATGGGCGGGCAGTATCAGCCGGTCGGGCAGACCCACGTGCTGACCAACATGCTGGATTATGGTTGCGACGTGCAGGAAGCGATCGATATGCCGCGCGGCCTGCATTACGAGGGCGTCTATCAGCTCGAGGACAGCGTCCCGGCCGAGATCGTCGAAGGATTGAAGAAGCTCGGCCACAAGACCACGAGCGTGGTCGGCCCGCTCGGCGGCGGTCAGGCGATCTGGATCGACTGGGACAAGGGCACGCTCACCGGCGGCTCCGATCCCCGCAAGGACGGCTGCGCGCTCGGTTATTGAGCGCGCAGGACCAGCGCTAGGTGTGCGAGACCGGCTGCGACAGCGTCGAAGTCGCGGTTCGGACCTGCTTGATCGTTGTCACCGCGGCGAGAGCGGTGGCGATACCAAATGCTGCAGCGAGTGCAGCCAACGCAATACGCATGCGCATGACACTGCCTCCAATATCAAAAAATTTGCATCAGACTATCTGGCGAAGGCGCGAACGGGAGACGGAGAAATCTCTCCGTCCAGCCAGTCCTGCTCCTCGGCAAGTGCGCGCCAAGCCTGCGCCATTCGCGAATAGCGCTTGTACGCCGGCTGGCCTTCAGCGCGCTCGGCCAATTGCAGGCAATTTTCTGCGTTCTCTCGGAAGATGTCTGATTGCTTCATGACCAGCACGTGGGGAGGGAACGCATCGATTGCAACGAACAATTACCCAATCGTAATGGGAACTATTCGCCAGCCTTCGGACAGCTTACACAACCGGCACGCCGTAATAATCGTTGAGCGCGCGGGTCGTGCCCGCATCGCCCCAGTTCCAGTCGGTGCCGTCGCGATATTTCGGGGCGCCGCGAAGCTGGTCCTCGGTGATGCCGGTGCGATAGCCGCCGAGGCGGGTATCATATTTCAGCGATTGCCAGGGCAGGGGATAGTGATCGTTTCCAAGTCCCAGGAAGCCGCCAAAGCCCAGCACGGCGTAGGACACCTTGCCGCTCATCTTGTCGATCATGACGCGTTCGATCGAGCCGATCTTGTTGTCGTCGGGGCCGAACACGGCCGTGCCTTCGACCTTGTCGCTGCCGATCAGGTTGCCGAACTCGCGCTCGTCCATTTCTCTCGCGCTCATAGCCATTTGAATCTCCATCGCCTTTCGGAGGCCAACGATGGCGGGCAGCAATCGTTCCTGCGCTTAGTGGAGGATGTCGAGCGGGAGGCGGCAGATCTGTTCGCCTTCCTCGTCCGTGACGAGAATGGCGTAGTGGCGATTCCGGGCCTCCGGCTGTTCGCGCAGCACGCGGCGTGCGATCAGATCGGCGATGTCGATCGCCTCGATATCGTCGGGCAAATCGGCATCGCCCGCATCGAAGTTGGTCTTGGTATTCACAAGGTCAAAATGATAGAGCGGCATCACACGCTCCCATATGCCGGTCACGGCGGCGATCAAACGCCGGGGCCCTCTCATTGAACAACTTCCGCAGATCCGGGGGGCGAATAACGGAAGCATGAGGCTTACGCGGCGCGCGACCAAACGTTCCAGAATTTTGTTGCGTTATGGTGCGGCTTAGTTGCGCGTCTGGTCGAAGGGCTTTGCCGTTTCAGGCCGCCGATGGGGTAGCAACGCCAATCAGGTTGCGCTAAACACCCTCCCGCATTGAACAGGGAAGGTGAACGGATGCGCTTCCGTCGTTTGAGAGCTTCGTTTGTTTCGGCCGTCGCGATCGCGCTGGCCACCATCGTCATTGCGGGCGCCGGCGCGTTCGCTCAAGCGCCAGGAAAACCCATGACCACAGCTTCGGGATTGCAGATCATCGACACCAAGGCCGGCACCGGCGCTTCGCCGAAGCCGGGTCAGATCTGCGTGATGCATTATACCGGCTGGCTCTATGAGAACGGGCAGAAGGGCAAGAAGTTCGACTCGTCCGTCGATCGCAACGAGCCCTTCGAATTCCCGATCGGCAAGCATCAGGTGATCGCAGGTTGGGACGAGGGCGTCGCCACCATGAAGGTCGGTGGCAAGCGCACGCTGATCATCCCGCCCGAGCTCGGCTACGGCGCGCGCGGCGCCGGCGGCGTGATTCCGCCGAATGCGACGTTGATGTTCGACGTCGAACTGCTTGCCGTGAAGTGAATGCTTAAAGGGGGCGCATCGTGAAGGTCACGGTTCTCGACGACTATTTCGACACGGTGCGCACCCTCGATTGCTTTGCAAAGCTTGGGGGCAATGACGTCACGATCTGGAGCGATCACGTCCAGGACGTCGACAAGCTCGCCGAGCGGCTGAAGGATACCGAAGCGCTGGTGCTGATCCGCGAGCGAACGCAGATTCGCACACCGCTGCTCGAGCGGCTGCCGAAGCTGAAGCTGATCAGCCAGCGTAGCGTGTTTCCGCATATCGATATCGATGCCTGCACAAAGCTCGGCATTGTCGTGTCGTCGAGCCAGCATGCGGATACGCCATCTTACGCGACCGCCGAATTGACCTGGGGCCTGGTGCTGGCCTCGGCGCGCATGATTCCGCAGCAGGTGATCTCGCTGAAGGCCGGCCACTGGCAGTTCGGTGTCGGCTCGACCGTTCGCGGCAAGGTTTTCGGCATCTATGGCTATGGCCGGATCGGCGCGGTCGTTGCCGGTTATGCCAGGGCGTTCGGCATGAAAGTGCTGGTATGGGCGCGCGAACCTGCGATGGCCAAGGCACGCGCCGATGGCCATGAGACGGCAGCGAGCAAGGAAGCGTTCTTCGAGACCTGCGACTTCATCTCGCTGCATATGCGGCTCGTCGATGCTACGCGCGGCATCGTCAAGGCCGAGGACCTCGCGCGCATGAAGCCGACAGCGACGCTGGTCAACACCAGCCGCGCCGGATTGGTCGAGCCGAATGCACTGGTGAATGCGCTGCGCGCCGGCCATCCCGGTTATGCTGCCGTTGACGTGTTCGAGAAGGAGCCGCTGCGCGACACCGCCGATCCGCTTCTGAACATGGACAACGTCGTGGCAACCCCGCATATCGGCTATGTCTCGCGCGACGAATACGAGATTCAATTCACCGATATTTTCGACCAGATCGTTTCCTTTGCGGCAGGGGAGCCGATCAATGTCGTCAATCCCGACGTGCTCGGCCATCGGCGCAAGTGACGTGCACAAAGAGAAAAGACCGGCCGCGACGGGCCGGTCTTTCCCTCCTCAAACTCCAGCCTTCCGGGTCAGAGCTTATTGGGGTTAGAGCTTATTGGGCTCAGAGCTTCTTGTTCGCTGCGGCGGCCGCGCGATTGACTGCATCCTTGGCGGCTTCCTTGGCATCGCCCAGCGCCTGCTGGCCCTTGCCCTTTACCTCCTGGACCGCGCCTTCGCCCTTGAGGCGATCGGAGCCGGTGGCTTCGCCAACGCCCTGCTTGGCTTTGCCGATGGCTTCGTTGGCAGCGCCCTTGACCTTGTCGGTGGTAGCACCCATGAAACCTCTCCTCATCTGGCTTTCGTCGAACCAATCTTCGGCCAACGAAAATGTTCCTGAATCGTCTGGCCTGTCAGCGCGGATTTCGGTAGCGTCGGCGAAGGAACTTAACCAAAGTTAACCAAGAGACTTGTTATGTCGGGCTCACACGATCACAGCCATTCCGATCATCATCATCACGACGAAGAGCGCTGGAAGCATGACGGCGTTCGCGTCATTCCCGGCCATCAGCTCGATCCCAACGTGCCGTCGACGCCGGGCATGGACCGCAAGGCCGCGATCAACTTCGCTCGCGTCGGCGCGCAAAAACTCTGGGCCGGCACCGTCACCATCAAGCCCGATGCGAAGACTGGCGCGCATCATCACGGCCATCTCGAGAGCGTCATCTATGTGGTGAAGGGCAAGGCGCGGATGCGCTGGGGCGAGCACCTGCAATTTACCGCGGAAGCTGGCCCCGGCGATTTCATCTTCGTGCCGCCCTATGTGCCGCACCAGGAGATCAATGCGAGCCCGGACGATGTGCTCGAATGCGTGCTGGTGCGCTCGGACGGCGAGGCGGTGGCGATCAATCTCGACATCGAGCCGGTCGAGAAGCCGCAGACCGTGCTGTGGGTCGACCCGGTGCACCGGCATCCCGACGAGAAGAAGTGACGGCCGGCGACACCTAGAATTGCCGGGCGCGGTGGCGCTCGTATTCTATCCGGCATGCCTTGCTGAATTCGTGCAGGAGATCGATGGCGTGGTCCTTGGCCATGCTGCGCACCTCGACAAAGCTTTTGTCGGGTTGCGCATAGGCATCGAGAATTCTCTGCGCAACGCGTTCGGCGCTCTCGACGATGTCGGCCGCCGACAGCACTCGCATGCGCGAGATCTTGGCGTAGATGTCGACGAGGCCCGGAATGTCAGGATTTTCGTGCTGCAATGCGTCGATATAGCATTTCGCCGAGACTTCGATGAAGTCACGATAGATGTCCTGCCGGCGCGCCGTTTCGCTGGCAAGCCATTGTGATTTTGCGATCGCGCGCTGGGTGAACCAGGCGGCCGCCGCCGACGTCAGCCCGCCGATGGCAGCGCCGGTCAATGCTGCAACACCCGAAATTAGCGATGCGTCCATGTCCGAGAATGCCCGAAAAGTGCGACAGCGCTGCATTTTCGTGGGGCGCCCGGCGAATGTCAAAAAGGAAGTGACGGGGTTTGCCGCCTCCGCGAAGGGCGTTTGGCGGGAAGGAATGCCTGCCATGGCTCCCGGGAATGTGACGGATCGTGCGGCCGCCGCTATCGTGTCGCCAAACACCTAAAGGGAGGCCCCATGACGCTCGTCCGCTACGAAAGCAAAGACCATGTCGCGACCATCACCATGGACCGCGCGTCCTCGCACAATGCGCTGAACAATGCCCTGTGCGATGAACTGCGCGAGGCGTGGCTGCGCTTTCGCGACAGCGACGATCGCGTCGCGGTGCTGGCCTCCTGCGAGGAGGCGTATTTTTGCGTCGGCGCCGATGTGAAGGATCTTCCTGCCAACATGTGGCATGCGGTGCCGGGGCTTGGCGTCGATCTCGACAAGCCGGTGATCGCCGCGACGTCGGGCTGGGTGGTCGGCGGCGGCTTCGTGCTGGTGCAGATGGCCGACCTCTGCGTCGCCTCCGAGACCACGCGCTTCAGCTATCCCGAGGTCAAGATCGGCACCACCGCCGGCGGCATTTCCTCGCTGGTCTCGCGCCTACCGCACAAGGTCACGATGGAGTTCTTGCTGGTCGGCGACGAGTTGCCGGTCCAGCGCGCCTACCAGCTCGGCTTTGTCAACAAGATCGCTCCGAAGGGCCAGCACGTTGTGCAGGCCCAGGAGATGGCGGCCAAGATCGCCGGCAGCGCGCCGCTGGTGGTGCAGGGGCTGAAGAAGCTGGTGCGCGAGGCGATGCCGAAGGGCCCGCTCGAGGTCGTCGCCGAAGCTCGCCGCATCCTCGATCCGATCCGCGCCAGCGAGGATCTGAAGGAAGGCGTCGCGGCTTTCAAGGAGAAGCGCAAGCCGAGGTTCAAGGGGAGATAAGTTCGTCGTCATTCCGGGATGGCCCGAAGGGCCAGGCCCGGAATCCATACTCACGATGGTGGTTATGGATTCCGGGCTCGACGCTTGCGCGTCGCCCCGGAATGACGACGGTGAGGTTACACAAACACGCTGTGGTCGATCTTCCCGTTCGGCACGACATAGCCGTAGCGGGTGTGGGACGGCTCGGTGCCGGCTTTCTCGTATTTTTCCTTCATCTGCGCGAAGCGATCGCCCTTCAGCTCCAGCATCGCGCGCTTGGGCTGGATGTTGTAGAGCCGCGCATTGTTGTCGCCGAAGATCGCGGTCTTCACCGCGCCGTCGGCGGGGCCGAGCGGGGCGAAGCCGAATTTCTTCTGCATCATTTCGGGGATTTCGAGCCGGCGCAGGCCCTCGATCTGCCATTGCGGCGCGCCGGTCCAGAGCGCATCCGTGCCCCAGCAGACGCGGTCGACGCCGAGGCCCTTGATCAGCGTGCCCATCAGCGCGGCGCAGACATTGGGCTCGGCCACCAGCGTGGTCGCGAAGAGCTGGCCGACATCGCCATAGACATTGTTGACGCCGTACTGTGCCGGGATATCGGCGAGGTCGCTGGTCCAGGCGATGCGGCCGGTGCGCTCGAACTCGGCGAGCGCCACCTTGGGATCGCCGCCGACATGGCGATAGGCCGAGTGATAGATCACGAAGTTGAGCTGTGGCCAGTCCTTTGCCGCCTGTCCGACGTCGGCGACGTCGGCAAAGCCGCGCAGGTTCGGAAACTGCTTCTCGATGCCGGGCGGGAACAGGCCCTTGTGGACGCAGACATTCTTGATGCCCGCCTTCACCATCTTCTCATAGCCCTTATAGGCGACCTTCTCGTCGTCCAAACGCCAGGGATAGCGGCTGATGTCCTTATGGGTGTTGTCGCCGATGGTGTAGCCCTTGCAGGATTCCGGCTTTAGCGCCAGCGCGGCATCGAGCTTGTCGAGCCAGCCGGGCTGGCCCGGCGTAAAGATCGCGTGACAGAACACGCGGCGCGTGCCCGCCTCGTCGTTGATCTTCTTGCGTGCGTCCGCCATCTGCTCGTTGGTCAGGAACCAGTCCTGCTCGATATCCGACGGTGCCGAGGAGATCAGCGAGATCTTGGTGTCGGAGTCCAAGAACATCTCTTTCTTGTAGTTGTTGAACTTCAGGTCCTCGATGGTCTGCTCGTGATCGCTGAGTTCCTTGTTCCAGCCGGCCTTGCCGACCGCCTTGCGCATTTCGACAAAGCCCATGATGCGGGTGTCGTCGCGCAGGAAATGCGTGTGCATGTCCATGATGAACTGGTCTTTGTAGGCATTCGCACGCTCCTGCGCCATTGCGGGCGTCGCGGCTTCGGCCGGCGTCACGTCGAACAGGTTGCCATAGACCTGGTTCATGGCGAGGAAGGAGGCGGCCATGCCCGCCGCGCTCTTGAAGAAGCCGCGGCGGTCGAGGCCCTGCTTGCCGCCAAGGTCGTCGGCCATGGCAAGGAGCCGCTGCTCGACTTCGCGCTGCCGCTCATTCTGCGGGTCGGGATAGAACTCGTCACTGGCAACGATCTGGGTCGGGATTGGCGTCTGGTACCGACACAGCTCGGACGGCATCAGCGCGGCAAGTTCTTCTTCGGTCAGATTGCTGCTCACGGCTCTTCTCCCTGTTCGCTTTTTCCGGATTTTTCCGGTTGAGGCGGCGCGCAGACTAAACCCGCTTGCGGGCCAAGTCAGCCGTCAAGTCAGCCCGTTCCGTAAAACATCTCGCGAAGGTGTTTATCCGGTGCAGTGCACACTGCTTTCAAAGGCGCATCGGCGCTGCTAAAATCTATTTATCGGTCGAAAATTACAAATGATCGCCTGAAAAACAGGCGATCCAGGGATACAATCCAGGGGAAACAACCATGACAAAGCCCGAGAATCCGCTGGCGCGGCGCGCCGTCATCAAGGGGGCCGGCCTCGGCCTGATCGCTGGCGCAATGGCACCGGCGTTGCCGGCCAGGGCCGAAGATAAGGCCGAAGATACCGACAGCAGTGAAATCTGGCATGGCGAATATTGGGCCAAGAAGGGCGATGTGCCGCTCTGGATGTTCCGCAAGCGGCTGGGCGCGCCAAAGGCGGGCGAGCCGGCGCTGCCGGTGGTGTTCTTTGTCCATGGCTCGTCGGTGACCTCGCGATCGTTCGACCTGCATGTGCCTGGCAAGGGCGAATATTCCGTGATGAACGAGTTCGCCCGCTACGGCTTCGATTGCTGGACCATGGATCATGAGAATTACGGCAAATCCGGTCGCACCTCGGGCAATGCGGACATTGCGAGCGGCGTCGAGGACCTGAAGGCTGCGGCCGAGGTTCTCGTCCGCGAGACCGGCCAGCAAAAATACAGTTTTGTCGGCGAATCCTCCGGCGCGTTGCGTGCCGGTGCCTATGCGATGGCAGCCCCCGACCGCATCAACCGCCTGGTGCTCGCGGCCTTCACCTACAAGGGCGAGGACTCGCCGACGCTGAAAAAGCGCGCCGAACAGGTCGAGTATTATCGCACGCACAACATGCGCAAGCGGGACCGCGACATGATTCGCTCGATCGCCACCCGCGACAAGCCGGGCACATCGGATCCCACCGCGGTGGAAGCGCTCGCCGATGTCGAGATGCAGTTCGGCGACCAGATCCCGACCGGCACCTATCTCGACATGACCGCCAATCTGCCGGTGGTGCATCCGGAGAAGGTGCTGGCGCCGGTGTTGCTGGTGCGCGGCGAATATGACGGGATCGCGACGGTTCCTGATATCGAGGAGTTCTTCAACAAGCTGCCGAATGGCGACCGCCAGTTCATCATCCTGCCCGGCACCGCCCATTCGGTGACGCTCGCCACCAACCGGCAATTGTTCTGGCACGTCGCGCGCTCGTTCCTGAACATGCCGAGCCCGATGGCGACTTGACCATCCTCGGTCATTCCGGGATGCGCCGTAAGGCGCAGGCCCGGAATCCATAACCGCAGCCTGTGGTTATGGATTCCGGGCTCGCCGCTTCGCGTCGCCCCGGAATGACGACCGCAAAAATATCGCTGAACAATGTCGGATCGGCTCCTCCGCCTTCGTCCTTGGACCGGAACCAAGCGAAAAGGGAGCCCTTCATGGCCAAAATGATCTTCGTCAGCCTGCCGGTCAGCGACCTCAAACGCGCGACCGCCTTCTACCAGGCGATCGGCGCCGTCAAGAACACGCAATTTTCCGACAACACCGCGTCCTGCATGGTGTTCTCCGACACCATCCACGCGATGCTGATGACGCATGATAAGTACCGGCATTTCACCTCGAAGAAGATCGTCGATGCCAAGACGTCGAGCCAGCTGCTGCTCTGCGTCACCGCCGAGAGCCGCGCCGAGGTCGATGACGTCGTCGGCAAGGCCAAGGCCGCGGGCGGCGTGCTCGATCCGTCGCCGCAGGAGGATTTCGACTTCATGTATGGCCGCAGCTTTGAGGATCCTGATGGCCACATGTGGGGAGTAACATGGATGGACGTCGAGGCCGCGGCGAAGGCCATGGCTCCGGCCTGATCGAAGCACACAGGGAGCAAGCCGATGTCCAAGATTACACCCTGCCTGTGGTTCGACGGCGAGGCGGAAGAGGCGGCGAATTTCTACGTCTCGTTGCTGTCGGATTCGAAGATCGAGGTGGTGCAGAGGAACATGACCGACGGACGTGGCGGCAAAGCCGGCACCGTGCTGCTGGTCGAGTTCACGCTGGCGGGCCAGCGCTTCATGGCGCTGAACGGCGGCATGCGTTTCGAATATACCCACGCCGTGTCGTTCAAGATCGATTGCGCCGATCAGGCTGAGGTCGATCGGCTCTGGGGGGCGCTCACCGCCAATGGTGGGGAGCCCGGACGCTGCGGCTGGCTGAAGGACCGCTTTGGCGTGTCCTGGCAGATCGTGCCGACGGCGCTGATCAAATATCTCGGCGGCGACGACCGCGCCGGCGCGCAACGCGCCCTGCAGGCGATGCTCGCCATGGGCAAGCTCGATATTGCCGCCCTGCAGAAGGCTTACGAGGCAGCCTAGACCCTAACGCTCCGCCCGCCAGACGGCGGGCGAGAGCATGATGAAGGCGCAGATGACGGCGTAAGCGGCAAGCGACGCCGTCACCATCGCAGCCAATCCCGCCATGCCCGCACCAAAGCTTACGACCGCAAGCCAGCCGCCGCCCGCCGCGATCAGGATGCGCGCGAACGCGGCCGTGAGCGGCCACATCGCGCGGCCGGCGCCTTGGGCTGCAAAGGAGACAGCAAAGCCGAAGCCGAGCGCACTGTAGGCAGGTGCGACGATCCGCAAATAGGTCGTGCCTTCCTGCACGACATCTGCGTCCTTGGAGAAGAGATGCAGCCAGACGAGCGGAAATATCGCGACCAGAAGGCCAATCGTCCCGGTGATCGTCAGGCCGACGAGGCCGCTGGTCCAGCCGATCTTCCGAGCCCGTGCGATCTGGCCCGCGCCCATATTGACGCCCACCATGGTTAGCGTCGCCGTGCTGATGCCGAACAACAGGGGGATCATGATGTAGTCGAGCCGCGAGGAGATGCCGTAGCCCGCGAGCGCCTTGGTGCCGAACAGCCCGACCGCGGCGGTGACGAGGATCACCGTGAGGTTGGTCAGCATGGCATTGACCGCCGTCGGCACGCCGACTTTCAGGATGTCGGCAAACAGCGTCCAGCGCAGTCGCACGAAGCGCAAGGTCAGGCCGGAGCGGCCCGTCGCCATGTAGCGCAACAGGACCAGCATCGCCGCGCTGTAATAGAGGCCGAAAGCAAGACCTGCGCCGCTGATGCCGAGCCGCGGAAACGGACCGAGGCCGAAGATCAGCATCGGCGAGGCAGGAATGGTCACGATGGCGCCGACCAGTGTCACCAGCGCGGGCACGCGGACATTGCCGGACCCGCGCAGCGCGGCCTGCTGCAGGTTGACGATCCAGACCGGGATCGCGGCGGCGAACAGATAGTTGGAATAGGCGAGCGCAGCGTTGAGCGCGCCGTCGCGTCCGCCGAGCGCGCGATACAGCATCGGTCCGCCGACGGTGGCGCCAAGCGTGAACAACCCGCCAAGGATCACGGCGAGCACCATCGCATGAAACAGCGCGGCATCGGCGTCGTCGCGGCGGCCGGCGCCGACCGCGCGCGCGACCGAGGAGGCGACGCCGCTGCCAAACCCGCCGTTCGACATCATCGTCATCAGCATGAAGACCGGAAACACCAGCGCCGCGCCGGCAAGCGCATCGGTGCCGAGAAAGCCGACATAATAGGCTTCCGCGATGTTCACCGCGGTCTGTGCCACCAGCACGGTTACCGTCGGCAGCGCGAGTTTCAGGAGGGTCGGGAGGATCGGCGCGGATAATAGCGCCGCGCGGGTCTCGTCGGCCTTGCTGCGCGCGGCCGCAGGCGCCACGCGCGGGGCGGGCGGCGCGGCTTGCTGGGCAGCCTCGATCAGATCCAGCGGCGATGCGGCCGCTTCCTCGAGTGACATGAGATGCGAGTCCTGCTGTTGTTCTTGCGGGGAACCCGGCAATTGACTATTGAAGTATAGTCATAATGCATTATTATGAATGTAATGCAATGGCCATTCCGGGTCACGTTGTTGTGGCCGGATGGACCGGAGCGAACTGCGTGCGTTCGGAGCAACCAGGCATGCGTTACGAAAAGGGACACAAGGAAACGACACGGCGGCACATCCTCGATGTCGCCTCGGTGCAATTTCGCGAAAACGGCGTCGCGGCGGTCGGGCTTGCCGGCATCATGGCGGAGGCGGGGCTGACCAACGGCGCATTCTACACGCATTTCGAATCGAAGGAGGATTTGGTGCAGGCCGTGCTGGTCGACGCGCTGACGCGCCGCGAGGAGAAGCATCGTGCGAATCTTCAAAGCTCGATCGGACTGGAATCCGTGATCCGCGATTATCTCTCGGCGCGGCATCGCGATGGCGCGGGCTCAGGCTGCCCGACCGCCGCGCTGGTCGCCGAGATCGCGCGGCATCCGAAAAAGACGCGCGACGCGTTCACCGGGAAGATTTCCGACATCATAGCGCTGATGGCCGCACAACTACGCGAGGGAAGGCCGGAACAGCGGCGACGCAACGCGGTCGCGATCTATGCGACCATGGTCGGTGCGCTGCAGCTGGCGCGCGCCGTCAACGACAGGAAATTGTCCGACGAGATCCTGGAGAATGCGGTCGACGCCGCGCTAAAGCTCGCGGGCGAACGCTAATAGTTAATTCTAAGTCCGACGCCGCCGTGAATGGTGTTGCCGACCGGCTGCGGTCCGACCGTGCCGTTGACGAAGAGATCGGCGACCCAGCCCTTGGTGATGCGGAAGCCGAGCCGGCCGCCATATTCGAACCAGCCCTGATTGCCCATCGTCGGCGTCACCAGCCCGTCGCCGGTAACGGCGGCGACGATGCCCGAATGCGAGGCGAAGGACTGCACATAGGCGCCGTTGATATTTCCCTCGACGCTGGAGCTGAACAGATGCGTCCATTGCCCGCCGATCTTGGCCAGGCTGGTGCGGTCGGTGCCGGTTGCGATGGTGGCATCGAATGGATTGAACGCGAGCATCGGGTCCGAATAGCCGGACACCCGCTGCCATAGCTGCCAGAACTCGACCGAGCCTGCGACCTCGTCGCGCGGCGACAGCCTTGTGACCCAACCGGCTCGGCCATAGACGCCGTAATCCGCGCTATTCGTCGAGCTGTCGAGCGACACGTCTCCCAGGCTTGTCGTATAGCTTCGGCTGTAGCGCACCTTCTGGAACGGCGACAGCACGGTGCCGATATCGAAGAACGGCCGCGACGATCCCCAATCGGTGAAATCATATCTTAGGGCAAACGCGCCGATCGGCGCGCTGGTGACGTGATAGCCGTTCTCGCTGTACTGGGTGTAGGCTAGGCCCGCCAGCAGCGACAGATTGTTGGTCAGCTCCTTGCGGCCGTGCACGCCGGCCGTAAACGAGCCGACCGAGCCGAAGGCGGAGACGCAGTCGCTGCAATTGACCTGCTCGTTGACGCCGAGCAGCACCGAGCCCAGCACCTGGTTGGTGATCATCTGGTTGAAGCGTTGATTGGCGAGGCCGTTGATGGAATTGCCGCTGCTGCCGCCGTCGGTCGGCGTCGGAGTGGGGCTCGGAGAGGGCGACGGGCTCGGTGATGGTGAAGGGCTTGGTGACGGGGAGCTATAGGTACCGCCGTATGACGGTGAAGATGACGGATAGGATGACGGGCCGGAGGTAGGGCAGTTCTCAAAACATTCCTGCGCCGCCGCCGGGCACGTTTGCGCCGTCACCATCACGAATGAAAGCGTCACCGCAAATACGGCGGACAGCAGCAGGCCGTGCGTTGCCCCCTTCATCGTCAGCGCCCGCACAGCATCGCGTTGGGATCATCGGGCGTGCCGGCGTCGGCGAAATCGGTCACGGTACAGAGCCCGGCCGCCGAGGCGCAGGTCGAGGCAAAGGTCCAGGGCGGGTTGCTGGTCTTCTGGATCGTGACCTTGCCGTTGGTCAGGTTGATGATCGCGGTGTCGCCGGGCTGCGTGAGCTGGACGCATTGGAAGCTCAGCGTGCAGACGCTGGCGGCACCCTCCTGCAGCACGATGGTGCTGCTGGCGCGCTGCGACAGGATGTCGAGGATGGTGCCGCGCACGCCGATGGTCGCGAGCGGCGTCGTGATCTTGTAGGCGGCCTTCTCCGAATGTCCGGTGACGAAGCGGAACGCGCCGGTGGTGAGGCGAATGGCGATGTCGCGATAGCCGTGCTCGTCGTTGAAGACGGAGCGGTCGAGCTTGAGCGAGGCATTGGCGCCGAGCGAGAGGTTGGTGCTGTCGGCCATCACCAGACGCGCGGCGCTGTCGGCGCCGGTCTGCACCGTCTCATCGCGCAGCACGCCGTCGCCGACATTGATCTGGCCGGTCGTTGCAGCGTTGACGACTTCGTTCTTGATGAGGATCGCTTCGCCGATGCGCGTCTGCGCATGCGCGCGCGGTGCCGCAATGATAGCGGCAGCAAAAAGCGAAAACGCAAAGAGTACGCTACGCAAATTCATTTCACTAACCGATCGACTGTCCTCTATCGTACCGGATCGCGCGCGTACGCGATGTTGTATATTTATCACTAGCTTGGCCCTGATAACCCGATGCGTTAGTGGTTGCGAAGTCGCGATGCGTTCAATGTAATGGACAAGAAAATTCAGAACGCAGATTCAAGCGACATTCATTTGGATGAGAACGACGTTGCAGCCCGTGAAAATACAGCGTGAATCGCTTTCTCCTCGCATTTCAGCCGGCAAGAACACTCTCATTTGCGTCATTATTTTTTTGGCCGCACATGCAGCGTTGCTGATCGGCATCACTGCGCCGGATAAATTTGTCTTCGACGAAGTGCACTACGTGCCGGCTGCCCGGCAGATGCTCGAGCCGGTGGTGCCGTCTCCGATGCTCAATCCGATGCATCCGCCGCTGGCCAAGCAGATCATCGCGTTCTCGATCCATGTGCTCGGCGACAATCCGCTGGGCTGGCGCTATCCGGGCACGCTGTTCGGCGCGCTCGCGATTGTCGCGATCTATCTTGGCGCGCTCGCTCTGTTCGCCAGTCCGTCTGCCGCGATCGCGGCGGCCCTGATCGCCTTCTTCAACCAGATGCTGTTCGTAATGGCGCGCACGGCGATGCTCGATATTTTCGCGCTCACCTTCACGCTGTTCGGAATCGCGGCTTTCCTGTTCGGCTTCCGACGCGCGCGGCCGCAGCTCTGCTTTGCGCTATCGGGGCTCGCCTTCGGCCTCGCAGCGGCGTGCAAATGGAGCGGCCTGTTTCCGCTCGCCACCTGCATCGTGATCATCGCTGCGATCAGGCTGATGCAGGGTTGGCGCACGCAATTTGCCGACGCAAAAGAATCCGACTGGTATCGCCCCGATCTCTGGCCCGATTTCAGGGCGTATCATTTTGCGATCTGCTTCGTGCTGTTGCCGGTGCTCGGCTATCTCTCGAGCTTCATTGCGCTCCACGGCTTCTCGCCGGGCGGCCTGATCGAAGCGCAGCGGCGGATCTTTGCCGACAACACCACGAGCGCGATCGCAGGGCACACCTACATGAGCTCGTGGCCGTCCTGGCCGTTCCTGGTGCGGCCGGTCTGGTTCCTGTTCGACAAGCTCGACGACGGCACCATCGCTGCGGTGGTGCTTCTCGGCAACCCTCTGGTGCTGTGGCCGGTGTTGCTCGCGTTGGTGGTAGCCTTGCGCGATTTCATCGTTGCCCGGCGCCGGGATGCCTTCCTGGTTCTGTCATTCTATCTGGGGCCTTACCTCGCCTGGGCGCTGTTGCCGCGAAGCCTCGCCTTCATTTATTATTATCTGCCGTCGGCGACCACGGCGAGCCTGGTGCTGGTCTATGCGCTCCGCCGCGAGGGCGCTCCGCGTTGGCTGTTATGGGCCTTTGTGGCGGTCGCGGCCGCGGGTTTTGCGGCCATGCTGCCCATTTCGGCGGCGTTCATTGGCACGACGATGCAAACCTTCAACCGTTTGATGGTTTTTCAAAACTGGATTTGATCGGCCGCCTTTTAGGTTCCATCCGTTACGCCGTCTCGCTCGCTTGACGCGTTTCGCCGCACTGGTCAACTTGGCCGGGGCTAAAAAGTCGAATCACGGCTTTGGATGAGGAACGATCGGCATGTGGGCCTTTTTCGAGCGCTTACTGGACTCGTCGTCGCTATCGCCGCATGGCATCTGCCTGTTGTGGGATCCCGAGCTGATCTGGTTGCACGTGGCGTCAGATGCGGTGATCGCAGCGTCCTATTTTTCCATCCCCGTGGCGCTGTCGATCTTCGTGTCCAAGCGACGTGACGTCGACTTCGGCTGGATCTTCTGGGCCTTCGCCGTCTTCATCACTGCCTGCGGCTTTACCCATCTGCTGTCGATCATCACGCTATGGGTGCCGATCTACGGCATCGAGGGCCTGATCAAGGCGCTGACCGCGATCGCGTCGATCGTCACCGCCATCATGATGTGGCCGCTGTTGCCGAAGGTGCTGGCGTTGCCATCGCCCGCGCAGCTTCGTGCCGCCGAGCTCGCGCTCGAGCAGGAGTCTTCGCAGCGGCGCGAGGCCGAGTCGATCCTGCGACACACCCAGAAGATGGATGCGATCGGCCAGCTCACCGGCGGCGTCGCGCACGACTTCAATAACCTCCTCACCATCATCAGCGGCAATCTGGAGATCGCCGACCGCAGCACCAAGGAATGGGGTGAGAACGCGAAGGAACGTCTGACGCGCGCCATCGCCAGGGCATCGAGCGGTGCGCAGCGCGCAGCTATGCTGACGCAGCGGCTGCTCGCCTTCGCGCGTCGCCAGCCGCTCGATCCCCATGTCACCAATGTCAATCAGCTGATCGGCGGCATGGCGGATTTCTTCCAGCGCACGCTCGGCGAGACCATTGATCTGGAGATCATCGGCGGCGCGGCGCTGTGGCGGGTCGAGGTCGATCCGAGCCAGATGGAGGCTGCGGTCCTCAATCTCGTCGTCAACGCCAAGGACGCGATGGGCGGCAAAGGCAGGTTGACCATCGAGACCAGCAACACCTTCATCGATGAAAGCTATTCGCTGCAGAACGCCGCCATGCCGGTCGGCCAGTACGTCCTGATCGCCGTCAGCGACGATGGCAGCGGGATGTCGCGCGAAACCCAGGAGAAGGCGTTCGATCCCTTCTTCACCACCAAGGAGCCGGGGGAGGGCACCGGCCTCGGGCTGAGCCAAGTGTATGGTTTCGTCAGGCAGTCCGGCGGCCACGTCAAGATCTACAGCGAGGTCGGCCAAGGTACGACGGTGAAGGTCTATCTTCCGCGCGCTCACACCGAAGCGCCGGCGGCGAAGGAGAGCGAGGACGCGCCGGTGATCGGCAGCCGCGGCAGCGAGACCATCCTGGTGGTCGAGGACGAGGCCGACGTCCGCTCCTATCTCGTCGAGACGCTGCGCGACCTGAATTACCGCGTCAAAGAAGCCCCCGATGGCGCCGCGGCGCTGGCGCTGATCGAATCCAGTCCAGGCCGTGTCGACCTGCTGTTGACCGATATCGTGATGCCCGGGATGAACGGCCGTCAGCTGGCCCACGAGATGCAGCACCGCCAGCCCGAGCTGAAGGTGCTGTTCATCACCGGCTATTCCCGCAACGCGGTCGTGCATCAGGGCCGGCTCGATGCCGGCGTCTCGCTGCTACAGAAGCCGCTGTCGCAGGGCATGCTGGCGGCAAAAATCCGCGACCTGCTCGACAAGCGTTGAGCTAAAGCGCGATGAAATCGTCATCGTGCTTTAGCTTCTCGTTTAGGCATGATCTCCGCGCAAACGCTACGCGTTTGTCGCAGGGAAAACCGCTTCACACTTTTCCGGATCATGCCTTAGAGCGATCTCGCGCGACGCATCGCGCGAGATATTTCCTGTCCTCATTCGATCGCGCTCAGTTGTGGAACCAGGAGACCCGATTCCAGACGACGCGGTTGTGATAGAGGTGCGGGAAGAAGATCGGGAACGGCTCCCAATAAGCGTAATGCCGGTAATAGCGGTGCGCGTAGTGGCGGCGATGGCGCGGCGCAGGCTCGCTTGTGGCGTCAGGCGCGGTCGTATCGGTCGACTTTGCCGTGATCGAGGGACGCTGCACGTCGGCGGGAGTGGACTTGGTGTCGCCTTGCGTGGTCTGCGCGGCAGCCGCAGGCGGCTTCGCGGCATCTTCGGCACGGCAGGGTGAGTTCAACGCCGCGAGCAGCAGCGCTGCAGCGGCAATACCCTTAAGATTATTCGTCATCGCAATCATCCTTTTGCTGACTTGAAAATGTCGCCCGCCAAAAATCCGCCTGCCGGGGAGCGGCAGGCGGATTCTCCGCGGAGCGCGGGGTACGCGTTACTTGGAAGCGGTGTTGGTGGCTTCGGTGTTGACCACCTGAACGCGACGGTTGATCGCGTCGGCCGGATTTTCCGCGTCCTTCAGATGGGTCTTGCCATAGCCGACGGTGACGAGGTCGCCGGAGGCGATATGGTAGTGGTCCACCAGATAGCGTTTGATGGTGTCGGCGCGGCGTTCAGACAGATCCTGGTTGAAAGCGTCGCCGCCGATGCCGTCGGTGTAACCCGAAACGATGAAGGTCGCGCCCTTCAATTGCTGGTCTGACAGCGCCTCGCCGAGGTGCTGCACCGCCGACATCGAACCCTGGCCGATCGAGGCCGAGTTGTAGTCGAAGTTGATCTCCAGATCGATCTTCGGCTTGTTGGCGGCGAGTGCGTCGATCTGGTTGCGCTCGTCCATCGACAGCGAACGGGTCGGGCGGTTGCGCACGGTGTTGATGAAGCTGCTGTCGGCGGCCCGCTGTGGGTCGACCGACAGGCCGCGGGTCAACGGCGGCGCCTTCAGCGCATCGACGATGCTGCCCTTGGAGGGATTGTTGTCGCCTGCGAATGCCAGGCCGGCGGTCATCGACAGCGCGGCGCTGATGGTAATCGCCTTAAGTCCGAAAAACCTGACGAAGCTGGTCATTGTCGTAATCCTTGGAGTTACACGCCTGATGGCGGTTGGATGGGCCGAACATAGGACCGGTTCGAACACTTGAATGTGATGTACGTCACAGGGCGAAAAGCCGCTGGTTCACTGTGAGTTAAGGGCCTCCCGCGGTTGGGCGCTGCCCAGCGCAGCTGGCGCGGCGGACTCTTTACTTATGGGACTAGTGGCGGCTGGGTCCGGTCACGTCGCATCCAAAAGCGAGCCGGTTCGATCCCGGAAAAAGCCTGAGTGATTTCGGTCACAGTCGCCGCGCGCAAGAGCGATCAGATTGTCGGCCAACGGAGCGGCCCAGCACGGGCACCTCCTGCGGGCTTAGGACAAAGGGGAGATCATCATGCGCTTCTGGATTGCAGCCTTATCAATCGCAACACTCTTGTTCAGCGGCGACGCTGCGCTCGCCGACAAGCGTGTCGCTTTCGTCGTCGGCAACGGCGCCTACAAGAATGTGCCGCAATTGCCGAACCCGACGATGGACGCCAAGACCATGGCGAGCACGCTGCGCAATGTCGGCTTCGACGTGGTCGAAGGTTATAATCTGACCCGCGACAAGATGACGGAGAAGCTGCTCGAGTTCGGCCACAAGGCGGAAGGCGCCGATATCGCGGTGTTCTATTATGCGGGCCACGGCATCGCGATGGGTGGTACCAATTATCTGCTGCCTGTTGATGCCGACCTGAAGAGCGAGGCGGACGTCAAGCTCGGTGCCACCATCAATGTCGACACCACGCTGGATCAGACTATGCAGGACGCCAAGGTGAAGCTGGTGTTCCTGGATGCCTGCCGCGACAACCCGTTTTCGGCCAGGATGCAATCGGCAAAACTGAGCCGGGGTCTTACGGTCGACTCCGGCCTTGCCGCGATGAACACCGGGCAGGGCACGCTGATCGCATTCGCGACCAGCCCCGGCCAGACCGCGCTCGACGGCGACAAGGGCACCAACAGCCCGTTCACCCGCGCGCTGGTCGCCAACATCACCCAGCCCGGCGTCGAGATCCAGCAGGCGATGACCAAGGTGCGCGCTCAGGTCAACGACGAGACCAACAAGAATCAGATGCCCTGGGGCCATACCGACCTGACCGGCAGTGTCTATCTCAACCCGGCGTCGCTGCCCGCCGATGCCAAGGCAGACAATAAGGCTGATGGTGCCAAGGAAAATAATAAGGCCGACGCGCCGGCCACCACGGCGGCAGCGCCTGCCTCCGACATGGAGCTCGAGTTCTGGCGTTCGGTGAAAGATTCCAAGAAGGTCGAAGAGCTCAACGCCTATGTCACCAACTATCCGAACGGCGCTTTCAAGCCGCTCGCGCTGACCCGCATCGCCAAGCTGCAGGGCAGAGACACGAGCCCCGACGCGACCCGCAACCTCACCGTCGATACCTCCTCGCTCAGCGATGAGGCCGACCAGGTGGCCGAAGACCAGATCAGGCTCGACCGCGGCACCCGCCGCGACGTGCAGCGCCGCCTCACCAAGCTCGGCTTCGACGTGCACGCAACCGGCAAGTTCGACGACGAGACGCGCAACGTGATCAAGCGCTGGCAGGCTGTCCGTGGCTATCCGAGCACCGGCTTCCTGAACAAGGCCCAGCACACCGCGCTGATCTCGGAGAATCTGGCGAGCCGCGCGCCCGAAGAGGATGACTCCTCGCCCTCCTCGTCGGATGACGATCACTCCTCCTCGCATGTGCGTCGCCACTATAGTGGCGGTGGCGGCGGTCGGCACTATCGCGGCGGTGGCGGCGGACCCGGCGCCTTCTTCGGCGGCATGATGGGCGGACTGTTCCACCGCTGAGCCTCTGCTCGACTTAATCCTAAAGACCAAAGGCGACCCGAGCGGGTCGCCTTTTCGTTGCGGGTGGGAATCACGTTATCGTTCCACCGTCTGACCCGCGACTCAAAGCCGTCGCGGCAGCGCCGATCTGCGAACAACAAATCGGCCAGATGCGCACCTAGAACGCATTTCCAAACAATAAAAGCCAAGAAAAAAACTAAAGAAAAAAGCGAAGCAGGGGCCGTGATTCCATCAGTTAAGCGACAAAACGAGTACCAGGGGTATCGCGCCGGCACACCGGATCGACCGATTGCAGTCAATTCGATGCCGATCCTGATCGGTGCGGCGATGATCGCGGCCGCAATCCTGCTCTCGACGCTGGTGAACGCGCTCGGGACCCGCTATTTCGGTTTCGAAGGTCCGACCGAAGAGAGCGCCTGGCTGATCGACCGATTGACCGGCCATGTCTATCGCTGCGAGGCTCCGGTGAAGGGACCGGCCTCCTGCGACCCCGACATCGCAACCGGCAGCATCGCGGCCAAGCCGAAACCTTAAAGCCCAAACCTTAAAGCCGAAACCTCCTCGAGCCGTCGCGACCACTCGGGCCGATTCGCGATCGGCGGGATAGCTGCGTCGCAGCAAAAAAATGTCTTCTTCCGGAAACGTTCGCAGTGGAGGATACGTATCCCGGTAGTCAGCAGGACGCTGGCTATCTTTCCAAAGTGAGGTTCAGATGAGAATACTGGTTGCCGCTGCCGTGCTTTCCGGCCTGGCCGTTTC
>Ga0210410_10001083_pt1 | contig 26455 bp, 32 predicted proteins | sample IncBWC4MmetaG_FD_161058 | JGI IMG/M metagenome (GOLD analysis project Ga0210410, IMG submission 161058) | Forest soil microbial communities from Barre Woods Harvard Forest LTER site, Petersham, Massachusetts, United States - Inc-BW-C-4-M | ecosystem: Environmental > Terrestrial > Soil >... | reverse complement strand
CTGGGTGCTCGGCGACATCGGCATGGGCGCACCGCCCGGCTGGCCGTTCGGGCTGATCATCGCCTACGACGACGTTGCCAAGTCGATCTCCAGCGGCCCGCACGGAGTCGACGACGACACCTACACGATCGACGTGTTGATCGTCGATGGCCCGCTCCAGTACGGCGACGCCGTCCAGACCGCCGGGACCGGCTACTACGAGGTGCCCGGCTACCGCAAGCTCCTCCAGTTGGCGCAGGCCACACGCTCAACCTTGCGGGCCAACATCACGCTCGGCGGTGTCGGCGCCTCCTCGGAGGTCGGCAACATCCGCAACGTCGGCGTGCAGATCGACAAGAGAATGTACCGCGGCGCACGCATCCGCGTGACCGCGAAGCAGCGCCGCCAGCGCTGAACTTCCTCTCCGAAAGGACCCGGCGTGCCCGAGTACATCTACTCGCCACGGGGACGCAACTCGCCCGCGCACCGGCCCGGGTTCGGCGACTGCATCCCCGGAGAGCACTACACGACCGATGACCCAGGAGTTGCCGGGGACCCCGACTTCAAGCTCGTCAAGACCCAGGCAAAAGACAGAGCGGCTCCCAGGGCGGCACCTGACCAGCCGGTCAAGGCGTAGCCGTGGGCTTCATCCCGAAGGCATGGAAGAACGCGCCGGACCAGTCGACGCCCATCGACGCCGCCGCACTGATCGATGAGGAGACACGCGTCGCCGCCTATGCCGACGCCGCCGTGGGTGCCGCTACCGCCAATGGGCTTGGAGTCGTCGTGCACGGGACGAACGCCAGCGCTTCACGCCCGGTGGGCTATGCGGTGTACGTGTGGATCGGCAGCGTGGACCCGATCAACAAGGTCGCGGGCGACATCTGGATCAGAGCGGCCTGATGAGCTACGGGTGGAACGAAGAGGTCCTTGCGGACTCGACCTCGGCCCGCTTCCGCTTGGGCGATGCGGGCGCCTCAACGACGGCCGCCGATGCGATAGGCGGCGCGGCTGGCACGGTCAGAGGCGGTGTCACGTTCGGACAGGCAAGCCTGGTTGAGTCCGATGCTGACGGCGCGGCACTCTTCAACGGCATCGACGGATACATCTCGGTCGCCAACCGCCCAGAGATCAGCGTCCTGACCCAGGGTGGCTTCGAGGCCTGGATCGTCGCGACCTCCTACAGAGACAGATCCAACCTTGGCGGTTGCATAATGGACGGCGGCGCGAGAGAGCTGATCCTGCTCTTCGCCCCCTCGCTCGACGGAACGCTTCTCCTGCGAGTCAACAGTGTGGGGAACATCTGTACGTCCCTCGGCACCGTCCCGCTGAACGCCAGAACTCACGTCGCAGTCACAATCAATCCGTACAAGATCCTCATCAACGGGTCAGACGTCACCGGGCCGACGACGGCCCAGACCATCACCGCAAACGCGCTGCCGTTCTGCATCGGCGCGGCTGATGGAGGAGCCAGCAACTTCTTCCAGGGCACCATCGATGAAGCGAGCGTCTACACCGCTGCGACGCCGACTAGGCAGCGGTTCCGCGCTCACTATAACGCCGCGTTCGGGGTCCCCAAGACCTACGCTCGGTCGCTCCCCTGGCTCGACCAGACGTTCGCATCGAGTGCGCGAACCCTGCTGAGAGTCAGCAACCCGGCTGGCGCAAAGGTCGGTGATCTGCTCTGCCTCGCGCTCAAGCTTCACTCGACGACCGTCACACCTAGCAACGCGAACTGGACAACGCCGGCGGGGGGGCTTCAGACCAACACCACGGCCTCCAAGAGCCACGAGCTGGTCTTCATGTGGCACCGCATAAGAGCCGACGATCCGGCGACCTGGGATATCACCTGGGACGGATCGTCGCTTACCACGGAGGCGTGGTGTCGCGTCGTGCGTGGGGCGCCAGCTTCGACCGAGCCGGTCAACATCATCGCCGGCGCATCCCTTACGTCGGCCGGCACGACCATCCCGTTCGGTGGTGCGATCGCGACGGGTCGTGGCCTGGCGATATGCATCTGGGCGAGCTTCGGGTCCGACGGCTTCCCGAACCAGCCCGACGACTGGCACTACGGAGCTGGGTTGTCAGGCGGCGTCGCGGCGGTCGGATCGTTCGAGCGCGAGCAACTCGGTGCCGGCCGGATCCCGTACATGACGAGCTTCACGGGCAGCTCGACCGATGCGTGGACGACGCTCCAGGTGGTCATCAACGACGGTGGGATCCAGCAGCCGTTCGTCAACCCGATCATCGGCCTTGACGGCGTCAACAGCCCGAACGACAGAGCCAACCCCGGCTGGCCCGACGGCTATACCCCGGCACTGGCCATCGGCGCGAACTTCATCCGCACCGACTTCGGCCCCGGCACGTCGCAGTCGGACTCCGACGCCGAGTTTGCTGACGCGGCCGCGCGTGGGATGCGCATCCTCCCGATCATCTGGCAGAAGCAGCAGATCTCGACGATCGACGCGACGGCCTTCTGCAACTACGTTGGCGCGTTTGTGGCGCGGTACGGTCCGGGCGGAACCTTCTGGGCCAGACGCACCGACGGCTACCTCGCGCCCGAATACATCGAACCTTTCAACGAGCCATGGGGCTGGTGGTACACAACCGTCGTCGAGCCGGCAGCGTATGCCAGCCTCCACATTCAGGCCGTAAGAGCGGGACGTGCGAGCAACCCGCGCTGCAAGTACCTGCTCGCTGGAATCGATAGATACTGGACGGCGAGAGTCGGTGGAAGATGGGCCGACTGGTTCGCGCCGATGTTCGCCGCTCAGCCCACGCTCGGCCAGTACGCAGACGGCATCACGGTCCACCTCTACGGCACTCACCCGCTCGACCTCGCATGGTGGGGAAACTACGCCGAGTGGCCGCAGCTTGAGTCGATCGTCCCTGACCTCATCAGCCGCGGCCTGGACATCGGCGGCGCGGTCAAGATCTGGGCGACGGAGTGCGGCTTCAACACCGCGAGCAACACTGGCGCATCCGACTATGGCGTGAGTGAGGCGAACCAGGCGTCGATGTACACGGACGCGCTGCGGCTGTTCTTCGGCCGCTGGTCCGACCTGATGAGCGGCGTCTTCTTCTACCGCTACCGCGACGGCACCACCGACAACGCCTCCGGCAGATGGGGGATCGTCCACAACGACGGCACCGACAAGCCGGCGAAGACGGCGTTGACGGCGTGGCTCTCGCAGTACCAGGGAGCGTTCGTGCACAAGTACGGCCCGGATCAATGGCTGCCCAACTCCGTCTGGAAGTACGACGGCAGCTCATGGAGACAGCCGCCGAGCACGGTCGTCGCCGGCTAGAGCCATGTCGGCCAGCTCGCCGTCCCGCAAACGCTAATCGCCGCCTGCGGCCTCACGCACACGGAGGCCCCATGCCATGCCCTTCCCTTCGCCTGGCTCGTTCCCATCCTCGTCCCTATTCCCAGGAGACTCCATGACCACCACTCTCATTGGGGCGATCGAGTCCCTCGAGCTGATCGGCTACGCGATCGAGACAAGACCCGGCACATTCGCCGCACCGTCAGCCTATGTGCCCGGCAGAGCGACGATCACCACCAACCAGAAGCACGCGGTCGCCATGCAGTCACGCGGGACGGTCGCCCAGGTCATCGACGGCATCGTCGGCCACGACACGGGCGTCCAGATCACCGGCGAGCTGATCCCCGAGGTGATGTCCGGCCTGATCGCGAACGCGTTCGGGTCCGGCTCGGACAGCGTGTCGGGCTCGACGGCCAAGACGCACGCGCTCACGCCACAGACCGCGCTTAACTCGCTCTCTGTCGAGCACGACATCGACGCCGTCTCGCAGATCGTTGCTCGCAGACTCGTCGGCTGCATGGTCGACCAGATCAACCTGCGTGCGACGAACCAGGCGTGGGCGACGCTCGAGGCCCAGCTCAAGGGCATTCGCGAGACGACCGGCGCCACGCCGGGCCTGCCATCGAACCCGACGCCGGCGATCTCGACGCTTCAGCCGATGGACTACTCGCTCATGGCAGCCACGTACAGAGGGTCGTCGACCACGCAGCTTCAAGATGTGACGATCGGCATCCAGAACAACGTCCAGGCGGTCATGGGCAGCAACGGCCAGCTCTACGCGACGCGGATGCAGCGGACGACTCGCAGAGTCACACTTTCGACGACGCTCGACTTCGTAGACTCGTCGTTCTACCTCGACTGGGCGGCCGGCGCGAAGCTGCCCTCCGGCCTCGTCATCACGTTCACGTCGCTGGCGAACATCCCGACGACCTCAACGCCGTACTCGATCCAGTTCACGATCCCCGGCCTGCGGCCAGTCGACGCGATCCAGCTCTCGTCCGCGTCGGAGATCATCAACCAGCAGATCCCGTGGTCGGTGACGGTGCAGGGCGCGAACGAGATCAGCGCATCGATCACCAACACGGAGGTCGGAGCACTTTCCTGAGTTGGCCGACCAGGAGGTCGCCGTGCGCAAGGCTACTAACGCCGTCCACGGTCTCACCGCGGAGTGGCTCACTTCGCAGCTCGCGGCCCGCGGGATGCGTCCATCGGAACTCGCTGACGCGATGGGCGTCTCCCGCGCCCTCGTGTGCACCTGGCAGTCGGAGAAGCGCATCATCGACGATGGTTTTGCTGACCGAATCCACGCGGCTATGCGTGAGTACGTTCCGCCGCCGCGGGACGGCTGGTTCTGGTCGAAGGTCGATGTGGCTGGCCCGGACGAATGCTGGCGATGGACCGCCTGCTGCAACCCTGCTGGCTACGGGCAGGGCACGCGCCACAGAACCATCTTCCGTGCGCACCGCGCCTCATGGGAGATCCACCACGGACCCATCCCATACGGGTTGAACGCCTGTCACAACTGCGACAACCCGCCGTGCGTCAATCCGGCGCACCTGTTCCTCGGGACGCAACAGGACAACGTGCACGACATGCTCGCCAAGGGCCGCGACCGCCTTCACTTCCGCGAGAGTCCGCCAGCCGGCGAGTCCAACGCAAACGCCAAGCTGACCGCTGACAAGGTTCGCGAGATCCGGACGCTCTACGCGGCTGGGGGCTGGCGCCACGCCGACCTGGCCGAGCGCTTCGGCATCTCGCGCGCGCTCGTCAGCTTCATCACCTCTGGCCGCGCATGGCGGCACGTCACCCACGGCGAGCCCGTTCGGCGCGCCGCATAAACCAAGGAGTTCTATGCCGCTCGCGAAGGTAGACCGCGACCAGACCAGAAGATTCACCGACGGCGATGCGTGGCTCGTGCTGCGCACCCAGCTCTCGGCTCACGAGAGCAACGCTGTCGAGGATCTCTCCAGCCGGGTCAGCATCGACGCACGAGCCGCTGCCGGCGACGGTAACGTCGACCCGCGCGTCGAGTTCCGCGGCAGCGTTGCAGAGGTCCGCAAAGCCCTGTTCGGCTACCTCGTTCACTCGTGGTCGCTCGGCGATAGCCCAATCGTCGAGGACTATGCAGACCTCGACTCCGCGTCGGGCGCGTGGGTGAACGACTGCATGGACAAGGTGCTCGCCGAGCGCGCGAAGAGGGCCGAGGGAAACGGACGCTCTACGAGACGGCGCAGCAGTGGGGCCGCCAGAGGGCACAGGGCAGCAACAGCCGCCTGACCGGCCCACACGCCCGACGGGTCGCGCGAGCGCACCGGGAGCACGTGCTGTGCCGCGAGTGGCGGTGCAGCCTGCAAGAGCTGCGCGAAATGGACGAAGAGGACTTCCAGCTCCGCCTGCATTTCTGGATCGGCGAAGCGGAAGTTCGACGTGACGAAGCACTGAAAGCGAAGGGGTGATGGCCGATGAGCGATATGAACCCGACGCTGTCGCTCATCATCCAGGCGCAGGACCGGGCGACGAACACGTTGAAGCTGATCAACAGCGAAGTCGGCGCGATGGCCGAAGGCCTCCGCACGAAGCTCAAGGGCGTCCGCACTGAGGCTGACCTGCTCTCCAGGACGAGACCGGTCCAGATCATCCGCGCTGAGCAGATCGTGCAGATGGCGAACTATCAGCGCCAGCTCGCGGCGATCACCGCAGAGACCCAGCGGACCGGGAAGGTGACGGGGGAGCAGGCCGCGAAGATGCGGCTGCTTCAGTACGAGACGACGCGGATGAACGCGGCGACCGAGGCGCAGATCGCCGCGCAGCAGCGGCACCGCATCACGCTCGACCGCGTCACCGCCGGCGTCGTCGGGTTCGCCGCAGCAGTCGCGATCGAGTCGGCCAAGGCAGCCGTGTCCTGGGACAACCTCACGCACAACATCGGCGTCCAGACCGGGTGGTCCGGCAAAGCCCTCACGGACTTCATGGGATCCGTCCGGACTGCGGCAGCAACATCCGCCTACCCCTTGCAGGAAGTCGCGGACGCGGCGGTCGTCCTCCGCAAGCGCTTCGGCGAGACCGGCCCAGAGATCGCCAAGAACACGGAGCTGTTCTTGAGCTTTGCGCGCGCGTCGAAGCAGGACGTCACGACCGCGCTCACCAGCCTCGACAAGACCCTGCGGCAATTCAACGTCCCGGCCTCGCAAGCCGTCTCGGTGATGGACGAAATGCTGTCGGTCAGCCAGCACACCCAGAAGCCGCTGGCGGACATCATCACGACGCTCGACAGGTTCGGTCCTCAGTTTCAGGCGATGGGCCTCGGCATGAAGCAGGCGCTCGGGCTGCTCGGCGCATTCGAGGTCAGCGGCGTCAACACCGACTTCATGGCCCGCGGCCTCTCGAAGGCGATCATGGCTGCGCAGAGAGAGGTCGCGGCAGCCGGCGGATCGGCCAAGCAATCCGCGCTCAAGCACGACGAACTGTCCCTTGCGGTCCAGACAGCCGCCCAGCGCGTCGACACGCTGCGAAGCACCATCCCGCGCACCACGACCGAGCAAGCAAAGCTCAGCGGCGAAATCAGCGTCGCGCAGCAACGCTACGACATCGCGAAGCAGAAGCTCGACCTCTACACCGCCTCTGTCGCCAAGGCCAAGGATGGGCATCTCACGATCCAGTCGGTGCTTCAGGGCGAGCTTCAAACGCTGGAGAACGCGAAGACGAAAACGGACCGTCTGAACGCGTCTGTCGCCCTGTTCGGCGGCCGTGCCGGCCCCGCGTTCGCGAAGGCGCTCGACAACGGCAAGATCAAGCTGCAAGAGGTTCAGAAGTGGCTGGACAGCTCGACGGGTGCCACGCAGCGCGCTGACGACGAGTGGCGCAGGGGACTCAACCACCAGTGGGAGATCGCCAAGAACCAGCTTCATGACATTGGCGTCACGCTCGGCCAGGACTTCATCCCGGCGTTCCGCGCCATGACGACCGTCGTCGACGGCGCCTCGCACTCGCTCGACGGATTCATCCGTCAGCACAAGACGCTGATGGAGGTCGTCGGCGGGGGCGCGGCCGGTGTCGCTGGCCTCTCTCTCCTCGGCCGCCACGGCGGGATCTTGGGCGCCCCCGTACGCGGGACGCTCGGAAGGCTCCCAGGACCGCTCGGCGAGATCTTCGCCAAGGATCCGTTCGGGCCCGGAACGATCTACGGCATGACCGGCACACCGGCGAAGGCTGGCTCGGCCGCGAACCCGATCGTGACCTGGGTCAAGAACGGAGGGGGAGGGAGAGATCCCCTGCCCACCATCGTGAAGGACGCGGAAGGGGTTGCTGCGGGAGCCGAGAGCCGCGCCCTGCTGGGTCTGAAGTCCACGCTCGGACTCGCGGGCGCTGCTGCGATGGGGATCTCCGGCTTCGCCGCCGCCTCCAAAGCGAAGGACGACCCGCTGAACAAGCTCAATGCGTTCGCGCACGGGATGGACCCGACGAACGTCCTGCACCTCGTTGGCCTCCCCTCGGTGTCCGATCTCCTGCCGAAGGTGCAGAAGACGGGGCCGAACATGGCTCTCCAGCGGTTTCTCGACGGGTACGGCATCCAGCAGAACCATCCGATCCTCACCGCGCCCGGCGTTGGGCGGTCCTTCAACGCCGGCAAGATCCCCGATCCGAGAGACCTTCCCGAAAAGTACCGGCAGCTCACCGACGCGATCGGCGCGTTGCAGGACCGGATCGATCGATCGCACGGGCAGACGCAGAAGAACCTCTCGAGCCAGCTCACGCAGCTCCTCCTGGTGCAGTCGACGTGGCAGACCGCGATGGTCAACCAGGCCCGGTACGTCAACGACTTCAGCACCGAGGTTGGGAAGGCGCTCGCTGGGGTCCACCAGGTCACCCCGCAGCTCGTCGGAAAGATCATCGGCGACATCGCGAAGCTGCCGCCGTCCGCGCGGGCGCAGGCGGCTGACATGGCGGTCGGGATGGCCGCTGAGCTGACTGACAAGGGCAAGCTCCCGCAGGGGTCGGCGAGAACGATCCGCGACGCGATCACGGGCCACTTCCGCGGGATGGCGATCGACTCGGTCAAGGCCGCAGACGCGATGGCAACCGGCGTCAGCCACGACATGGGAAGCCTTGCCTCCGTCATCTCTGCCGGCATGTCGCTGATCGGGCAGGTGCTCAACGGCGACCTCAAGGCGCTCGGCGTCAACGCCGTGAGATTCGCCGTCCAGCACCCAACGCAGCTCGCTGCCGATGTCGGCACCGGTCTCGGAATTGTCTCCAATCTGTTCGGCGCGACCGGCATGCGCGTCCCCGGCCCTGCCGGACATGACAACACGCCGATCTGGTCGCCGCGCGGCCAGCTCCGCGGGATCGTCGCCGGATCAGAGCTGCTCGTCGCCAACCGGCACACTGAAGCTCGCGTCGATCGGATGCTCGCTCTCCATGGCACATCCCTCGGCCGCGAGGTCGCGGGCGAGCATCGCCCGCACTCCGCGCCGATGTTCGCGACCGGCGGACGCCTCTCCGGCTCCCGCTACTCGGCAATCCAGCAAGCCGCCAGCGTCATCGCCTCGCACAACACCCGCTACGGATGGGGTGCCGGCCACGGCGACAACCCGGTGCCGCTCAACCTCGGCGCCTACGACTGCTCCTCCGCCGTCTCAGCCGTCGTCCAGGCCGCCGGGTACAAGGTGCCGACAGACACGACGCCCGCCCTTGGCAGCGACTGGCGGTTCCCCAGCGGCCCGGGGGCGGTCACGGTCTTCTACCGCGGCGGCCCGCAAGCGCACACGTTCATGCAGATCGGGTCGCGTTACTGGGGCACGTCGGGCTCCTATCGGCCGGCGGGCTCGGGCCCCGGCTGGTTCGACGCGACACCGTCGCAGTCCTACCTGTCGATGTTCTCGACGGTCCACCCGCCTGACCTCGCCGGGAGCGCCGGACAGATCCAGGCGATCCAGGCGCCAAAAGTGTCCGGGCCGGCGGGCGCGATGCGTGCCATAGCCCAGGCCGCCCTCAGTCGCGCGACCCGTGCCGCGAACCGCTACCTCGCGACGACGAACGCGGGCAGTTCCGGTGGCGGCAACCAGCTCAGGGACCTGATCGGCAAGGTCGTCGGAGCGACCGTATACGGCGGCCCTGGCGATCCGACGTCCGGCTCGACGGGCGCGGACGGCACGAACCTCTACCGCAACCCGCTGTCGTTCGCCGAACTGGACATGGGCACCGCCCTCGGTCACCTGCCGTTCGGTACCAAGCTCAGGCTGTCGGCCCCGACCGGCCGCTTCGCTACGGCGGAGAAGCACGACATCGGCCGCGGCGGCGGACCGATCCAGGGCAAGCACCGCGCCCTCGACCTGTGGTGGCAGCTCGCGAACACGCTCGGCCTGCCCGGCACCTCCGGCCAATGGTCGGGCCTGATCGGCATCGAGCGGGCGATGAGAGGCGCACGCTTCGCTGGGGCGTTCAAAGACGGCGGTGCGGTCACCGCCAACCGGCCGACGATGGCGATCTTCGGCGAGAACGGCACCGAGACTGCGATGTTCCTGCCGCACGCCCAGCTCGGCGCCCGTATCGCCGCAGCCGGCTACCAGGGCCACACCCGCACTGGCTCCTCGGGGCTGCTGGAGACCTGGCACAACCCGCCCGGCGCCTACTTCACCCAGGACGCCTGGCGCACCTACCAGGACACGCACAAGAGAGGCCCGAGAGCGAAGGCGCATCACTACGACCGGCCGATCGAGGTGCCCGGCGTCGGCCAGCTCGGCAGCTTCACCGACACCACCTCGGGCGCGCTCAACATAGCCGGCGACATCTCCAAGCTCTCGGACGCCACCTGGAAGAAAGTCGTGGCCGGCATCCTTGCGGCGCTTTCGAAGCATTCCGACAGCTACGACCTGACGGCACTTCAGCACATCCCGCTGACCGGGACACGCCGTCGGAACCTGGCCGCACAGGCGATCGGCCGCGTTGCCCGGATCGTCTCCAGGGACGCCGCGAACATCCAGACCACCGCCCAGGACACGCTCGCCACCGCCCAAGCCCACGACCAGCTCTACCGCACCCCGGTGGCTGGCGCCATCCACCAGTTCCAGCTCGGCCAGGGCCAGCTCGGCGCGCTCACCGGAGACCGCGGCCAGCTCCTGGCGCTCGAGCAGCGCGCCATCGCCCTGCACAACACGCGGTTGAAGGACTCGATCGTCAAGCAGATCGCCCAGATCGACAAGGCGTCTGAAGGCAGCGCTGTGAGCCTCCTCACGGCGGGCCAGAACATCGTTGCTGCGGTCACCGCCAAGTATCAGACCGCCATCCAGCATCTCCAGACCCGCGCGAGGTTCAACGGCAGCAGCGCCGTCGGAGCAGCCTCCGCACAGGTCGGACTTGTCGCCAACGAGGTCTCCGCGCTCACCGAGCAGCGCTCCGTCGTCGCCGCCCAGTACTACCAGGCGCTGCGCAAGCACAACAGAAAGCTCGCCGCCGCGCTCAGAGGCGAGCTCGACGACCTCGGCAACGCCCTCGACCAGGCCCAGGCCGACCTGCACGACGCAGTCCAGGCGCAGATCGACGCGACCCAGCAGCAGTTCGAGAGAGCCTCTCAGCTCGCCGCCACAAACCTGTCGATCCTTCAAGCCCAACAGCACCTCCAGGGAACCGACGTTTCGGCCTTTCAGGCGCTCAAGGACAGACAGGGCGGCTTTCTCACTCCGGCGCAGCAGCAACAAGCTCAGCAGGCCCTCCAGGGCTATATCGCCGGCGTGCATGCCCAGGAGGACCCGCTGAAACATGAGCTGTCCTACGACCAGTCGCTGCTCCCGACTCTCACCGGCTCTGACGCGGACGCCATGCGGCAGAAGATCGCCGACCTGACGTTGCAGATCGCGCAGCTCGACGGATCGATCCACGACCAGACGCTCGCGACGCAGACCCTCACGAGCGCGACGAACACGAATACGGCCGCGACCCAGCAAGCCGCGGGCCAGGTGACGTTCCAATACCAGGGCCAGAGCTACCTCGCGGGCGGCACCTCGACCCCGGCGGTCGGGCAGTCCTCGACGCAGATGCCGAACCTCGGCGTGGGGGTGTAGGGGATGTTCATGCTTGCGCGGTTGGCGATCGACTCGCCGTTGCAGTTCAACGAGCAGATGGGCGACCCCGTCACCAACCTTGGTGGTGCTCCCGTCCCGGCGATTCGGACGTCGTTGCGGCACGCGGTGAGCATCCCCACGTTCACCGGCAACCCGGCTGCTGACGCGCTCGCGAACCGCCTGCGGCTTCGCCGCCAGTTGCGGAGCATGCTGAACAACAGCCCGTACAAGCTGCGCGCGTGGTATCTCGCCTGGGACGAGGACCCCGAACAGAACGGCTGGTATGTCGTCGACCAGGGCCAGCTCGCGGACGCCACCGGCAACCAGACGGCGCTTGCGACCGGCTGGTGGAAGATCGAGAGCTTCGCCTGGACGCGACTCGGCCATCCCCGCACCCATCGCCGCGCCGCCGCCCTCTACTTGAAGGACCGCCGACTCTCGACAACGCCGCGTGACTACCAGCGCCAGATCTACTCGACCGACTTCGCCGGCCTCACTGCACTCGCCATCAGTTACCTGCCGTGCGACCTGGCCGACCTCCAATCAACCGGGGCGATCACCGCCGCCTACGGAATGGCATCCGTCGACGGCGGGGCGCCAGTGCAACTGATCGGAGGCGCGGATCTCGCAGCCGTCAGCTTCGAGCAGCCCGAAGCGTCACGGCTGCGAGGCGATGTGCTCGTCTACGACCGACGCGGCACCCTCACCGCCCCGTCCGGCGGCCCCGACGCGGCGTGGGAAGAGGTCTACGGCCCCGACTATCCGTGGTCGTGGATCGGCGGCACGATCGACACGCCCGTGCTCGCAAACGGCCGCTGCCGCGTCCGCTATGACACCTCGAACACTCCAGGATGGGCGATCGACGTCTGGAACGGGGCCGCGTGGGTCGAGCAAGGCAAAGTGCTCATCGCTCGCCTGGGCGACAGCCACTCCATCATCAACGACGACACCTGGCTCTCCGCGTCGGTTCTGGACTATGACCCGGACCGTGCGGTGATCCGCGTCGTGCTGGCGGCCTCCGCCGATCCACTGTCCCGCGAAACCGTCTACATCACTTTGCAGCGCGGCTGGTCCGGGCCACGGATCGAGATATATGCCGCGAACAAATCGACGGGCGCCGCCGACGCTGCGGTCTGGCTCGTCATGCACGACGCCGACAGCAACGACAGCGCCATCAAGATCGACGCGTCGGCCGCGATCATCGCCACCGCGGGAACCGGCTCAGCGAACTTTCCCACGACCTCCCTTGGAGCGGCGACGTTCACCGGCGAGAACGAGCTGGCGCTCCTGCGCCAAGGCGCCCCCTATATGCCGATGCTGGCGGTCCTCCAAGCCGCCGCGAACGTCGACACCAAGTCTGACACCGCCGCGTACGGGTCCGCGCGTAACGCAATCGCCATCAACGGCAACGGTAGCGGCCTCGGCTACATCTCCGCGCATCTCGCGTTCGCTCCGCAGGCCTCGGATCAAATGCTCGAGGCCGAGAGCTTCCGCAACGCCTCTGGCACCACCTCGCAGGTCGCGGACGGTGCCGCGTCCGGCGGCCAGACGGTGAAGGACACACAGACCGCCGCGACGAACGCGACGTGCTCGAAGACGTCGAACCTGCCCCAGGCGAAGTACCGGATCCTTATGCGCGTCAAGGTCGACTCCGGAGCCACAGGTAGTTTCAAGGCGCTGCTTGGCGCGACCGCCAGCGCGACGGTCACAAGCACGTCGACGAGCTACACATGGCTGGACCTCGGCGACGTTCTCACACCGGTCGCGAACCCGACGCTCGCGCTCTATGGCTGGCGGTCCGCCGGCTCGAACTCGGTCTACATCGACCGGGTCGAGATCCTCAAGGTCGAGGACCGCACCCAGACCGTTGCAGGATACGACGGCGTCCGCGACCTCGGCCAGTCGGTCTTGAACGACTCGCGGACCACCGCGACTGTCGTCGCGCGCTGAGCACCTTCCATCCCGTCAAGCCGCCCCATGCGGGGAGGAGAACCCATGCCCTCACCATCCCCCGGCTACACCGTGTGCTCCACGACAGCCGTCATAGCCGCGACGGCGCAAACGGTGATCAACCTGATCTCGGCGACGAACGACATGCCGATCATCACCGAGATCGGCGTCGGATTCGACGGCACCGCAGCCTCGGCGCCCGCGCTCGTCGAGCTGCTGCTGTCCTCCCAGGCCGGGGCAGGGACACCAGGATCGAGCCCCGCACCGCAGCTTATCCGCGGGTTCGTCTCGGGCGGTTCGGCTGCGCAATCCACCGCCGGCATCTCCTATAGCGCTGAGCCGACCGTTTTGACGCTGGCGAAGCAGTGGCTCGTGACCCCGACGGGCGGCCAGCTCATCGTCCAGTTCCCGCTCGGCCGCGAGCCGTCGGGCATCACCTCCGGCGGTTCCGGGGCCGGCAAGGCATACGCGCTGAGGATCACGTCGCCGAAGGCGTGCAACTGCCGCGCCTACATGGAGTTCGAGGAATAGCCGGTGGACTTCCGGACTGAGGTCCTCGCCGACTCGCCGAGCGCCTACTTCCGTCTCGGCGAGACATCCGGGACATCGGCGGCGGACGCCATCGGCGGCGCGGCCGGCACCTATACCGGCGGCTTCACCATCCCGACGACCGGGCTTCTCGCGACCGACCCCGACGGTGCCGTCACGTTCAACGGCTCCAGCGGCTACGTGACCGCCGCCCACCGGGCTGCGTTCGACCTCGGCGACACGTTCACGCTCGAATGCCTGATCAAGCCGACCGCCTACAGAGACTCCGGGGGACTCGGCGGCTGCATGATCGACCTCGGCGGCAACTGCCCGATCTTCCGCTTCGCGGACTCGCTCGACGGCAGATTCATCCTGCGCAAGAACGGCGTCTCGACGCTCGTCACCAGCACCGTCGCGCTCCCGCTCGCCGTCCTCTCGCATGTGGCGATCACCAAGAGCGGCTCGACGGTCCACCAGTATGCGAGCGGCGTCGACGTCACCGGGACGGTCACGAACGCGACGATGGCGTCCAACTCGCTGCCGTTCGTGATCGGCGCAGCCGACGGCGGCGGGAACAACTACTTCGGCGGCGTGGTCGACGAGGTCATCGTCTATCCGACCGCGCTCTCAGCCGCCCGGATCCAGACGCACTGGCTCGCCGCGATCAACAGGCCGCCATCGCCGCAGCTCGCCGGCCTCGCCGTTCAGCGGGCCGCGAGCTTCTAATGGTCCAGTTCGGCCGCGGCTTCCCGATCCGGGGTGTCACTCAGCAGGGCGTCTCGCTCGCCGAAGCAGCACCGACAGTCACGACCGGGAGTGCCACCGGCATCGCGGCCACCCAGGCGACGCTGAACGGCACCGTCATCCCCGGCAACCAGACGACGACCTACCACTTCGAGTACGGGCCCACCGTGGGCTACGGCACCTCGATCCCGCTGCCCGATGGCGCGGTCGGCTCCGACAACACGAGCCACGCCGTCGCGCAGACGGCCACCAGCCTGTCCCCCGGCGCGACCTACCACTACCGGCTCGTCGCCACGAACCCGTCCGGGACGGTCAACGGCAGCGACCAGGTGTTCACGACACTGCCCGCATCCGTCGCCGTCGCGGTCGCGAAGCAGTACGAGGTGCTCGACTCGAGGCCCTACCGGCTCCGCCACATCCGGCCGCAAGCCGGCGGGACGACAGTGCTGAACACCGCCATGGGCTTCGAGTGGCTGCCGTCGAACCCAACGCCGATGAGCCGCGACTTCGCCTCCGGCCACTGGACCGGACGGCTCGGCGACGCGGGCGAGTTCCAACTGACCTTCCCGAACACGCTCGCCTCCGACGGGATTCCGTGGCGCTCACGCTTCTCGACCGTCGGCCACACCGAGTTCGTCGAGATCTACCGAGACGATGTCCTCGAGTTCGTCGGCGTGATCCTCACCGTCACCCCGGATCAGCAGCAGGTCGTGGTCACCGGCCAGGACGGCTGGTTCCTGCTCAAGAAAGCGTTCGAGCGGGATTTCACGACCGTGATGGCGCCACGCGACGTTGTCGAGCGCTACACGAGCGTGCAGGTGCCGGTGCTGACAGATGGCTTTACTGGTGTGAGTCTTGATGCTTCGAAATGGACCACATCGTCCGTAACCGCCAATATCACCCAAGACGGCCTTGTCATGGCGAATACGGGAGGTTCGACCGCAAAGGTCACCGCCAAATTGGGTGTAGATCTTAGCCAGCCGTTCTCCCTCGTGGCCACAGTCACTTATACGCCGCCAGTAGGCGGCAGCCCTTCGGTCAGCTTCTTCTTGCGCAATGGCGGTAATAGCGCCGGGCTTCTCATGCTGCTGCCGACCACTAACCTCGCAGAGGTCAGGATGAGCACGGGCGCCGGACTAGTGCGCGGTACCGGCGTCCCACTCACAGCACCGGCTTCCGGTGGATCTTCGTTGGAGCTTCGCTCAGATGGCCGCTGGCTGTCGGCTTACATCGATGGCGCCCTGTGCGGCTATCTCTCGATCGCGCCACTGCTCAGCGTCGGCGGCAGTTGGCTCCCGTCGCTTGAGATCGACGACAGCAGCGCCACACTGACTCTGACCTGCCGCATGGTGGTCCTGCGCCAAGCGGAGTCCCTTCTGACGCGTGGCGCTGACAAGGGCGACTATGTGCTCCCAGGCGCCGCCGCCACGTATCCGACCGGGGGTTTGACGGGCCATTACTACAACGATCTCGACCTCGCCTCCGACACGGATAGGACGTCGAAGCTCCTGAACCCTGGCCGCACCTCTCTCAAGGGCCAGCAGGATGCGACGGTCAACAACCCGACGCTCCCGCAGGCGACGAACTGGTCAGCGCGCTGGTTCGGCGCCATCTACTTGCGACTCTCGCAGGGAAACTACGGGTTCGCGGTCGACAACCTCGACGACGGCGCCCGCCTCTGGGTTGGAAAGACGAGCTTCGGCAGCCAGATCATCGACGACTGGAACATCGGCGCGGCGCGCAAGGTGACCGCGACGCTCACGGCCGCTTCCCTGGGCGGCAAGGACGGCTGGTACCCGATCATCCTGGAGTACTTCCAAGACTCCGGGGTGTCTGGTGTGCAGCTCAGATTCACGCCTCCAGCGTCCTACACCGACCCCGGTGGCACGAGCCTCACGGCCGGCACGGAGGTGATCGTGCCGGCGACGTCGCTCTCCCCGCTCGGCTGCGTAGACAACCGCTTCCAGGGCCAGTCGCACTTCGACATCGTCCAGCAGACCGGGCAGGCATTTGGCTACCAGCTCACCTGCGAGCCGATGCAGCTCGAATCTGGCGAGTTCCCCGGCCGCCTCGCCCCGCGTGTCCGGGAGGGTCGGGACACCGACGAGATCATCGAACGCGACGACATCGACCGCCGCTCGCCGATCGTCAACTACCAGGCGACCGAGGACGCCACCGACCAAGTCTCCAGCCTGCGCGGCAACGGAGCTGGCGTTCAAGACGGCAGCTCTGGCCAGGTCACGACCGAGATGCTCGACGTGCCGTCGCTCACGGCCGGCCTGTTCGACCTTCAGGGCTGGCAGGACGCGACCGACGTGACGATCGCCGCGTTGCTCCAGGCCCGGCTGAACGCGCAACTCGGGTTGCAGCTCGTGCCGTGGCAGAACATCACCGGCGATCCGACGGCACGCGACCGGCTCGCGGACAGCTTCCCGCTCACCGGCACCGTCACGCAGTTCAACTGGCGTCCTGGCGACGGCGTGCGGCTGGTCCTGCCGGACGTCAATGTCGTCGACCAGACGCCCCGCCAGATGCTTCAGATCACCCGCCAGTTCGTGCCCGGCGGACGCACGGGCACCCAGGTCGGTTTCCGGCAGCGGCCGAAGGAGGACGCCTACGTGATGCGCAAGCTCGTCTCGGCCGCGCTCCGGCCGCAGCGCACGTACCAGCGGCAGTACGTGATGCTCCCCGGCAACTACATCGGCCCTTCGAGCAACGTGACGGCAGGCGGGTTCTCCGGCTACTCGATCGTTCCGCTGCTGCCGTCCGACAAGGTCATCAAAGCCGTATGCCGGATCGTCGTCAACGACGCTGCGCAGCCGGTCCAGATGGAGGTCAACACGGTGCTCGACTCCCGCACGTTCACCGGCATCCCGGCAGAGCCCGACATCACGGGCCTTGCGACACAGCGCAGCAGCATCGACTGCCGGCTCTTCGTGCGCTTGAAGAACACCGGTGGCGCCGCCACGAACGTCGACTTCCAGCTCCTCGTGACGGTGCTGCGGTGAGCCAGCCGTCGACCGCCACGGGAGGACGGACGAAGTGACGACCAACATTGATCGGCAGCTCGGCGAAATCGTCCAGTCCCTGAGAGACCTGAAGGGCGACGTAGCCGAGATCAAGCGACAGACGACTGTGACGAATGGCCGGGTGACGGCGTTGGAGATGGCGAACGCCATCAGAGTCGGGGTCGACGCTCAGCGACAGCGTTACGCAAGATGGGTCATATGGGCGCTGGGCGTGATCGTGACGGCATTCTCCGGCACGCTCGGCGTTCTGATCCTGGGGGTCCACTGATGTCTCGCTTGCATCGTCTTACTCCTGAGTACCGGCTGCGCCTCGCGGCGGTATTGGCGGTCGTTGCGGTCCTGGTGGTCTGCGGGACGCTGGTGCTGGGCGTCAGCACCTACTTCCGTCTCCGAACGCAGATCCAGACGGTTGCCGCGCTTTCTGCGGCAAACCGGCGGCTCGCTCATGACGTGACCCAGCAGAATGCGAAAGCGCGGTATGACGATTGCCAAGCTGGCGATCGTCTGCGTGCAGCGCTCTATGCACAAGCGCTCGCGAGCAGCAGAACGACCCCGCTGCTGTTGCGCCTGGTGCCGAGCCTGGATACGCCCGAGGTGCGGAGGCTGGCAGCCGATAGCCGCACGCGGCAACTGAAGGCCTACTTGCCTCGAGGCACGCGCGGCTGCGCGCAATATGCGCTCGCAGTCGTGCCGCCGCGCGAGCGCGCGTCGTTCCACGTCCTTCCCTGAGCGCCGAGTATCGCGCCAGCTGACCTGGCGCTGACCAGCCGCCCCACCAACGGGGCTCAATACCGAGAGGAGGCGCCTCTATGCCAGAGACGCCCCAGCAGACGCTTGCCCGTCTGCAACGAGAGCTGCCATTGCGTCGACGCCAGGAGGCGCAGTTGCGTGCGCGCCTGATCGCGGTCCGCCGGCGGATCGCGAGCGTCATCCGCGGCATCGCGATCCACAAGGTCAGCGCCCGCCAGCAGGCCGTTCGTTGGGCGCTCGCTCAGGTCGGCACGATCGAGCATCCGCCTGGGTCGAACAGCGGCCCGAAGATCAGCGGGTGGATCCGGGCCGGTGGCGGCCAGCCGGGCTGGTCGTGGTGCCAGTACTTCGCGGACGCGGTCGCGGTCCATGGTGGCTGTCGGCAGATCATCGACGGCTACACCGTGGACGTCATGCGAGGCGCGTATGCCCGTCTCGGGTACCGGCCGATCAAGGTGGCCGAAGCGCTTCCGGGCGACATGATCTTCTTCAAGTTCCCCGGCATCAGCTCCGACCCGTGCGATCACGTCGGCATCAAGCTCGACGGCAACCGCACCGTCGAGGGCAACACCTCGTCGGATAGAGCGGGAAGCCAAAGCAACGGCGGCGGCGTGTTCGTCCGCGACAACCACATGCAGTTCGCTGTCGGCGCCGTGCGCGTTCCCTACAAGAGCTGACGCCCTCTCTCCCGGGGTCGCCGGCACGGCCCCGCGTCCGTGTTCCCGTCCAAGGAGCGTGATCGCCCCTGCGACTGCTTCGTATAGCAGCCATCTCTCTCTGCCTGCTCGCGGTCGCGCTGCCAGCGGCGGCGAGCAACACCATCACCGGCCGATCCTCCTGGTTCGGCGGCCCTTGCGACTCGATGTCCGGGCCTGTGACAGCGTCGGGCATCTCGCTCGCGGTCCCCGGCTTCGCCAGCCGCGCTGGCGCCCCCTACGGCGACCGCTGGATCGTCGAGCTGCCGAACGGCCATCGCGTCATCGCCGTGCACTCCGACTACGGCCCCGCAGCATGGACCGGCCGTGTGCTCGACGCGACCTACAGCCTGCTCCAAGCCGGCGGCTACGGGGCTGGCCCGTGCTTCGACTATCCGACCGGCGCGACCGTCAGCGCATTCCAGGTGGTCGAGTTTCACTACCCGTCGTGCTCGCCGACCGCCGGGATCGTCGTACGGCAGCTGCACCGTATCGAGCACCGTCACGGCCGCCAGTGCATCACCGGCCCAGAAGTCGGCCTGCTGAGCCGCTGGCAGCACCACGAGCGCGAGTTCTGGTCCGCCGGCCATCACACCGTCACCTGGGCGACCTGGCGTCGCCTCTTCAACGCGAGGTGAACATGACCTGGAAGAGACTCGCCAACCGGCTCGCGCTCGCTGGGGTCTTCGGCTGGTGCGCAGCGGCGTGCTGCGACCTTGGCCTCGCCGCTATCGACTTCCCGCTGGCACGGCGCGTCGCTGAGTACCTTGGCGCGATCGCCGGGGTCGGCATGGCGATCGCGATGCTCGCTCTGGCCGCGTTCTTCTGGTCGGCGGTGGATGAATGAAGCACTTCACCGTCTACCGCGACCAGGACGCGTGGCTGCGGTTCGGCCCGTTCGGCGGCTGGCACTGGCAGCCCACGAACAGCTCGCGCCCAGTGATCCGCGAGTACCTGACCAAGTGGGGTGCGTGGCTTGCCGGATGGCGAGCGACGCGCAACGACTCGAAGGAGCAGCGATGACGAAGAAGACGGCCGCGAGAGCGGCCCAGGCGAAGCCCTGCGAGCACTGCGGCCACTGCCCGACCTGCGGACACAGGCCACACGAGGTCGTGAAGGTCGTGCCGATGCCCTACCCGGTCCCGGCCCCGCAGCCCGTCTACCCGTGGGGCTACCGGCCCTACAGACCGTACTGGCAGATCGGCAGTCCGACCTATGTCGGAGGCGGATTCGGAGCCGGCGGCACCTACGTCAACGGCGTGAACGTGCCGGCGACGCCGCTCGGCACGCTCGTGAACTGCAACTGAGGTCTGGGATGACAACCCAGCCCGATACGCTCCAGACGTTCTCGCTCGACGACCTCGCCGTCTACACAAGAGAGCAGGCGTTCGGCCCGACCGCCAGTCCCGACTTCCGGGTCTTCTACGTGGGCCGCGACGACGTTCACGGCGTGCTGAAGCACCTGCTCTCGCGGGTGACGCTCAGCCTCGCGATGAACATGTTCGGCTACGACGACGACGAGCTGAACCAGATCATCTGGGAGCACGTCGAGACGCCCACCGTGCTCGTGCAGGTGACGCTCGACAAGTCGCAGTCCGGCGGCGTGCACGAGCGGAGAATCCTCGCCGCCGACCAGGCGAACGACCCGGCGGCGTTCGCGTCGCACTTCGCGGTTGGCACGAGCGAGACGCACCAGATCAGCCACACGAAGGGCGGCGTCCTCGACGGCATCGTCGCGTTCGAAGGCTCCACGAACTGGAGCGCGTCCGGCGAGGGCACCGGGATCGTCCTCGGCGGCGGGAGACAGCAGCCCGGCTTCAAGGCCCAGAACAACACGCTCGCGGTCTACATGAACCCGTACGAGATCGCGAAGTTCCGCGCACGGCTCGACTACGAGCATGCGGTCGCGGTCAGCCAGCAGGCGCGCTCGCAGCCGGTCGCAGCAGCTGCGTAGCACCCAACCTCACGGGTCGGCCAGTCGGCCCCGATAGACCAACAACAAGGAGAACGCATGCCCTCCCTGCCCACGCCGATCAAGGCGCTCGTCACCGCGGCGATCTCCGCCGTCGGCGGCGGTGTCGCTGCTCTCGTCGCCACGCGCTTCCCATGGATCCACCTCTCGCGTGGCGCGGTCACCACGGACATCACGTTCGTGCTCGGCGCCGGGATCACGTGGCTCGAGCACCAGAAGGTCTTCAAGCTGATCGAGGCGAAGATCAGCCGCCTGCTCACGGTCGTTCATCCCATCGCAGGCGAGCTGAAGACGCTCGATCCCGGCATCGTCAGCCAGCTCGGTACCCAGGTCGCGGTCCTCACCGGCAGAGTCGAGACGCTGCTGCACCTGCATGCCGCTTCGATCACGGCCGCCGCGACCGCCAATACGACCGTGAGAAGCTCGGTCACGAGCGGCACGACGAGATCGACGACCGGCACGACGAGAGCGGCCCCAGCGACCGGGAGATAGCCCGGCGCAGCGCGCGCCGAGTTCAGCCTGCGCCCGGCGTATCCTGGTCGCGGGTGATAGCCACGCGATATCGACGCCCGTCCCCATTCGTGGGGGCGGGCGTTTCGTCGTTAACGACCCTACCCGGCACGTCTACGACGTGATGTAGCCTCTTCTTGCTTTTCTCAGCAGGCCGGCACGCGCCATCGTGTTCATGGTCGAAGCGGCCGTTGCCGACGCAATGCCAGTCTCCTGCTCGATCTGCTTCGCCGTCTTCGGGGCGCCTCTCGTGGCGGCGAGGATCTTCGCTCGGTTCTCGCCACGCGGCGCGCGTCTCGTCGCTCGGGCCGGCTTGCTGCCGTTCATGCGGGAGGCCGGGCGAGGCGGTCTTGACGTCGGCTGCGCGGGCCGGCGATTCCATGGCGCGCTTGATCTCGTCGATGCGCTCGCGATCGGCCGGCGTGATCGGCCGACGCTTGAGCAACTCGTCGTGGGTCACGATTCTCATGGTGTTCACCCTCTCAGATTGCGCTGGAGCGCGCGGGTCCGTGCCGCTCACTCTCACCGCCTTCCGGCCGACCCGGCACTCAGCCATCCGGAGCGCCGATAGGGTCCCGCTCGGTGCGCACCGTCCTGCACATCGTCGAGCTGGTCGTCTTCCTCTGGTTCGTGCTCGGTCTGCTCGTCGCGATCTGGAACATGCTCACCGGCGGTCACCGCGACCGGCAGGCGACGCGCGTCTCACAGCAGATCCTCGACCGGGGCCCACGACAGGTCGTCGACCTCACCCCTCCTCCAGAGCAGAAGGTGCAGAAGGTCCGCAGGATCGAACGACGAGGACGACGCAGGCGCGGCAGCGGCTAGGGATCGATCACAAAGTCGCAGCTCACGGTCTTCACGTTGTCTGGCGCGTTCGGCAGTCCTCCATCGCTTGCCGGCTGCGCACCCCATGCGGCGATCGTGACGGTGTCATTGCCGGCAGTCTTCGCGTGCAGCGAAAGGTCGAGCGATGTCGAATCGCCGGCGGCCAGTGGCCCGAGCTCGTAGAAGCCGCTCCCATCATCCTTCGCGCCCGAGCCTCCGGCAATATTGTCGATGACGAAGGCGCCGAGACCGTCGATCTGCGCCACGGCGGTCGGCCACGCAGTTCCCCCGGTGTTCTTGATCCGCACCGAAACCTCGGTCGGGCCTCCTACCAAGAGCTGCTTCGGGATGCACGTTCCGTCGAGCGATGCCTGGGCGTGGGTCCCGGCCGTCATCGAGGCGCACGATGTCACTGCGATCGAGCATGCGGCGACTGCTGCCGCCGATCGTAGCGATGCGATGGACCTCGTGGTCAGCATGCGATCGAGAGATCGAACGGGCGCGGCTGGCTGGCTCCGGTGCTCGAGAACGTGTAGACATCGATCTCCGCCGGGTTCAGCGCGGCGCTCCCGGCTACGAACACCTCTCCAGGCGACGGGGCTCCCCCGTGGAAGACCACGCCGTTCGGGAACCCGAGGGTTGCTGATCGCGCGCAGTGGCTGACGTCCCGGTCGAAGACCACGCCGTAGAGGTTTCCGCTCGCGGTGATGGAGAGCGCTCCGCTTGATTCCAGCAACGCCCCGTCGGAACTCACTATGGCCCAGAGCGATTGCGCCGGAGCACCGGGGACGCCCGGAGGGCCTTGGACGCCCTCGGGCCCAGGCGGGCCGGTCTTCCCGACGAGGCTTCGAAGCGTTGTCGCGCTGAGCTTGGATCTCGTCACGGACTGGTTCTTGAGCTGCCGGGTGCCCACGCTGTTCGCGGGCAAGCGCAGCGCTGCGACAGATGTGCTGCCGAGGGAAATGAATAGTGCGACATAAGCGACCGCGTTGCGTCGCACGTGCCGTCCGAGTCCGATCTTCAGCATGCCGCGCACCCTAATCGGGACACCGGTGTTCATGCGCAGGGTCGGCGTTTCGGGGCACGAGCACCGACCGGCGGCGTTGGGGGATCCATGCCGGCCGGGCTCGTGCCGCTTCGCGCTGGGACCTTGCGCGAAGATCGTGACTCATGGGCGCCAGCCTTCCGCGATGTGCTGACGCAGCTGGTCGTAGTCGCGACGAAGGCGCAGCACCTCGGGCAGCAGGACCGCGACAGCGATGCGGGCGATCGTCGCGTCGCGGATGTACTGCGCCTTCGAAACGCCGGCACGGGCCGCTTCGATGCCGAGCTGCTGCCAGTGCTGCTCGTCGAAGCGGACCGTTGTGGTGTGCATCGCGGGCGCCACGGACCGGGACGCTAGACGTGCGAGACGGGGCTGTGTGCGAGGTCGGCTGGTGGTGGCGTATCTCGTACGAGATCCGCTATCGCCCGGTGCGCCGTAGGATTGTCTCGACGCGCTCGAGGCGTCTGCGCAGCTCCGCGATCTCGTCGCGGCATGTGTCCCGGCCGAGCTGTCGGGCTATCGCCTCACGTACGTACTGGACTTCGGCGACCCCGCGGCGTCTAGCTTCGGCGCTGATCTCGCGGAGCATGTCCGACGGGAGCCGGTACGTCTTGCGCTCCATCACCACTGGAAGTGAATTTAGCTCCGGAGCGGTTTGCGCGAACGCTCCTGAGCAAACCTGTGCCTCCATGGCGTGCCACAGCGGCACCAGGGCGCCCAACTGACGCTCTCTCGTGCGCCATACGTCTACGTTCGGTCGAGGCGAGGGGATTTCGGTGCAGCGGACGGAGGAGGCAGGGTCGTGCCACGGATGGCTATCGCAGATGAGCGGATCGACACGGTTCGCAAGTCCTCACCAATCGGGAGAATCGTAAGCAACACGGGCGATCCGCGAGGTTCGAGGTGGACAGCACCCTCACTACTTCGATACGGTGTACGTGCCTGCTTGTGGACGGTCGCCTCAGCAGGAGCGCCTTGGGGGACGACGCGGGGAACGGTCGTCGGCCGAGGAGAGAGAGGACGTGCGAGGGTGAGCCAAGGAGTGCAGGGGCTCGACGGTGCCGAGCCAGAAGCGGGACGGCGCGCGCTCGCCGTGCTGGTCGAGCTGCAAGCAGGGATCGCTGCCGCCGACGGTGCCCGGCTCTCTGCTCGCGAGCGCGCGATCGACGGGCTGCGAGCGATAGCCCAGCTCGAGGAGTACGTCGCCGCCTCGCTCGACGAGCCCGGCTACTACGGCCGGATGGCCGGCACGCTGCGGTCCTCCGCACAAAGACGACGACTGGCAGCCGCCCGCCTCGACACGCCGACATCAAGACGGCCATCGCTCAGGACGGTGTGAGGCTCTACGCGGCGACGCGGGACAGAACGTCGAGGACGACGGTCCGGTCCGGGGCGGCGAGCGCGGAGCGAGCGGCGGCGATGAGCGCCTCGCGATCAAGGCCGAAGCGCTCAGCGACCGCGGCGAGCGGGCCGCTCGTGTCGGCAAGGGCGTTGAGGATGTCGATCGCGACCGGGCCGCCGTTGCGGACCGCGACGATCGCGCCCGGTGTCTCGTCGTCGCCGTAGTCGGCGTGGTCGACGTCGACCAGCGTGATCTGGAGCGTGTCGCCCTGGCTGTCGTAGTCGGCGCGCATCGTCAGTTCCTCGTCACGTAGAGGGTAATGATGAGGCTCGGATTGTCCAGCGCCACGATCACGCGGACGTTCCGCCCGTCGACCTGGCCCTGGTAACGGGGGTTGCCGTTCGCGTCGCGGCCGTCTTCGCTGCCAGCGGCGACGATTGCTGTCGCCTGCTCGCGGCTGACGCCGTAGAGCTTGAGGCGCTGCCTCGCGTGGCGGGTGAACTCCATCGCCTCTCAGCCCGTGTCCGCATCCTGCTCGCCGGGAAGCTCGATCTCCTCGCCGGCAGCAAGCCGCAGTGTCTCCTCGTCCTCGCCGGGAGCGGGAGGGGCCTGGGGTTCGAGGCCGAGCGCCTGGCGGACCTTCGCCAGGTTCGCGACGGCGGCTTCGAAGCCCACCCCGCGCTCGTCGAGCACGTGGCGAGCCATCGCGAGGCGGTACTCGGCGAAGTACGCGGGGTCGATCCCCAGCACCTCCGCCACCCGCTCCATCAAGTAGGCCGATGGAGCGCCCCTGGCCGTCCCGGCCGCGTGCTTCTCGAAGCTGCTGCGACTCGCGCCCTGTCGGATGCCGTCTCTGCGTGATCTGACGAGGCCCTCCAGGTGCCAGGCGATGTCCTGGATGGTCCTGGTACCGCGCGCGTCGTCGATCGCCTGCGGGAATGGCTTCTGCGAGGCGTCCATGGGGAGCCGCATGCAAGCGCGTAGAGGCATTGCTTGCAATGCAACTGCATTGTCGCTATGCTGCTGCATGCAATGCAACTGCATCAAACAACCCCGCTCACGCGAGCCCTCGCCGACGCAACGGAGTCGGACATCGAACTCGCATTTGCCATCGGCGTGAACGTCACGACGATCTGGCGCTGGAAGACCGGGAAGAGCACTCCGGCGTCGCAGGCTACGCGCGAGCGAATCGCCTATGTGCTGGGTCGGGAGGTCGAAGAGTTGTGGCCCGTCGAGCACGAGCAGGAGGCCGCGTGATGCCTCGTCTTCTGACCGACGAGCAGCATGCACTCGCTCGCGAACTCGCCAGCGATGTCGCTATTCGCGCGGCGTTGCGGCGTGACCTGTTCGGAGCCGGCCCGGATGACCGCAGCCCCGAGGAAATCGGGCGCGACCTCATCGAGACGCTGGAACGGCTGATGGAGCCCGACGAGGCTGGGGAGTTGGGGTCGTGATCGTCGGCTGCCACGGCTGCGCCGCCGAGCTTCCCTACGACGGTAGGGGGCGTCCGCCGAAGTGGTGCAAGCGATGCCACAACGAGAACATCGCCGCCAAGCAGCGCGCCTACTACGAGCAGAACAGGGACGAGATCGCCGCCAAGCAGCGCGCCTACTACGAGCAGAACAGGGACGAGATCGCCGCCAAGCAGCGCGCCTACTACGAGCAGAACAGGGACGAGAACGCCGCCAACAAGCGCGCCA
>Ga0210410_10001082_pt1 | contig 26536 bp, 26 predicted proteins | sample IncBWC4MmetaG_FD_161058 | JGI IMG/M metagenome (GOLD analysis project Ga0210410, IMG submission 161058) | Forest soil microbial communities from Barre Woods Harvard Forest LTER site, Petersham, Massachusetts, United States - Inc-BW-C-4-M | ecosystem: Environmental > Terrestrial > Soil >... | reverse complement strand
CACAGCACCATGGGGATCGCGACGGGCAAGAAAATCGTCTCGACCAATTTCGATGTTCCGAAAAAAGCCGAGGCAGGCGCCAGCACTCTGGTAGTTGTCGCCAACGGTATTCCTTCAGCGCCGGTCAACGTGATGGTGAAGTAAGGGAATCGCGGCGGCTGAGGTACAATGTCATTTCCCGGGCTCTGACAGAATCCGGGAAATGGCTTTTCGTTCTTTCTCAACTTCTTTGGTTCGCGCGTCCTCATCGCCTGCGGTGAGGAGGGAAGCGGGTGAGAATCCCGCGCTGCCGCGCAACTGTAAGCGAGGAAATCGCAATCGGTCACTGGGAAATCCCGGGAAGGCCGGTTGAGTTCGACGGACAGTGGAAGCTGTCCTGACTCGCGAAGCCAGGAGACTGGCGCGAACCGCCGACACCAACCCCTTTCGCGAAACAAAGGAGGAGTGCATGCGATTCTTTCGTATTCTCACGAGTGTGATTTGCCTGCTGGCGGCGGCTGTAGCCGCCGAAATCAAAATCAAGGTTGTCGATCCCCAATCGGCCGTGGTGGCCGGGGCGCAAGTAGTGCTACTCGCAGAGGGCTCTGGCACTCCAGTGGCATTGGGCTCAACCTCCGCCGAAGGGCTGGTGGTATTTCGAGGTATAGCGTCGAGCCATTATCGCGTTCAAGTGCTGGCCCCGGGATTCGCCACGGAGACTGCCAATCTTTCGCCTTCCGCTGAAACAGTACTGGTAAAGCTGCGGCTTGCGGCCGCGGCCGAAACCGTTGTTGTGACGGCGACTCGGACTCCCGTACCGACTGAAGCGGCGGGTGCCGACGTCGAATCCTTGAGCGGCGCACAACTGGAAACCATGCAACCGGTCGCAGCCGATGACGTGCTACGATTCCTGCCCGGCGCTGTGGTGGACACGCAGGGACAGCGCGGCGGTCTTTCGTCGCTGTTCGTGCGCGGCGGCGACTCTCGCTACAACAAGGTCATCGTGGACGGGGTTACAGTCAACGAGCCTGGTGGCAGATTTGATTTTGGGACCCTTCCCCTCGCCCAGGCCGATCGGCTGGAATTTGTGCGGGGCGCCCAGAGCGCGTTGTATGGCTCCGACGCCATGACCAGCGTGGTGCAAGTCTGGACCCGCACCGGTAGCACCGCCGTTCCCGAATTGCGGTTGGGTGCTGATGGCGGAAATCTAGGCACCGCGAACGGGTACCTTTCTTTCGCAGGAGCACGCGGTGCCTTCGATTTCAATATTTTTGGAGAGCAGTTCAACACCAGCGGGCAAGGCCCGAATGATGACTACTCAAATTCGCTTGAGGGCGCAAATTTCGGGGTCGCAATTAATGATCGCGTTTCTTTGCGCATTCGTGGACGCCATTCGAACAGCCGCACTGGTGTGCAAGGGGAATGGAAGTTCAATGGAAATCCCCTGATGCAGCCGGATTTGGACCAGTTCGCGCGGCTGAACGACTCACTGGGCAGCGCCGACCTCAACATTACCGGTCCCTCGCGGTGGCAGCACCGTATCACCGGGTTCGAGTACCACCAGCAACGCACCAACGTGGATAACGTCGTCGATCCCGGACGGGTTTCACCACTCTTCGGCAACATTGATTTTCCTTTTCACAGCGTCGCCGACCTCAATCGCGCCGGATTCGAATATCAGGGACAATATGTGGAGCGGAGTTGGACGCAGACCACGATCGGATACCGCTTCGAAGACGAGAATGGATTCGTGGGCGATTTGCTGGCGCCGCCTATCGATCACGGTTTGCGCTTGAATCATGAGCTTTACGGCCAGCAACAGCTCACGCTGGGACGGTTGTCGGTGGTTGCGGGTGCGCGCTTTGTACACAACGGCAGCTTCGGAAACAAGGGAGTGCCGCGCGTGGCGCTGACTCTCCAGGCTCTGCGCGGCGGCCAGATGTTTTCTGGTACACGGTTACGTTTCTCCTACGCCACTGGAATCAAGGAGCCGCTGCTCGAAGAGTCCTTCGCCAGCGGGCCGTTTACAGTCCCGAACCCAAACCTCAGGCCCGAGACGAACCGTGCTTTCGAGGCAGGGATTCAGCAAGGTCTGTTCGGCGGCCGGTATGCACTGACTGCCACGTACTACAACAACTTGTTCCGCGATCAGATCGAATTCGCCTCCAGCCCTACCACCTTTATCGGCCAGTACGTGAACGTGAATGAGTCTTTGGCCCACGGAGCGGAGGTTGAGTTTCACGGAAAGCTGGTGTCGAGATTATCTTTGAGCACCGCTTACACCTACACTTCCACGCAGATTCTGCAGGCTCCTCTGTGCACTGCGGCGAACTTTTGTGACCCTCTGCTGGCGACGGGCCAGCCTTTCATACGGCGTCCCAGGCACTCGGCCACGACGCTGCTCACCTATCTTGGTAGGCGGTGGGGAGGAAATCTGGGCGGGAGCTTTGTGGGGAGGAGGCCGGACTCTGACTTCTTTGGATTCGGGATCACTCACGCTGCGGGCTACGTGCGGGTGGATATGGGTGGCTGGTACGCGCTCACTTCCCGGATTACAGCCTACGTAAATCTTCAGAACGCCTTCGACAAGCATTACGAAGAAGTCGTCGGATATCCGGCTCTGGGAACGAATTTCCGGGCGGGGATGCGGTTCAGGATCGGAGGGGAGTAAAAGAAGTCTTTGGCGGTTAGCTCTTGGCTTTTAGCGGGCTGCGGAAATCCTTGTTCCTGGGTCGAATGGGGTTTTCCAACTGGGATACGTTGAGTCGCGGACGGTCATTGTGGTTTCGGGCGACCGTAGCGCAGGACAGAGGCAGCACGGAATTCGCGCTCTGATATTTGGTCCGTGCCAGCTTCAGCTTTTCCAGATCCTCTTCGCCCAGGGGCTGCTGGCGTCCCAGAAGGTGGGTCACGAGTGCGATCTGGGCGAAGTGCTCGACCGTTTCCATCTTCATGTATGCATGGTGGAGCGTGTCGGCGTAGGCGACTACACCGTGGTTCGACATGAGAATCGCATCGTACTGGGGGATCAGGGGCTCCAGCGCATCGGAAAGTTCCGGCGTCCCGGGAGTGCCATATTTAGCCAGTGGGATCGATCCCAGCCCGATGACGACTTCGCAGACCAGGGGCTGGTTGAGCGGCAGTCCGGCGGCGGCGAAGCCTGTGGCTGTGGGTGGGTGGGCATGCACGATTCCCCGGACGTCCGCGCGCAGCCTGTATATCAGCAGGTGCATGGCGATTTCGCTGGACACATTGCGCTTGCCGGCGAGACGGCGGCCTTCGAGATCGACCACCACCATATCCGACGCGCGCAGCATGCTCTTGCTCATACCCGTCGGAGTGACCACGATGCGCTCGTCATCGAGGCGTGCCGACAGATTGCCGTCGGTGGCGGCGACATAGCCGCGCTGGTGCAGCATCTGGCCAAAGAGGACCATTTCGCGTCGATGTTGGCGTTCGCTGGACATTCAATTTGGGGGTTGCTGTGGGGAAAGCGACCCGAGCTGGTTCGCGTATGGTATCGCAGACGCTTAGTGCAACACAATCCGTTTGTTGGGGGAGGACTTATGAGCTTCTGGCGTCCGCGAATTTATAATCAGGCGGCGTGCTTGTTTCAGAATTCAACTATCAACTGCCCGCGGAACTGATTGCCCAGGAGCCGCTTCCCGACCGGGCAGCTTCCCGCCTGCTGCGCGTGAACCGCCGGACGGGAAAGCTCGGAGACTGTAACTTCAGGGACTTTCCTGAACTGCTCTGGGCAGGTGACTTGATCGTGTTCAACAACACTCGCGTCTTCCCAGCGCGCCTCTATGGCAGAAGAAGCGGTGCGAAGGCCCTGGCAGTCAGCGCCCAGAATCCTGCTGCCCACGAGTTCCTCAAAGGGCAGGTAGAGGTACTGCTTACGCGGCAAGTATCGCAAGAGCCAAACGAGTGGAAGTGTCTGGTCCGCCCGGGGCGCAAGATTGGGGTGGGAGAGCGGCTGTTCTTTGGAAATGAGGATGAACTGCAAGCGGAGGTGGTAGGCAGGGGGAGTTTCGGGGAGCGGCGCCTACGGTTCCGGCCCACCACAGATTTCTTCGGTTTGGTTGAGCGGCTCGGGCATGTGCCGCTGCCACCTTATATTGACCGGCCGGACCGGGCCGGAGATCGGGATCGCTATCAGACCGTGTACGCGCGCGAACGCGGTTCGGTAGCCGCGCCAACCGCGGGGCTGCACTTCACTCCAGAAATTATCGCTCGCATTCAACATCGTGGCATCGAGACGGCCGAGGTCACGCTGCATGTTGGGCTGGGAACCTTCCAACCGGTGCGCGTGGATCGGGTCGAAGATCATAGGTTGCACCGTGAGTCTTATGACATCTCGACCGAGGTGGCCGCCAAGATCAATCGCGCCGTGGAAGCAGGAAGACGAGTGGTCGCGGTCGGAACGACTACTGTGCGCACTCTGGAGCACGCTGCCCGGCAGACTGAAGATGGCAGAGTACAAGCGGGCAGCGGCGAGGCTGACATTTTTATTTATCCCGGCTACGAATTCCGAGTGGTGGGCGCCCTGCTGACAAACTTTCATTTGCCGCAATCCACCCTGCTGATGCTGGTGTGCGCTCTTGGAGGAAAGGAAACGGTCATGGAAGCCTACAGGCATGCGGTCGAGCAGAAATACAGGTTCTATTCCTATGGGGACTGCATGTTCGTCGAGTGAGCGCTATACTAATCGTCGCATAGGGGTGAAACATGAGCATACAAGCACTGTCTAGACAAGTTCCGATACAGGATTTTGTATCTGGCTTGCGGAAGTTTCCCGAGACAGCGTTCAACCGGACGGACCAGATTGTCAGGTTTCTTGAGAATACGCCCGTCGCGCCCGACACGCTAGCGCCGTACTTGAACTGGGATCGACAGCATTACACCCGGAACCTCATCGACAAGACTCCGCTCTACGAACTGATTGCGATCTGCTGGGAAGTAGGCCAGGGAAGTTCGGTTCATAATCACCGGGACCAGAACTGCTGGATGGCCGTGCCCGTTGGCCGATTGCTGGTCGAAAACTTCCGCGTGATTTCTCAGAAGCTTGAAGAAGGGACCTGCAACCTGGAGACAGCGGACACTGTGGAGATGAACCCGAGCCATCCCTGCGCGGTCGATCCCCAGGAACCGGTTCACCGGGTGTACAATCCGCGCGAGTTTAACCAGAAGGCGGTCAGCCTGCACGTATATTCCCGGCCCTTTGATACCTGTGTGGTCTATTCGCCGGAGCAGCGCACTTGCGGCGAAATCAAGCTGCACTACAACACCGAGTACGGAAGACCCACGAAGTGACTTTCGTCACCTGTGCACCCGAGAGCAGGCCGTTAGAAGATTAGCAGGACGGAAAGCTTCCGGGAGGCAGTGATGAACAGATTGTCGGTGTGGCTGCTAGCGATGGTTCTGACACTAGTGTGCGGGTGTTCGAAAAAACCAAGCACCGAAACTCAGGTTCCTCCAAGCACAGACCAGGCTCAGGAAGCAAAGCCCGACGAGCCAGTGATTAAAGCAGCCACTCCGGAAGACCCAGGGCCGATCGCCACCGTAGTGCTACCCTTGGCGAACTTGAAACAGCAGGCCAAACCACTGCCGGAAAAACCGGAAGTGATAGAGACGCGAGAACCACTTACGGTGGATCACCCGGTTTACCTGCTCTCGGAAGAACCCAAGAACTTCTTGCACAGAGTGTTTCCGGTAAAGAAATACGCCCAGTTTGCGTTCGTGGTGCCTCCACACCAGGGGCATCCCACGTTGCGCGGCGTTTTCCAATCTTTCACCAACCGTAACGATCCAAATTCCACGAGTGACAGAACTGCAGATGTGGACCTGATGCTGTTGAACGACCAGGAATTCGATCAATTTCGACACGGCCAACTGGACAGCGCGACCTACGAACTGGACCCAGCCCACAACCAGACGGTGGATTGGGGAGTGCCCGCCTCCTTTGGCGAGCCGCAGAAGTACCATCTGGTGTTCAGTAACTCTGACGGCAGCGCGGGGATTAAGTTCGTCAAAGCCGATTTCACTGTCAGTTTCAAGTAGAGCGTGCGCCACGTGTCTCGCCTTCCCCTACGCTTTTCATGTGGAATGCTGCTGCTTTGAAACTGGTCTAAACTAGGGCTGTTGCCTCTCAGACAAAAATCATCGCCTGTTTCTACCGCGAGTGCGGTGGATGCGCCGACGCCGAAAATTGTCGCTGGCGAAGCAGGCTGCATTTTCCTGATCGATACTATGTCGTTCATCTTCCGGGCCTATCACGCTATGGCCCGGCAGCGGGGGATGTCCACGAAGACGGGGCTGCCAACGGCGGCGACCTATGTCTTCGTCAACATGTTGCGCAAATTGCGCGATGATTTTTCCCCGCAGTATTTGGCGGCGGTGTTTGATGTAGCCGCGCCGACCTTTCGCGATCAGCAGGCTGAAGCCATTACCAGCGTGCGCCGTTTCGATTTGAAGACTCAGACTTTCCAGGAGGCCGAATATCACGGCTACAAGGCCAATCGCGCGGAAATGCCCGGAGACCTGGTGCAGCAATTGCCTTACATTCGGCGAGCACTCGAAGCCTACCGTATTCCGATTCTCGAGCTCGGAGGCTACGAAGCCGACGACGTAATCGGCACGTTGGCGCGCAAAGCAGTGGCGCAATCGTATTCCGTGTATGTGGTTTCGAGCGATAAAGACATGCTGCAGTTGGTGAACGACCGGGTTCTGGTTTTGAATCCACCCAAAGACAACCTGATTTGTGATGCGGCTAAGGTTGAGGAGATTCTCGGAGTGGCTCCCGAGCGTGTAGTGGATGTGATGGCTCTGCGCGGCGACTCGGTCGACAATATTCCCGGAGCACCGGGCATCGGCGACAAGGGTTCTGTGGAACTCATCCGGCGTTTCGGAACGGTTGAACAGGCGCTGGATCGCGCAGGGGAAGTCGAGAAGAAGACTTACCGCGAGTCGCTCCAGAACAACCGCGACAACATCCTGCTGAGCAAGAAGCTGGTGACCATCGATTGCGACGTGCCCATCGAGTTGGATGTGAACGCGATGAAGATGGGAGAGCCAGACCTCGAAGCGTTGCGCGCACTTTTCACCGAGCTCGAGTTCACATCGCTCTTGAAGGAATTGCTGCCGGTGGTCGAGGCGAGCGAGGCGCATTACACCGAGGCGGGATCGACAGCGGATGTGGACGCAGTGCTGAAGGCGGTTCCAGTGGGAGGTGCGCTGGCGGTCGCTGTGGAAACAAAGTCCGAGGTTGCGGATCAGCAGGAAGTGGAAGAAGAAGAATCCGAAAGCGGCATGTTGCCGCTCATGTCGGAGCCGCTTTTCACCGAGCGTCCGCGCAACATCGCGATCTCGTCTGCGCCTGGCGTTGCGGTTACCGTCAGCGCCGATGCGGATGCTGCGGCATCGAAGCTGAAGTCTGCTTTGGTGGACGAGAGCCTGCCTAAAGCCATCCACGATTTCAAAGCAGCGACGCACGTCCTGGAGCGCCAAGGAATCTCGCTGCGAGCCGTGCAACATGATCCCATGCTGTATTCCTACCTGCTTGATCCGACTTACTCCTCGCATCGTCTGGCGGACGTGGCACTGCGCCGCTTCAACCTCAAGCTCAGCGGGGCGCTGCCCGAAGCAGCCGATATCACCGGACGTCTGGCAACCGCTCTGCGCCGCGAAGTGGAGGAAGCCGGACTGCTCAAGCTGTACGAAAAAATTGATCTCCCACTGGTTCCGGTGCTGGCGCGCATGGAACAGGCCGGAGTCAAGATCGACCGTGCAGCTTTGGCGGAGATGTCGTCGCGACTGGAACATGAGATCGATTCCAAGGCCAAAGAGATTTACCAGCGCTCGGGAAGTGAGTTCAACATCAGCTCGCCAAAACAACTGGGCGACGTTCTCTTCAACAAGCTGAATCTGCCCAAGCCAGTGAAGTTTGGCAAAGGCAAGACCATCTCGACCGCGGTCGACGTGCTGGAAGGATTAGCCGAGGAACATGATGTACCACGGCTGGTGCTCGAATACCGCCAACTGACCAAGCTCAAATCAACGTATGTCGATGCGTTGCCGGCCCTGCTGAATCCCGCGAGTGGCCGCCTGCACACGACCTTCGGACAGACGGGCACGGCGACGGGAAGATTGTCGTCGGCGAATCCCAATCTGCAGAACATTCCAGTGCGCACCGAACTGGGCCGCGAGATTCGCGCTGCATTCAGGGCTGAGCCGGGCCACGTGTTGCTGGCGGCGGATTACTCCCAGATCGAGCTTCGGTTGCTGGCGCACTTTTCCAAGGACCCGCTGCTGGTCGAAGCATACCGGCGTGGCGATGACATCCACACGCTGACTGCTTCTCAGGTGTTTGGTGTGCCGCCGCTGATGGTGACGTCCGATCATCGCAGGCAAGCCAAAGTCGTGAACTTCGGGATCGTGTATGGGCTATCTGCATTCGGGCTGTCGCAGACGTTAGGAATTGAGCCCGCCGAGGCCAAGCATTTCATCAACGCCTATTTTGAGAGGTATGTCGGGGTGCGGGCGTTCATTGACCGGACTCTGGAAGGAGCGCGGCGCGAGCAGAAAGTCCGAACGCTGTTCGGGCGCGTGCGTCCGATCCCGGACATAAACAGCAAGAACGCCAACCTACGCGGGTTCGCGGAGCGGACGGCGGTGAATACGCCATTGCAGGGAACGGCGGCGGACTTGATCAAGATTGCGATGATTCGCATCGATGCGGCGCTGCGCGAGCGTGAGCTGAAGGCGAGAATGACGCTGCAGGTGCATGATGAGCTGGTTATCGAACTGCCACCAGACGAGTTGGAGACCGTCAGGCCTCTGGTGAAAGAGCATATGGAAAAAGTCTACCCTTTAGACGTTCCGTTGGTGGCTGATATCGGTGTGGGGACGAACTGGCGGGACTTGGAGTACTGATGGAGTTCTCAAGGACAAATTTCATCCGGCGGCCGCACGAGCGAGGACGCTCGCGCCCATACTAGGGGCGTTCCTGGTTTACTTCCCGTTCGGCGGCTTCCCGAAGCATTCTTCGATCGCGGGAGCTGGCGATTCTCCTCGCTCGAATAAGTCTTCGTACGCCGAACCAGTAAAAGAAGCCGCCAAGCGTTGCAATTGCCGCAATCAGCAGGAGCAGGTTCCATATCGCAGCGACGTTGGACAAGACCGTTTTCATGGACAGCATTTCTGCCGAGCGTTGCTCGGCTTGGACGGGCGAGGGCGCCCGTCCCCACAGAGGCAGATCACGCGCCCAGCGCGTTCTTGATTGCGCTGGCAATGTTGCCGGCCAGCGCGCGCATCTTTTCTTCCGACTCTGCTTCCACCATAACCCGCGCCAGCGCTTCCGTGCCGGAATAGCGGACGACCACGCGGCCCTTGCCATCGAGCGCGCGTTCAGCCCCTTGAATCGTGCGATGGATTTCAGGCACCTGGGCAAACGGTACCTTTTCGCGCACGCGAATATTCTGAATGGTCTGGGGAAAGACTTTGAGGTCGCCGACCAAATCCGCGAGAGGCCTGCCGGTTCGCGCCACGATTTCCATCACTCTCAGAGCAGTGAGCAGGCCATCGCCCGTGGTCGCTTCCCCGTCTCGGAAGATGATATGGCCGGACTGCTCGCCGCCCAGAATCGCGCCGGTCTTGAGCATCTCTTCGAGCACATACTTGTCTCCGACGTTGGCGCGCAGCATGCGGATGCCCGCGGCACGCAATGCGATTTCCAGCCCCATGTTAGACATGGTCGTGGCAACAATCGTAGAACCGGTGAGAGCGCCGCGCGATTGCAGGTCCCGCGCAACCAGCAGAAGGATGGCATCGCCATTGACCACACGTCCATTCGCGTCGCTGAACAGCACGCGATCCGCGTCCCCGTCGAAGGTCACGCCGAGATCGAATTGTCCCGTCTTTTCCGCGATTGCCCGGGCCACCCTTTCAGGATGCAGAGCGCCACAGTTATCGTTGATGTTCTTCCCGTCAGGAGAGGCGCTGAGATACGCCGCCTGAATGCCGCGAGCGCGAAACAGTCCAGGGGCTTCCGCGGTGGCTGCGCCGTTGGCGCAATCCACCAAAACTCTCAATCCGCTCAGATCCGTCGTCACGCTTCGTGCCAGCCATTCTATGTAGGCGTGCCGCAGACTTGCCTCGCCGGGCAGGCTGGGGGCAGGATTTGAAGGCACTGGGGCGTTGGTCTCGGGATTTTTCAAAAGCGAAAAGATTTCCTGCTCGATGGCAAGTTCGTGCGAGTCGGGCAGCTTGTATCCATCGCCGGAGAAAACCTTGATGCCGTTGTCGGTCCAGGGATTGTGTGAGGCTGATATGACAACGCCAGCAGCGTAGCTTCGGGAACGCGCCAGGTAAGCCACCCCCGGCGTCGTAATTACACCCGCGCTGTGGACCTCACAGCCGCTGGAAGCCAGTCCCAGCGCGACGCGATCCGCGATCCACGAGCTTGACTCTCGCGTGTCTTGACCGATCACCACATTCGCATGCGGATTGGAACGAATCAAATCATGGCCGAGTGCCCGGCCGATGAGGTAAGTGCTTTCCAAAGTTAGCGGGTACTCGCCGGCTACACCGCGAATTCCATCGGTTCCGAAGAGCTGTCGTGTCTGGGATGTCATTCTGGTTTCGCGGACTGCGTGCCGCCGCTGGCAATAGGAACTTTCTGCATGATAACGGTGACCCGCACGGGATCGGGGCTGGCAACCTGGATTAACGGGTCGGAGACATAGGCGTGTCTTACAAAAGTTGCGCGATTCATAGACCCGCTCACATCCAGCGGGTCCGTAATCGCCGACTCGACCGCCTCAACATGTTTCTTCGGTCCGCTGATGGTGATGAATGGCGGGTCGACCTCGACTCGATCGAGAGCGTAGCCAGGCGCGAAAGTCCCCGCGACCCGCGGTTGCACCGGGACTTGCCGGGTGAGTCGCGTGTCGAAGGTGAGATGGAACTGGCTGGGAACTACCTGAACCACCTCAAGCTCGGAGGGCTCGTGAATCTGTTTTGCGGTTAGATCGAAAGTGCGCTCTCCGGGCTTCAGGCCACTCAGTTCGATTTCGGCGTAAACGTCAGAAGGTCGAAGACCGTGAACCACCCGTTCCGGGCCGCGAAGGCGGATCTGCGCCCTGGGAATATTTTCCGAACTGATCTCCAGATCTTGCGGGATATTGCGGAATTCGATGGCCACGTCCACCGCGACCTCGGCGACGGGATCGCGCGCCACGGCCAGCCACACGCCTACAGCCAGGCCGAGCGATATGAGTTTCAGGCCCAGGTTGTGCAGCACGTAGCGATGCAGTAAGTCACGCATAGGCTAGCGATCCGCCCCCTGATTCAAACGCGCGTCTAGCGGGCGGGGCAAAGAACTTCTTGCACTTTCCGGCTCGGAACCTTCCGACACCTCGCTGCCGTTTGAAATCGGCGTTGGCAGGGTGGACGGAGGCAGGTAGCGGCGAAGCAGTTCTCCCAGGCGATCACGCAACTGCTCGACACTCAGATCACGCTCGATCTTGCCAGCAACCGCCAGGCTGATGCTTCCGGTTTCCTCGGACACGACCACGGCGATGGCATCGGTTTCTTCGGTTACGCCTATGCCCGCGCGATGCCGCGTCCCCAGTTGCGTGGAAAGCACCGGGTTCATGGACAGCGGCAGAAAGCACGCGGCAGCGGCAATGCGGTCGTTCTGCACGATCACCGCTCCGTCGTGCAGCGGAGCGCTGGGCCGAAAGATTGTGGCCAGAAGATCGTAGGAGAGCCGAGCGTCGAGCGGAACCCCGCTTTCGATATAAGTGCGCAAGCCAATTTCGCGCTCGATGACGATGAGAGCGCCGGTTTGGTTCTGGCAAAACAGGTTGGCGGCTAGAACAATGTCATCGTAGGCGTCCGCCTCGGAACCTGCATTGCGACTCAGTGTCAGTCCGCGCCCGAGCCGCGCCAGGGCTTGCCGGATCTCGGCGGCGAACACCACGATCAGGGCAAACACGGTATAGGGCAGCAACGTGCTGATCAGCCAATTCAGCGCTGCCAGGTTGCCCAGCCGGGACAAGTAGAAAGCAAGCCCTAGCCCCGCCACACCCACAACCATCAGGGAGGCGCGGGTGCCCTTGATCAGGGCGAGAAACTCATAAATGACAATCGCGACCAGCAGAATGTCGATGATCGAGATCACCGACACATGTGGCCACGCTGCTGAAAACTGCGTCACTCACGGCCCCTTTCGAAGCATGATGCACCCGGCCCGAAAACTAAGGTTCATTGTAATCCAGGATTCAAAATACGGGAGAAAGCTAGGATCACGGCTTGGCCACTACTTCGATCTGCATGCCCTCGGCCGCTGCCCGCAGCCGGGGATAGTAGTTGCGGGCTTCCTGCACCACCTGATCGAGGCAAGCGTCGTCATGCTCGGGATCGTGATGGAACAGCACCAATTCCTTGGCGCCGCTCTCGGTGACCACGTTGATTGCCTCGCGCCAGTGGCTGTGTCCCCAGCCTCGTTTGCGTTCGTACTCATCCGGAAGATACTGAGCGTCGTAGATCAGGACGTCGGCGCCGGCCGCCAGCTTACGCACGTTCTTGTCGAAGAGCGCGTCCCCGGGCTCGTTATCGGTGGCATACACGAGCACGCCTTCCTTGGTTTCCAGTCGGAAGCCCATGCAGCCCTGAGGATGGTTGAGCCACAGAGTCTGCAAGGTTATGTCTCCCAACTGGATGCGGCCCTCCCCAAGATCGTAGAAGTTCTGCTGCGCCTGCATTTCAGTTAGGCCGACGGGAAAGTACGGGGCGGCCATCTGCTCTTCTAGAACCCGTTTCAAGCTACGAGTGCGGTTCGAACAATGAAATTGGAAACGATTTTGCCGGCTGTCATAAAGAGGACCGAAGAAGGGAATTCCTTGAATGTGATCCCAATGGAAATGGGAGACGAACACGTGGGCGGAAACTGGGTGGCTGTCGAACTCGTGGCGCAGGGCTTGTCCCAGAACGCGGAAGCCTGTGCCACAATCGAAGATGTAGAGATTGTCGCCGACGCGCACCTCCACGCAGGAAGTGTTGCCGCCGTAGCGCATATTCTCCGGCTGGGCAGCTGGTGTCGAACCCCGAACTCCCCAGAACTTAATTCGCATACGCCCTCAATAAGAGGATGCTGGCTAAACTTCCATCTTCCGCCGCGCCGTCCAATCCGTCAATTCATTCGGTGGTTACAGGGGTCGTTCGGCAAGGTGTGCCGCTCAATCTATAATGTGAGACAGTCGTGATTCCACCTGAAAGGTTCTAACCGATCACACCTTGTTGCGTCCCGATTACAAAGAGTTTTCGCGTCTGGCCCGCGAGTTCACGCTGATCCCGGTGGTCAAATCGGTCATGGCCGACCTGCTGACGCCGGTATCCGCCTTTCTGGCCATAGCTGCTGAGGAGCCTGAAGCGTTCTTGCTGGAGTCGGTGGAGCGTGGAGAGCAGATTGGACGTTACACGTTTCTGGGAGCGCGGCCCTACCTTCAGGTGCAAGCCCGCCGCGAGGATGTTCTGCTGCAACGCGGAAAGGCTCGCGAGCAACGCAGGGGCAGCGTCCTGCCGATCTTGAAGGAGTTGCTCCGGCAGCATCGTCCGGCTACGTTTGCGGGGCTGCCACGCTTCACCGCCGGAGCCGTTGGCTATTTCGCCTATGACGCGGTGCGCCAATTGGAGCGAATCGGCGAGCACGCCAAAGACGATCTTTCTCTTCCCGATTGCATGATGATGTTCTTCGATCGGGTGCTGGCATTCGATCATCTGCGCCACCAGATTCACATCATCGCGACCGCCGATGTTTCACGCGAGAGCCCCCGCCGGGCCTACGATCGCGCCCTGGCCGACATCGCGATCCTCGAGAAGAAGCTGGCCCGCGGTCCGCGGCCGGCGAGTTGGCAGCAGTCATCCCGGCCACGCCAGGCCAAGCTGAAGGTTCATACCGGCACTAGTCGCGACCGCTTTCTGAAATCCGTGGAGCGTGCCAAAGAGTACATTGCCGCCGGCGACATTTACCAGGTTGTGCTTTCGCAAAGGCTGGATTTTTCGCCCGAGGTTGCACCTTTCGATATTTATCGCGCCCTGCGCACCGTGAACCCTTCGCCTTATATGTATTTCCTGCGCATGGGCGATACTCACGTCGTAGGGTCATCGCCCGAGATGCTGGTACGCGTGACCGGCAGCAAGCTGGAATACCGCCCCATTGCCGGAACGCATCCTCGGGGGCGCGATGAAGCGGAAGATTCGCGTCTTGAAAAAGAAATGCTCGCCGACGAGAAGGAACGCGCAGAGCACGTCATGCTAGTGGACTTGGGCCGCAACGATCTTGGGCGGGTCAGTGAGTACGGTTCGGTAAAAGTGCGGGACCTGATGTTTGTGGAGCGCTACTCTCACGTCATGCACATCGTTTCCGCGCTCGAAGGCAAATTGCGTGGTGGCATGGATGCGCTCGATGCATTTGCGGCTTGCTTTCCGGCGGGAACCCTCAGCGGAGCGCCTAAAGTGCGTGCCATGCAGATCATCGAGGAATTAGAACCGGTGCGGCGCGGAATCTATGGAGGCTCGGTATTCAACGCCGATTTCGCGGGCAATCTTGATTCCTGCATCGCCATCCGCACCCTGCTGATGAAGGGTAAGCGCGCCTACCTGCAGGCTGGAGCGGGTATCGTGGCCGATTCCGATCCTACGAGCGAGTTCCAAGAATGCATGAACAAGGCCCAGGCGGTGTTGCGAGCCGTTGCCGCAGCACGGCAGGGTGGCTAGTCTGCAAGATCGGCTGGCGACCAGGCGCTCCCCATTCTGCTTTATAGCATTTCAAGTCCTTCGGAGAAGTCATGTCCAATTCACTGATTGTTCGTTCAGTACTTCCCACGGATTTTGCACAGTGGCAACCACTCTGGGCGGGCTACAACCTTTTTTATGGCCGTCCCGCGCTTCCCGCTGAGATTACGCAAATGACCTGGTCGCGTTTCTTTGACGCCTATGAGCCGGTTCACGCCATGGTCGCCGAGAAAGACGGCCAGCTTGTGGGCTTGGTCCACTATCTATTTCATCGCAGCACTATTCAGATCCAACCGACGTGCTATTTGCAGGATCTATTCACCGATGAGGCAATTCGCGGCAAGGGGGTCGGCCGCGCCCTGATCGAGGCGGTTTATGAGCGGGCAAGAATTGCCGGGTCGCCGCGTGTTTACTGGCAAACCCATGAGAGCAACGCGACCGCGATCAGTCTGTACAACAAGGTCGCGGATCGGTCGGGCTTCATCGTTTACCGCAAGCAACTTGATCATTGATGTTGACGGGCAAACTCACTTCACATCCCCAGAAAATTGCTGATCAGCTTCTTTCCATCCACCGTCAACACGCTTTCCGGATGGAACTGCACGCCCTCAACCGGAAACCGTTTGTGGCGAAAGCCCATAATCACGCGTGCGCCGCCATTTTCGGTGGCGTGTGCGCTGATTTCCAGGTCCTCGGGCAGACCGTCTTCCTGCACGATCAGCGAGTGGTAACGGGTCGCAGTCATAGGTGAGGGCAGGCCACTGAAGATCGTTTTGCCATCGTGTTGCACTTGACTGGTCTTGCCATGCATGAGCTTGGGAGCGCGCACGACCTTACCGCCGAATGCCGCGCCGACGGCCTGGTGACCGAGGCAGACCCCCAGAATCGGAATCTTGGCGGCAAAATGGCGGATCAGTTCAATGCTGATTCCGGCATCCTGCGGCGTACACGGCCCGGGAGAGAGAAGGATGCGTTCCGGGCGCAGAGCCTCGACCCCGGCCACGGTGATCTCGTCATTGCGGCGCACTTCCACCTCTGCGCCCAGTTCGCCCAGATACTGGACCAGGTTGTAGGTGAACGAATCGTAGTTGTCGAGGACAAAGACCATAGCCTTGCTACTAGATTATCCCAAAAGCTTAAAACACAGAGAGCGCTGAGGAGGTCCGCTGAGAACGCCGAAAACGGCTCATGAGGCCGCTCTCAACTACAGTCTTGACAGCATGAACACAACACGCCATGCTTACGGCTTGACCGGAGGACTCATGGCTGAAGCCGAGCAGGATAAGCGGGCAACCCGCCGGTTTGCATTGCGGCTGCCCGTGTCGGTTAGCTACACCGAGGACGGCGTGCGGGAAAAGACCGCGCAAACCCGGGACGTAAGCGCCCGCGGTATCTGTTTCTTCGTGGACTCGGCGATTTCCGCCGGCGCGGGAATTGAGTTTACCCTCACTCTCCCCCCGGAAATCACTTTGACCGAAAGCATTCGGGTGCGATGCAAAGGTAAGGTCGTGCGCGTGGAAGACGGTGATTCCGAGGGTAGAGTCGCGGTTGCCGCCGTCATCGACGAATACGAGTTTCTGTCCGAACCGTGAACTCGGGCGTTTTGTCGTTGCCCTCCGGAACAACTGAGAACCGAAAACTGGCCACTGACAACCGGCCTTTCCTCGTCCGGCGGGCGCTTCCACTTTCCTTGGTTTATCCGGCCTGACTCCGTCGTTGGCCGGCTTCTGATGACCTTCGTACTTTCCCGGACACTTCTCTCTCTTGCACGCGAGTGGTATCGTTGCTTTAAGTACCTACTCTGAGATGAAGTCCTTGCCTCGTGTTCGGAGCCAGCTTCTTGCGCTTTCACTGCCTGCGGTCCTGCTGATTGCAACCAGCACCGCCCAGTCGACGCCGAAGTTGCTGGCAACCACCGACGCTCCCGTCGTCGTGCGCAGCGTGCGGGTGCTGCCAGGACCGGCGGTAGAAATCCTTTCCAGCCGCCCTCTCGTTCCCGCAATCAGCAAGCTGGACAATCCACCGCGGCTGGTCATTGATTTACCGAATGCGGATCTGCCGAATGCGGGTCTGCCCAGTGCGGTGCTATCGGGGAATAAGAACCAGATCAACTTCCCCAGTGCCGAGATTCGTCGAGTTCGCGTCAACCAATTCCAGAAAACTCCACCGGTCGCCCGCGTGGTCGTGGACTTGGTCAAGCCCGTCGGACACACCTGGGATGCGGCCGGAAATCGCCTGATGATTCGCCTGCACGCGTCAGACGCTGTCACGGCTAGGCCGGCTTCTGTCCCCGCTTTCACCCAAGGCATTCAACCGGCTGCCGTTCCGCTTGGCCCCGGCTCCTCGGGCACACTTGTTCTGGTGGGTAGTCGCGCAGTCCCGGGCTCTTCGCTGACCGCAGGCTCCGATACGTCCGTATTGCGTTTGGAACGGGGAGGCGAAGTACTGGTCTGCCCGCGGACGACCGTGTCGGTTACCTCTTCGCAGAACGGGCATGCCCTGATGCTCGGGATGAGCACCGGGGCACTCGAAGCGCACTACAAGCTGGATGCTTCGGCGGATTCGATTCTGACGCCCGATTTCCGCATCTTGCTGGCTGGTCCGGGCGAGTTCCACTACGCCGTCAGCGCCGACTCGCGGGGAAATACCTGCGTCCGCGCCTTGCCTGGGAATACCGCATCGGTCATCGTTTCCGAGCTTCTGGGAGATGGGAGTTACCAGGTGAAGCCCACCGAGCAGATTGTGTTTCGCTCCGGCCGCCTCAATCTGGTGGACGCCTCCGTGCCTGCCAGTTGCGGCTGCCCGCCACCGGCGATCCCTGTGCTGCGCGCGTCGGCCGAGACAGCGCCGGTGGTTTCAGCTGCTAACCTGCCCTCGTCCTCTTCGATGCCCTTGCCCCAAGCCGAGGACGAATTGAAGACCGTAGCACTGTCAGCCTCCAGCGCGGAGCCAGGCAGTTTATCGCCTTCGCCGGTTAAGGTGACCGCCCTTCCGCCGGAGACGGCTGCCCTGCCGCCCTCACAGCCCAGTGACGTTCACGTGCAGGTGGAGGCGCCATTCGTGTTTCGAGCGGACGACCTCCCCGCAGCAAAGCCCGCTCCGATTCTAGAAGCTGAGCGTCTGCAGGCTCGGGATCTACCGCGCCCCGCGACCTTCGAAACGGAAGTCTTACCCCCGCCTCAAAACCAGGCCCGGTCCTCGCACCATGGCGTCTTTGCCAAGATCAAGGGTTTCTTCGCTGCCATCTTCGGTTAGATCACGTCTAACAAAGCCTCATTTTTCCCGGCATGGGTGAGGTTTATAAGTGACCCCTCGCTGCACGGCTGCAACCATTTGCAGCTTGACAGGCCAATAACAACCACAACATAATGTTGCGCGCATTCTGGGCACGTCTACCCCTTTCCTCATTGCCCGGAACCTAATTTCCGTCCCGGCTTTTTATTTAGGCGTTCGGCCCCGGTTCCCCGAAAGGAGATACTTCCATGAAGCTTCGCGCTGCTTGCGTGGTAGTTGGATTCTTTTTGCAGGTTCTTTGCATGGCCGCTCAGACCTTGGGCAGCAGCCCCGCCTCTGTCCAAGTGCCGCCGTTGATCCACTTCTCGAGCTTCGCCGCGGACGAAGGCGGCAATTCCATGGGCGGCATGGTGAGCATCAGTTTTTCACTTTTTGCTGGCGAGCGAGGCGGCGAACCGCTGTGGACAGAAACGCAAAACGTTCAACTCGATTCCGCCGGGCGCTACTCGGTGCAACTGGGCGTGACCAAAGCGAACGGAGTGCCGACGGCGCTATTTACGTCGGGAGAAGCGCGTTGGCTGGGAGTGCGGATCGCCGAGCAGGCGGAGCAACCGCGGGTGCTGTTGGTGAGCGTGCCCTATGCGTTGAAGGCCGGGGATGCGGCCACGGTAGGGGGATTGCCAGCATCGGCGTTCGTGTTGGCGGCGCCACAGAACGGGGCTGCTTCCGGGTCCACCCCTGAGTCCGCTACCGGGCAGAGTGCCCCACCGCCGTCGAGCGATATCACCGGCACCGGCAGGGTGAACTACCTGCCGCTGTGGGATTCCACTTCCGACATCGTGAACTCGGTGCTGTTTCAGTCGGGCACGGGGAAAACGGCGAAAGTGGGAATCGGCACCGCGACGCCGGTCGCCACGCTGGACGTGAAAGGCGCAGCCCTGGTTCGTGGTCTGTTGAGCTTGCCGGCCGCGGGCATGGCAACGTCGACCAAGGGGGCGAACTCGCAGGCGGAGAAGCTGACGGCCTCGGCGTTCAATAGCGGGACGGGTACGGCAGTCACACAAAACTTCCAGTGGCAAGCTGAGCCCGTGGGCAACGACAGCAGTTCGGCGAGTGGATCGCTCAACCTGCTGTTCGGGCAAGGCTCGAACAGCCCCGCGGAGACCGGGCTGAACATCGCCAGCAATGGACAGATCACCTTTGCCGCAGGACAAACGTTTCCGGGTACCGGCAACGGCACGGTTACCAGCGTCGGCAGCGGGGCAGGACTGACGGGCGGCCCGATCACGACGAGCGGAACGCTGAGCATCGCCTCAGGCGGGGTGAGCAACGCCATGCTGGCGAATCCATCTCTAACGGTGTTGGCGGGCACGGACCTCACCGGCGGTGGCTCGGTGGCGTTAGGCGGCAGCACCACGCTCAATCTGGACACTAGCAAAGTACCGCTGTTGAACGCGGCCAACACCTTCACCGGTAATCAGACGGTGAACGGGAACCTGACCGCGTACTACCTGAGCACCGGGGGCTTGAGTGTGACCGGCAACCTGTCTGCGGGCGGGGAGCTTTATGCGACCGGGTTGGTGAGTGGCAGCAGCTTCTATATCGGGAGCAGCCTCTTTGACTCTGGCTCGTATGCGAATAGGAACGCCTCTCTCGGCTGGGCAGGGGCCTCCTCCGGCGCTTACAACACTGGCACCGGCTTCGGAGCGCTCTCCCAGAACGGCTCGGGCAACTACAACACCGCCAGCGGCGCCTATGCGCTCTACTCCAGCCAAGGCAACTTCAATACGGCCAACGGCTACGAGGCGCTCAATGGCTACGCCTTCGGCTCGGGCAGTTACAACACTGCCAGCGGCTCGCAAGCGCTCTATTTCAACTACCAGGGATCCAACAACACCGCCAGCGGCTACGCCGCACTCTACAGCAACAACGCCAGCTACAACACCGCTGACGGCATGTACGCGCTCTACACCAACGTGGCTGGCTACAACAACACCGCCGACGGCTACCACGCGCTCTTCAGCAACACCTCGGGCTACGAGAACACCGCCGTAGGCGTAAACTCCGCCGACAACGAGAGCACGAGCCACGGTCTGGCGTGTGTGGGCTACAACACTTGCGGGGGAAGCCACAATCTCCATAACGCGGGCGCCTTCGGTGCCCGGGCCACAGTTGAGGTGAGCGATGCCCTGGTGTTGGGCAGCGTGGCCGGAGTGAATGGGGCCACCGCTACCGTCCGGGTCGGCATCGGAACCACCAGCCCCACTAATCTGCTGACTCTGGGCCGGGGCGCTGGCCTCTCCGTTTCCGACGGCTGGACTACCTACAGCTCGCGCCGCTGGAAGACCCACATCCAGCCCCTGCACAACGCGCTGGGCATGGTCGAGCAATTGCGGGGTGTCTCCTACGACCTGAAAGATTCCGGCAAGCACGAGATTGGCGTGATCGCAGAAGAAGTTGGAGAAGTCGTGCCCGAAGTTGTCAGCTACGAGGAGAATGGGAAAGATGCACGCGGGGTAGACTACAGCCGGCTGACCGCGCTGTTGATCGAGGCGGTCAAGCAGCAACAACGGCAGATTAAGACGCAACAACAGCAAATCGCCCGTCTGAACGGCAGAGTGGGGGTGTTAGCAGCGACGTTACGGACGGTGCAACACCTCGGAAAATCGCCGGCCATCGTTCATTCCTTGGTGATCAATAAGCACGAGCCGTCTGAGCACAAGGACTCAGTAGGTGGGCAAGGCAACTGAAGGTTGGTCGTGCGGCACGCGGGCCGGCATCCGCCATAAACGCGACCTGCGAAACAAGAAGCACACGGTGTGCCGGGCTGCTCAGGACAGATAAGCGCGGTCAGCTTCGCGCTCCCTGCAAGGGCGGTATGGGGTCAACGGGCGCGAGCCTGCCGCCCGTATTTACGATTGTCTCCGATGAGCCGGGGCAGGACCCTGCTCACCGCCGTTTAATGGCTGAAGCCAACGGCGCCACCCGGTCCCGCAGTTCGTCGGCGATTTCCTGGCCACGTTCCAGCGCGTCCTCGGCGACTTCTTTGGCTTCGTCTTTCCAATCATCCAGGGTTTCGCGCGCGTCGTCGTACTTTCGCCGTAACTCTTTTCGCATTTGTTTGCCCGATTTCGGCGCAAACAGAAGTCCAACCAATGTGCCCGCTCCCAACCCGATCAGCAGGAAAGTGATGGCCGTCGCGGCAGTGTTTCCTTCCGAAGACTCGTATTTTCCTACCCGCATAGAAACTCCTCTCGTCACATAGAACTTGCAGCTGGATTCGCCAATCATTATTCTAGCTGCGAAGCGAGGGGACGGGAGTGGATTAATGACGTTTAATCCGTATGCGATTTCCCATATTAGATCAAGTCCTGTAGAATAAGCACTTTGAGCCTCGTGTCTGGCGGAGAATGTGGACTGTCCGCGTCCGCCGCTACCCGCAATCAAAGGAGATTCATTCAGTAATGTCTATTCCCGCCACCCAGCTTCGGCCCGGCATGATCATTAAACACAACAACGATCTGCACTCTGTTTTCAGCGTCGAGCACCGTACCCCTGGTAATCTGCGCGCCTTCATACAGGCGAAACTGCGCAATCTGCGGACCGGCGCCATGTTCGAGCACCGCTTCCGCTCGCCCGATCCCATCGAGAAGATCACCGTCGATGAGCAGGAGATGGAATTCTTGTACGCCGACGGCGACAGCTACTACTTCATGGACACTACGAATTTCGAGCAGACCCACCTGACGCGAGAGGTCCTGGGCGATGCCGTGGAGTACCTCATCCCCAACTTGCAAATTAAAGTCGAGTTCTTCGATGGCAAGGCAGTGGGGATTGAACTGCCGCAAACGGTCGAATTGACGGTGGTCGAGACTGAGCCCGGGATGAGGAGCGCAACCGCTTCCAGCGTGACCAAGGCTGCGAAGACGGAAACCGGACTCGTTGTACAGGTGCCGCCCTTCATCAATGAAGGGGAAAAGATTCGCGTGGATACGGCCGAAGGTGTTTATCTCTCGCGGGCGTAGGGTCGCAGAGCAGCGCTTCATCAGTGCATTGATGGCAGCATGACATCTACTGAAAAACAAGCTCGCCGCTTTCTGGTTCGCGGACGCGTTCAAGGCGTAGGCTTCCGCTGGTTTGTGGAGCGCGAGGCGCACATTCTCGGCATTGCCGGGTGGGTGCGCAATAATCCTGACAGCAGCGTGGAAGTACTGGCTATGGGCACCGGAGATCAATTAACGGGTCTGCGGTCGCGTCTGCGCGAAGGCCCGCGCGCCGCCCGGGTGGATGATGTCGAAGAATCCGAAGCCAAGTCCGTCTCCGGCCTTACAAACTTTCGCATCGAAGGAGCCTGGTAAATGCCGACCAACGTAGCCCCCATTCGCACCAGCGTCAACTGTGAGCCGCTGAAGAAAATGATTCGCGAGGTCCCCGATTTCCCCAAGAAGGGGATTCTCTTTTACGACATCACTACGTTGCTGAAGGACAAACTTGGGTTCGCGACTTTGATTGACGCACTGTCCGAGCACTATCTGGAAAAAAAGGTTGACCTGGTCTTGGGCATGGAGGCGCGCGGATTCATTTTCGCTCCGGCGCTGGCCTATCGGCTGAATGCCGGTTTTGTTCCGGTCCGCAAGCCCGGCAAACTTCCGGCGGCCACCGTCAAGTACGACTACGCTTTGGAATATGGCACAAACACGCTTGAGATCCACAAAGACGCCATACGGAAAGGGCAGCGCGTCATCATTGTTGACGATCTGCTGGCCACGGGAGGAACCGCCGAGGCCACGACCAAACTGGCCGCCTCGCTGGGTGCGGAAGTTGTAGGCTTGGGATTCGTCGTGGAACTTGATTTCCTGAAGGGTCGCGCCAAGCTGCCGCAACACGACGTATTCTCCCTACTGCACTACGACAAATAGGCCGAGCGCAGCACGGTGTGTCCGGTGGGGCACCCCTTACGCTATCGTAAGAGGCGGTAGACCGCGAATCCTTCCGCGAGCCATCCCAGGGCGGCGACCACTAACACCACGACCAAGCCCAGAACCCGGTCCCAATTGACGTGGCGCGGCTGCGGCAGGCTCACCAGTTCAGCGAGTTCACCGTTCGTATCCATACCTGTGAGATGTCCGAATCCCTGATTCGATATCCATGAGTTGTAACGTTTCGGTAAAGAAAAGTTGACAACTGGCTGACTTGCGGCTGTATGGTCTAGGCCTGTGGCGGGTTTAGAACCTCGGTCACAATCAACGCGGAGTCTTTTGGGAGATAGCTTTTTCGCCGAAACCAATCTTCCATTGCGTTTTTCAAGTCGCCAAGCGGAACCTGGGTACCAATCTCCATCTGGCCATCGGACAATGGCAGGGTATTGTCAAAGGCGCTGGCGTTAGTGAAGTCGCGCATGGAGAAGTTGTCCAGCCACTTCAGCGGGCAAGCAAGACGGCGGCCGTTCTGCTCGTACTCGACGCGAATCTTACGGGCAAACATGAATCTGATTTAATCACAGATCAACCACGTAGACGCGGACGCCTCGTCCGGGAGGCGAGCGCAGCGAGCAGGTCCGGGTGGCTCGTGGGACGTGAAGAAAATCTCGCCGCAACGTCCAATCGTGGACGAGAGAGCGTTTGCTAGTGTGTCGGAGACGCAGGCGCCGCCGGGACGGACGCTGCATCGCTCGCGCCCGCATTCACCAGGTCTTTCAATTCCTTGCTTGGCTTGAAGAACGGAATCTTCTTGGCGGGGACTTCGACGCGATCGCCGGTCTTTGGATTGCGGCCGACGCGCGGCTTCCTTTGCCGGGTACGGAAGCTGCCAAAGCCGCGAATCTCGATCTTGTCGCCCACATGAAGCGAACGCACGATGCTGTCGAAAATGGTTTCGACAATCACTTCACTGTCTTTGCGTGTCAACTCCGCCAGTTGGGATACTTCATCGATCAGGTCAGCCTTTGTCATACGCCTCTTCGCTCCGTAAGTGTCGTAATGAAAGTGGCTTGCACCTGGGGTCGGGGCTCCCGAGCCACATCAGGGCCTCCATAACCTTCTCAAATTTCAGGGCTTGTGCGCAAGTGGCTTTTTAGATCAGGCGGGAACGCAGGCTGCTGCAGCCATGCGAACATTGACGATGCCCAGCGGGCCGCAAGCTAGAAGCCCCATCACTTCCACAAATAATAAAAGCCCATCTGGTTCTCCAGCAGCTTCTCCCGGGTCGGCAGCCACTGGGAAATATCCCCGAACAGTAGATCAGCCAAGGTCTTGCGCTCTCTATCCGGATGCACCAGCACCGGCTCACCTTTGATTCCGACCGACTTCGCGGTATCGTCGACCGCAGCCTGGAAGTCGCCGATCTGATCGATCAGGTGCATGGAGAGAGCTTCCTGGCCGGTCCACACTCGGCCGTCGGCAATGGCCTTGATGTCGTCGGCTTTCGCGTGTCGTCCTTCCGCGACTGCCTGCACGAACTGGCCGTACATGTTGTCGATCAGCGATTGCAGGTAAGTCCGCTCGGCCGGAGTCATGTCGCGGCTGGGATCGCCGGTGTCCTTAAGCGCGCCCACTTTCAGTACTTCCGGCTTGAGCTTGGCCCAGCGCATGAGGTCGCCGTAGTTCACCCACTCCGCAATTACTCCGATGGAGCCGACCACGCTGCCGTTGTCCGCAAAAATCTTATTGGTCCCGGCGGCAACGTAGTACGCGCCGCTCGCGCCCACGGTGCTGATCGAGGTCACGATGCGCTTATGCTTTTCGTCGCGCACTCGCTTCACCGCGCGATAAATTTCCTCCGACGCGGCCACTCCTCCGCCGGGCGAATTCACGTGCAGAATGATCGCCTTGATGGAATCGTCGTCGCCGAACTTCTTGAGCTGCGGCACCACCATCCTCGGATCAAGAATGACGCCTTCCAGTTCGACCACGCCAATCTTGTCGCCGAAGCTGCCCAGCGACGCTTCCTCTCCGCCAGCGTGCAGGGTCAAATACACCAGCGTAAACACCGCCAGCACGAAGAGGAAGAAAACTCCTCCCCCGATTACGATCCAGAGCAGCGTGCGCGAACGCCCATTCTCAGCCATAAAGAATGAGGGTAGTTTAGCACCGCTCAAGCTCAAGCGGGGACAGCGGCGGCTGAACTGCGTGATCGAGGCTTAAGGCGAACCGTCGAAGCTGGAGAGATTCCTTCGAAGTGGAACATTCTGCCGAGTGCGCTCCTCCGCCCGGCAAGGTCTGCCCGAATTCCCTAGTCATTAACTTCTCTTTAATTCAGTATCGCGCGCAGAACGCGTCCCAGCGCCAATTTGCGTCTCATCCAGCCTGTCGCTGGAATGGCTGGCCGCGTGCTTCTGCCTCCGCGGAGAAACCACTTGGACAGCGGATACTACGCAGCGTGTGCAGGTCTACGGGCGCAAACCCAGGCTCTCGAACTGATCGCAAGCAATGTTGCCAATATCAACACCGCGGGATATCGCGGTCAGCAGCCTCTGTTTCGTTCCTTGCTGGCGAGCGCGGGTCACGAACTCGCCGACCCAATCAATCGTGCCATAAACGACTTCGGCATGTTGGGCGGAAGCCGCACCGATCTCAGCGCCGGCAACCTGGACCGGACTGGCAATCCGCTCGACCTGGCGATTGAAGGGCCGGGCTTCTTTGCGATACAGACCCGGGCAGGAACGCTTTACACCCGCAATGGCAATTTCCAAATCTCCGCCAGCGGTCAATTGATCACCGGCGCGGGAGATCCGGTACTTGGAGAGCAAGGTCCAATCACGATGCCGAGCGGTCCGTCAGAGATTAGCGCCGATGGCACGATCTCGACGAATGGTGCGATCGCTGGCAGGTTGCGCACTGTCGAATTCGCGCCCGGCGTCTCTCCCATCGCCGTGGGGAACTCGTATTACTCCGCCCCGGAAAAAGGCGCACGCCCCGCCAGTACCTCGTCTATCCGGCAGGACATGCTGGAGTCATCGAACGTCAATCCCACACTGGCAGTGGTTGATCTGATCACGGTGCAACGCCATGCTGAAATGCTGGAACGCGCCATGTCGGTCTTCCAATCGGACTTCGATCGTATCGCGGCCAACGATTTGCCCAAGGTTTAGGAGAGAGAAAATTATGTTACGAGCTTTGTATACCGCCGCCACCGGAATGAGCGCCCAGCAGATGAATCTGGACAACGTGGCCAACAACCTGGCCAACTCGAGCACCGCCGGATTCGCCGGCGCCGGCTGCAGTTTCAGGATCTGATCTACCAGAACCTGGTGATGCCGGGCGCCGCCGCCACCCAGCAGACCACGCTGGTTGCCGGGTTGCAGATTGGCTTGGGAACGCGAGCCGCAGCGTCGGAGGTGGTGCAGATGCAGGGCGACTCGAGCGCCACCGGCAATCCTCTGGACTTGGCCATTCAAGGCGCGGGATTTTTTCAGGTGACACTTCCCTCGGGAGAGACCGCGTACACCCGCAGTGGAGCCTTCCACATGGATGCGTCGGGCAACATGGTCACGGCGGAGGGAGATCCTATCACGCCCGCGATCACC
>Ga0210410_10001081_pt1 | contig 26539 bp, 20 predicted proteins | sample IncBWC4MmetaG_FD_161058 | JGI IMG/M metagenome (GOLD analysis project Ga0210410, IMG submission 161058) | Forest soil microbial communities from Barre Woods Harvard Forest LTER site, Petersham, Massachusetts, United States - Inc-BW-C-4-M | ecosystem: Environmental > Terrestrial > Soil >... | reverse complement strand
GCCTGCATTGGTTCTTCGATCACTGCGAAACAATCTCCGACCGCAACATCGAGCGCGTGAAGGCGCTGGGCGGCGGTATCGCTGTGCAGAACCGCATGGCTTTTCAAGGCGAGTACTTCGTCGAGCGATACGGTTCACAGCAAGCCAAACGCACTCCGCCGATCCGACGCATGCTGGAAATGGGTGTTCCGGTGGGAGCAGGCACTGACGCAACCCGCGTTTCGAGCTACAACCCTTATCTTTCCCTCTACTGGCTTATCACCGGCAAGACCGTCGGGGGTCTCAGTCTTTATCCGCAAGAGAACCGATTGGATCGTGAGGAAGCGCTCAAGCTCTACACCATGGGAAGCAGTTGGTTTTCGACGGAAGACGGAAAAAAGGGAGCGCTCGCCCCAGGCCAGTTGGCCGACTTGGCTGTTCTCTCTGCCGACTATTTCTCCATTCCAGAGGAAGAAATCAAGCATCTCGAATCGGTACTTACAATCGTGGGTGGGAAGATCGTCTATGCCAGCGACGAATTCTCAAAACTTGCGCCGCCCGCACTGCCAGTGAGCCCAGGCTGGTCTCCTGTCAAAGAATATGGAGGTTACGCGAAGGCGCTGAACCAAACTCGTGGTGCATCTCACTCCGCTGCCTGCTCGCATATTGAGGCGCTGTCAGATGGCCGGACGCGATCACACCTTCAAGTGCTGGGTGAGTTTGGCCCCTGGGGGCTGGGTTGCGACTGCTTCGCCTTCTGATTTACGCATCGCTAGAGGTATCGAAATGAAGGTATTGTTTTTATCTTTCATCGTTGGGCTCGGAGTGGGCATCCTCTACGGACTTATCCGAGTAAAGAGTCCGGCACCCCCGATCGTCGCACTACTCGGCCTCTTGGGGATGGTGCTTGGCGAGCAGCTCGGGACTTGGTTTCACACGAAGAAGCTCGACGCTTCGCACGCCGCATCCGTATGCCTTGTCGGTGAACGCTACGACCGCCAGCTTTACAATCCTCCATCACGCATGACGCGTTGCGATGCAAGTTCCATCTTTGCAGAACACATCGCCATGACCGACGAAATAGATACGACCGACGTACATAGCAGGTGACCTTCTTTGAGAGCCGGCTAGACACAGGAACCAGTTTCATTGCGATGCGATGAGGTAATTGGCGACTTAGGAGAAATAGAATGCGCTTGAAAAGGATCCTTGCTGGAACGTCCGTTGCGATCTTCCTGACGATTGGCTTCGCGTGCGAATCGCAATACTTCAGCACATTCGCCCAAAGTGTCCAGATCGCCAAAACGGCGGGCCTAGCTGTCGGCCCGCAGTACGACACGACGCATGTCTACGTTGCTCCACAGGACTTCGACCGTTTTGTCGCGAGCCTGATTGCCACATTCGGTGGCACAACAACCAAGCAGGGCGTTTTCACCGTAACTCCGACACCCAGCAGCACCATGTCGCAGTTGGTCATGACTCCCGCAGGCACCGTATCCGTATTCGGATTCAAGACGCCAGTTCCGTATCCATTCGGATTGGAGCGCACCGGCTATCTGGTCACGGATATGGACGATGCGATTCGGGCCGCCAGAGCCACCGGCGCAGACGTCCTCGTCGCTGCCTTCAACGATCCAATCGGCAGAGACGCAATCATTCAATGGCCGGGTGGCGTCAACACGCAACTCTACTGGCACACTACCGTGCCATCCTACGCTGCGCTCCAAACTATTCCCGAGAATCGCGTCTACGTTTCACCAGACCGAGTGGATGCATTTGTGTCCAGCTTTCTCGCGTTTTCCCACGGGAGTCTCGTCTCTGATGAACCGCGCGCACCGGGCGTCGAAATCGGAAGGCCCACGGAAACCTATCGGCGCGTAAGGATCGAATCGAAGTTCGGGAAGCTGACCGGGCTCGTTACCGACGGTCACCTTCGGTATCCGTACGGCTGGGAAATGACCGGATATGAGGTGACGAATCTGACGGACACGCTCACCAAGGCAAAAGCCAGCGGCGTCGACGTCCTCGTACCCCCTTATAAGACCGACGAGCGAGAATCCGCTGTCGTGCAGTTCCCCGGAGGATACATCGCGGAAATCCACTCGGTAATAAAGAAATAAGAAGTGCAAACGACTCCTGACGATGATCCGCGAAGCGCAGTGCCACACGTGGAATTGGAACGAAGAGACAAATGCGAACGTTGACGATCTTAATGGTCATATTTCTTGCAAGCCCGCTACTCTCGCGAGGGCAATCAATTCCCACCGCTGAATCCCCGGCGCCTGCCCGGGTCTACCACTTGCTACGCGAGGACGACGACTGGAGTTTTCTGGCCGACCCGGCTGAGCGGCAGGAGTTTTGGGACCCCATCAAATATATTCGTCTGCGGTCCGGTCGGAATGATTGGTTCCTGTCCATGGGTGGCGAAGCTCGCGAGGTCTGGGAACAGATCGGAAACGACAACTGGGGCCAACAGCCTTTCATGAACGGCTATTTCAACGAACGGTACATGCTTCATGTCGACGTTCATTATGGCAAACACATTCGCTCGTTCGTCGAGTTCAAAAGCGGTTTGAATTCTTACCGCATCGGTGGTCCGAGGCCGATCGACGAAAAAAAGCTCGATTTCCAAGCAGCATTTCTCGAAGTCGGAACGGGGGATGAACGCAACTGGATCAAGTTCAGAGCCGGGAGACACGAACTGGAATATGGCTCTGGGCGCCTGATCGACGTTCGCGAAGGACCCAACGTGCGCTTGAGCTTTGACGGCTTCAAGGTAAAAGCCGGCGTCGGTCCTTGGCAGATTGACGGCTTCGCCGTGCGACCGGACTTGGACAAGCCAGGATTTTTTGACAATGCACCCAATCACGCTATCGGATTCTGGGGCGTATACGGCGTCCGGCCTTTGACAAAAACCATCACGCTGGACGCTTATTACCTTGGCCTCGATCGGAAAACCGCTGCATTCAACCGGGGTGTAGGTCACGAAGTGCGGCATACTATCGGCGCTCGTCTTTCTCGTCCCGTCGCCGAGACAAACCCCGGCTGGGATTTCGACGATGAAGCGCTTTGGCAATTCGGAACCTTCGGTTCGGCAAACATACGCGCCTGGACCGTGGCTTCGGAAACCGGCTACAGGTTTCCGAACGCTCCGTTGAAACCGCGATTCAGCGCCAAGGCGGACATTTCCAGCGGCGACGATCCGAGGACGAACACTCTCGGCACATTCAATCCGCTATTCCCCAAGGGCAATTATTTTGGCGTTCTCGCCACGGCCGGTCCCGGCCCCATCAACTTTATTGACGTACACCCGCGCGTTGAAGCAACGCTGCCGGGCAGCGTGACTCTCTCGGTCGATTGGATCTTCCAGTGGCGTGAAAGTTTGCGGGACGGAGTGTATTCCGTCCCCGGATTTCTAATTATTCCTGCTGGAAAAAGTAATGCGCGCTTCGTCGGACACCGTCCGGGTACGGAACTCCGCTGGCAGGCGAATCGTCATCTCTGGTTCCAAGCCGACTACGGAATCTTCTATGCTGGCAAGTTCGTGAAAGAAAGCCAGCCAGGCCGCAACCTGAACTACTGGGCTCTGTGGACGGGATTCAAGTTTTAGGGGCAAACAATATGAATCGCGCTTACCAGTTCGTCCTTGTCATGTACCGAAGGAAGGCGTGGAGTTTATGGGGAACGGTAACCAATTGCACCGAGTCTATGGCAGTATGAGCAGTCGTTGCGGTGCCAACCCCGAAATGAAAACAAGATCGACGCCGGAAAGAATACTGTCGCAGGCGTGATGAATGACTCCTTGACAAGCTCTAATCCAACGGCGGAGAAAATCGTTCCCTATGTCCTCCTCGGAATGACGGTGGTTACTGGTCTCGTTGACGCCGTCAGTTTTCTGTCCCTCGGGAGCGTCTTCACTGCGAACATGACCGGGAACATCTTGATTCTGGCGTTTGCGACGGCGCGCATGTTTGGACTGTCCGTTGCGCGCTCGTCAACGGCGCTCATAGCGTTTTTTGTAGGCGCGATACTGGGCGGACGGATCATGGCCCGCGCGAGCGACGATTCACGGTTTCGATTAGCTGCACAAGCATTCCTGCTCGAGGTGGTCTTTCTCTCTGCGGCGTCGTTTTGCAGCATCGGATACAGAAGCGACTTGCTGGAACACTCTTTTCAACCGTTTGCTCTCATCGCCCTCACGGCGCTCGCGATGGGCACACGGAATGCCGCTGTCCGGAAGCTCGCAATCCCAGACCTGACGACGACCGTCCTAACATTGACGGTCACGGGCATCGCTGCGGACTCCTCACTCGCGAAAGGCACCAACCCGAGATTGGCGAGGAGGGTAGGTTCAGTCTTGGCAATTTTTTTCGGCGCAGCATTCGGTGCAGTCGTTATACGTTATTCGATCTCAGCGGCGCTCGCGCTTGCGACTGCAATCTCGGTCACGTGCAATGCTGCGTTGTTTCGCTCATTGCGCACGCCCGATAAGCTGTGACGGCGAGAGTCGCCTCTCAACTGGGGAGTTATCTCTGACTCACAGAGCGCTACGGTTCAAACAACCGCTGAACCGGTGAACCGTGGTTGGCGAGTTGACGCAGCTCGTCCGCGACCAAGAACAAGCTCTGGATCAAAAAGAGGGAGAGACGCAACTCAGATCTTACAACGACTTCTCAATTTGTACGCTCATGCAATTCCGGACACGCAAAGACGCGCCGTCGAGCGGGTTGCGGACGCTTTGTACTCAAATGTTCTCAAGTTGGACGACGGTGCGAAAAACGGGTGAAATCAACTGATTGAAAAATCAGGGGATGGTATGAAGTTGGTGGGCCCGCCAGGATTTGAACCTGGGACCAACGGATTATGAGTCCGCTGCTCTAACCGCTGAGCTACGAGCCCCTTGATAATACAAGACTTATAGGCCTACTTAAAACGACCTCAACAATTTTGCGTCATTCTTGTGTTGCAGTCTACCCAAATTCGGAGGTCGTAGCCCTTCTTTCATTTACAAATGTGCAGCCTGATAGGAACCACCCGCCGCTCTATTGATCGGCGGCTATCACGCTCCCATCTTCACTTATGCTTTCACTTTCCTGCCACGAACGAAACAAACCGATTACACCTTAGAAAGGAGAAAATCAGCGGCCGCGTTTCATCAGCTAGCGGTTTGGAAATTCTGTTCGATATTGGCGCCGTCCATAAATGCCCGATGATGCTCCGGTGATCAGTGCGACGCGAGCGTACCTCGGTGGTCGGTAGAACTTGAACAGGATCTTGCCGCTGCGATTCGATTTCAAGGATTGCTTGAACGCTTCCTTGAACTGGTCGAGCGGGTACGCATGCTCCACAGCGGCGGAGAGCGATCCATCAGCTACGAGGTCTCCCAGCTTCTGGTAAATCTCTTCGATCTCTGTGCGCGGCGCGTTACGTATCCAATTGATGAGCCAGAATCCGTGGAGGCTAAGACCACGGTAGATGAACTCTTTGGGCGGCATCGCTGGGAATTGCCCGCTTTGCATGCCGTAGACGACAACCGAGCCGCCAGGTTTAAGCGATTTGGCCAACTCGCCCACGGGAGCTCCACCGACCGTATCGAGGACGAGGCTAAGTTTCTTCCCGTCGAGAGCCTCCTCAATATCCTTGTGTAGGTTGCCGCTTTGGAGGACTACGCGGTCACCTCCCCACTGCCGCACCTGTTCGGCAGCCTCTTCCCGCCGGACGACATTCAGCGTCTTGACTCCCGCGAGCTTCGCGAGCGCAATGATGTACTGCCCCATGGCCGCGTTGGCTGCGGTTTGACCGATCCAGTCACCGGGCATCAGGGAAACGTACCGGTTCAGCAAGAGATAGGCGGTAGCCGGGTTAATCCCTATCATCGAAAGTTGTAGGGGATCCGCTTCGTCGCTCATCGGCACGAGGTTGCGCACTGGGGCGACGACTTGGTCTGCCCACGTGCCCTGCTCGTAGGTCGGGACAATTAGGACTCGCTTGCCCCGAAGAGCGACATCAACCTTCGATCCGATCTTTGCGACTCGGCCAACACCCTCCGCGCCTACCGAGGATGGGAAGGCTGGCCGGACGCCGTACGTGCCGCGGACAAACAGAAAGTCTGATGGATTGAGCGGGGCCGCTTCCATCAAGACGAGAACATCGTCCTGGCCAAGAGGCGGTTCGGGGACGGTCTTGAGTTCGATGACATCTGAAGGTTCGCCGTGAGCTATGAGTTGTAACTGCCGCATAAGAAAACTCCTTTCGTTCGAAAAAGTTTACGGTTTGGCTGCTCTTGCCGCATGCGTCTTGTCGCGCGCAAAATTAGGTATGCACTCACACCGATCTCCCATGCTGGCACACGTTAGACTTGGGCAAAACCGCCATCTACAAACAATTCCGTTCCCGTGATATAGTTGCTGTCTCCTGATGCGAGAAAGACCACGGCCTTCGCGATCTCATCGGGTGTGCCGAACCTGCCGAGCGGAATGCTGGTGGAAATATTCTTCATGAGTTGGTCGGCCCCTTCTACGGAATCCCATGGGGGCGTGCTGGTATAGCCTGGGCTCACGGCGTTCACGCGAATGCGGCGATGCTTCAAGTCGGTGGTCCACGTGCGCGCGAAGGAACGCACGGCGGCCTTGGTGGCGCTGTAGACACTCCACTCGGGCGCGGGCGCTTTGCTGCCGGCGGTGGACGCATTCAGGATGATCGAGGCGCCATCCGGCATTAGCGGAAGTGCCTTCTGTACCGTGAAAAGGAGTCCTTTCAGATTGCTGCTAAAGAGCGAGTCGTAATGCTCCTCAGTTATCTTTCCCAAGGGAGCGAACTTCGCAGCACCGGCATTCGCGAACACAATATCGAGCTTGCCTTTCTCTCGCTTGATTTGTGCGAAGAGGCGATCAAGATCGCCGAGGTTCGACACGTCTCCCTGTATTCCCGTGACATTTTTCCCGATTTCCTTTACCGCCGCCGCCAACTCTGCATCGCGGCGCCCGCTTATGTAGACGTACGCGCCTTCGTTCACAAACTGCTTTGCCGTTGCGAGACCAATGCCGCTGTTGCCGCCGGTAATCAGTGCAACTTTTCCTTCAAGTCTCATGTCCGCCTCCTTGTGTCACTCTGGATTATTGTTATAATCCTATTCGCAGAATTGGATGCTCGCCCTTATTCGAGGGATACATCCATTTCGAGTTTTTTGGAGGGGACGCTATGGGCCATTCCAGGGCAGAAAAGGCGAAAACTCACCAGCGGATCGTTGTTCTTGCCTCAAAAAGATTCCGCGAAAAAGGGCTTGCAGGGATCGGAATCGCGGAGTTGATGAAGGAAGCCGGTCTTACAGTGGGCGGCTTCTACAAACACTTCGATTCGCGCGATGACTTAGTGGCCGAAGCCGTCGGCTCTGCGTTTGGAGCGTGGAGGCGCCAGCTGGATACCGCTGCCTCGGGCGGGCCGCCAGTTACGTACGAGTCGCTGGTCGACGATTATTTGAGCGAAACACATCGCGACCGTCCCGGCACCGGCTGCCCAGTCGGTGCTTTGGCAGGAGAGTTCGCACGAAGCGACAAGCGCACTCGCGCACTCGTCACTCAGGAGGCTCAAGAAAGCATTCAGTTACTCGTGACTTTGCTTCGTGACGCGAGCGAGAAGGGCAAGGACACCGCAAGATCGCGAGCAATCATGACGTATTGCGCACTCGTCGGCGCCATCGGCGTGGCTCGCGCAGTATCAGACGAAAAGCTTTCACGTGAAATCCTGAACACTGCGGCACAGCTTTTGAAGAATCCTACTCCAAGGTAGCATCACCTGGCTCGCGTCTTCCGGCGCATACAGGGATCACGTCAAGCACCTATCGCCGTTCATTGTAATAGTCAGCTCGCAGAAACGAGGCAAGCCATCTAGCCGAAATTAAGAGAGCACGCCCTGCGACCTGGGAGCGAGATGTCTTACGGCGACGACTTGTAAGGCTCGCACGTCATCCTCTGGCGGGCAGGAACAACGCAATTTCGGTCCGATTGATCCGTCATACGGCGCTATAATCCGCGCATGGCATCCTTGCGGCATGGCTTCGAAGAACCCGGAGATGTACGGGACATTCGCCTTGTCGTCGACACCATCCCTACGTTGGCGTGGTCCGCTGGTCCTGACGGCTCGGCAGAATTTTTCAATCAGCGCTGGCTGGACTATACAGGTCTATCTGCAAAGCAAGCTTTGGGCTCGGGATGGGAGGTTGCGATTCATCCAGACGACCTGCCACGAATTCTGGAAACATTGCGGGAAGCTTTGAATTCTGTAAAACCGTACGAAGTGGAGGGCCGCTTCCGCCGCTTCGACGGCGAATTTCGCTGGTTTCTGTTTCGCGGGAATCCTCTGCGGGACCGATCGGGCAAAGTCGAGAAGTGGTACGGAACAAATACCGATCTTGAGGAGCGGAAGCGTGCTGAAGATGCCCTTCGGAAAAGCGAGGAGCGGTGGAGATCCGTCTTTGAGAATTCGGCTATCGGCGTTGCGCTGACTGACCTGAACGGCCGCTTTCTTGCCACCAATCATGTCTACCAGACAATCGTGGGTTACACGGAGGAGGAACTGCGTGCACTTCATTTTCTGGACGTAACGCATGAGGACTACCGCGAAGCCAACTGGGCGCTCATCGCCGAGTTGCTAGAGGGAAAACGACGACAGTTTCAGATCGAGAAAAAGTATCTGCGCAAGGACGGCAGTTCGATTTGGGTAAGCAACAACGTTTCTCTTGTGCCGGGCACCGAGAGGGTAGCGCGATTCATAATGGCGCTGTCCGAGGACATCACCGAGCGCAAGCACGCGGAGCAAGCTCTTCGGCGAAGCGAGACGTATCTGGCGGAGGCGCAGAGACTAGCCAAGACGGGAAGTTGGGCCTACAACCCTGTCGCGGAGAAAGCGATTTACTGGTCCGATGAAATGCTACGAATCTTTGGATTAGATCCTCAAAGAAGCAATCTTCCAGATCGGGAAGAGTTCCTCCGACTGGTACATCCGGAAGATCGCGACAGATTTAACGAAGGCATCGACACGGCGCGCATCGAGAAAGCTGATTTTGCGCAAGATTACAGGATCGTGCTGACGAATGGCACGGTAAAGCACATCCACGGGATCGGACACCCGGTTCTCGATGAAAGCGGAAACATTATCGAATACGTTGGTACCGACGTGGATGTCACCGAGCAGCACGAAGCGAGAGCCGCTCTGCAGACTGCATTTGAGCAAATCAAGGCGGAGGAAACAGAGCTTCGGCGGATGACCGACGCCATCGCCAGTTATATTTACGTGTTGCGCCCGGATGGGACAGCCCTTTATGCAAATCAGACAGTGCTCGATTACACCGGTCTCACTCTGGAGGACGTGCAGAGAGAAGACCAGCGCGCACGGGTCTTCCACCCCGAGGATGTGGAAAGGCTTCGCCAGGAGCGCCATGAAGGGCTCGCGTGCGGTAAGCCTTTTGAACTTGAGCAACGAGCGTTTGGAAAAGACGGTAACTACCGGTGGTTTCTCGTCCGCTACAATCCCCTTTGCGACGACCAGGGGCACATTATTCGCTGGTACGCGACTGGGACCGATATCGAGGATCGCAAGCGGGCCGAGGAGAGAATGCGTGACGAAAACCTTGCGCTGAGGGAACAAATCGATCAGGCATTCATGTTTGAGGAAATTGTGGGCGCGTCCCCCGCCTTGCAAACCGTGCTCTCCAGCATTGTGAAAGTGGCCCCCACCGATTCCACGGTGCTGATCACCGGCGAAACCGGCACCGGAAAAGAACTGATTGCTCGCGCCATACACAAGCGCTCGCATCGTTCCGGCCAGGCGTTCATCAGCGTAAACTGTGCGTCGATTCCTTCCTCCTTGATCGCGTCGGAGCTGTTTGGCCACGAGAAAGGCGCCTTCACTGGCGCGGTGCAGCGTCGCCAGGGCCGCTTTGAAATGGCGCACTCGGGTACGATCTTTCTAGACGAAGTCGGCGAGCTTCCCGCGGAGACCCAGATTGCGTTGCTGCGAGTACTTCAGGAGCGGCAGTTCGAACGAGTGGGTGGTAACCGAATCATTTCCACCGACGTTCGCGTCATAGCCGCAACCAACCGTGATTTAACGGCGGCCATTGCCGCGGGAACGTTTCGAGCCGACTTGTTCTACCGGTTGAACGTCTTCCCGATTGACGTGCCTCCTCTGCGCAAACGGAAAGAGGACATTCCCATGTTGGTCGAGTACTTCGTTAAACGCTACGCAGAGAAAGCCGGGAAGCAAATTCGCAAAATCGACAGGAATACGCTGGAACAGTGCCAGTCGTATCCTTGGCCGGGAAATATCCGTGAGTTGCAAAACATCGTGGAGAGATCGGTGATCCTGAGCAACGGCGACACTTTTTGGATCGAAAAGGCTTGGCTGGTCAGCCAGGAGGCAGCTCGGCAAGAGTTGCCAGGTCCTTTGCCAGACACTCTTCAGTATACGGAGAGAAAAATTATTGAAACGGCGCTAGCGGAAAGCAAAGGGAAAGTCGCCGGCCCAGAAGGTGCGGCAGCTAAACTCGGAATTCCCCGATCGACGCTGGACTCGAAAATCAAGCAGCTGGGCATCAAGAAACACAGGTTTATCTCGGAATAGTAAGTCCCTCTTTTTAATTCCCGAAAATCCGGCACTTGCCGAAGTTTCGGCATCCAATCTCACATCTAAGCCTTTCGTTTCAGTGCTTTGCATGTGGCCTCCGTGTTGCATCTTCGTCAACCGAGAGCCACAGTGGCAACAATGCAGCAACGCCACAGCTAATGGGCCAAACAACATAACGATGACCTTGAGGATCGAGCGATCGGTGCGGCAGGGATTCACCGTTTTTACGCTAAGCGGGCGTATGAAGGCGGAGGAGGCTGCGGAGTTAAAGGCGCTCTTTGATGCGGACTACAGAACCATTGTTTTGGACTTACAAGACGTGAGGCTGGCGGATCGCGACGCAGTGAAGTTTCTAAGAGATTGCGAGGCGGATGGGATGAAGCTGGAGAACTGTCCGGCGTACGTCCGGGAGTGGATGGAAAGGGAAAAAAATTGAAGGAGCCAGGAATTGACAGCTCCGGTTCGAGAGAGGAGGTCCATTATGGCGATGAGTGTACTTTTTTCGGCGCAGAGCGATGCCACGGCAGTCAGCGATCTTCGAGCGTGCAGCGAGAAGCAGTTGATTGCAGCCGCCAAAAGTGGACGAAGAGCTCCCTTCGGAGAGCTTTGCGAACGTCATATGAAACGAGTGTCCTGTGTGACTCGCCGGATCGCACGAAACCGTGAAGACGCGGAAGACGCAGCGCAAGAGTGCTTTCTGAATGCTTTCAGCCATCTCAAGGATTTTGATGGAAGATCCCAATTTGCAACCTGGCTGACCCGCATTGCGATTAATGCCGCCTTGATGAAGCTTCGTAAAAACCGCGGAGCGCGAGAAGTTTCCATGGACGAGCCAAACCTGCCGTCTGAACCCGTAGCGCAACGAGAATTTCCGTACGACGCTCCCGATCCGGAAGAGAATTGCTCCCTTCGTGAACGGAAACGGATCGTGAAGTCAGCCATTTCGGGGCTGCGGCCGCGAGTTCGCAGCGTTGTGGAGCTCATCCACTTACAAGAATACTCCATCAGGGAAACCGCACAGATTCTGGGGATCTCGACGGCAGCAGTAAAAGGGCGGATGTTTCACGCGAGACTTACCCTGCATCGAATGCCCCTGCTGCAGAATGTCGCCAGGTCCAATCAGCTAAGCGCCAGGAACATAAGAGGCATCTCCAGGGCAGCCACAATGGAAGACCGCAATTTCTCCTTTTAGGCCAACCTAAAACGGAACCCCATGCCAACTTGATTGACTTCCTCGATGGTATCTGGCTTGGTGCCAGCTTCTGGCTTTCCGGAAGAATTTCGTAAACTATCTCGTTTCTTGCGGGTGATCGTGGTGCGACCGAGGAGGGAGAAATATGACCGGAGGAGAGTCCGCTGTTCGCATGAATGACCGCCACAGCTTCCCGGCGGGCGGTCTTGTCGAACTTTCTCGGGCCACATACCAAAACACTCCTCTGGCAGTTATCGAGATTCGCCCAACGGCCTTTTCCTTCATTGGAGCCGGCGGAACGGTAACCGCAGTTGCCGGCTCCCAGGAATGTGCGGTGATCGACACGGGCTATGGCCCGCGCGTTCCTGAAATTCGCAGCGCCATCGCTCTGGCGCTTCCGCGGAGCCTGGGGTGAACTTGCCGGCCGGAAACCCGCCATGATGACGCTCATCAGCCTGGCGATCGTGGTCGCTTTTGGAACTTCGCTCGCGGCAACATTTGGCCTTTTCGCCGAAACGTGACCCATCTATCGACTGCGAATTTCGAGGCGCTTTCTGGGCCGCACTCCGCGATCTCGGCTCATCCGACGAATGCGTTGACACGTAGGGATAATAGGATATATAAGGCCTCTACCGCGTTCGATAGGGGGAAAGCCCTCTTCTCGACGAGATTTGGGCAATCACGCAGGTGCTCGGTGGCTCGCTTGCAATTCTTCCCGGCACGTTTCTGTGCAAGGTATTCTCCATTTCCGTTCCTGCTTGCAGACTGGTCGGCGGGGCGGAATTTCCCTGAAAAAGTTGTGCTTGAAAGGAGTTTCGCCGATGGCCTGCCATTCGAATGAATCTCTCGCTCTTTTTGCGTGGTGGCGGACGGCGAGGAGCCGGCGTGGAAACCCGCTGGCTGAAGTTGCGAGCCTGCTGGCATCCCTTTGCGCTGGAATCGCGCTCCTATTGCTGGCGTTTTTCGCGGCGGCCCCACCCGCGGCCGCTCAACAAACGCTGACACCCCGGCAAATCGCGGCGCGCACCAAACCCGCCGTGGTGATGATCGAGACTGACAATAGCATCGACGTAAAAGTGCCGTCGTGGGTTCTGCCCAAGGAAAGCCTCGTCAAACTTCTGGCCATCGCCAAGGAGAAAGCCAAGAAAAAAGAGATCGGCGAGACCGTGGACAGTCTTGCGCACGAAATGATGCAGCAACTGGCCGACAATCCTAAGAATTTTTTCTACGTCACCCGCGGCTATGAATTCGACAAAACCGTTCAAATTAACTTTACAGGTTCGGGTTCTATTCTTACGCCGGACGGTTATATCGTTACCAACGCTCACGTCATTCAGACCAGCAACGAAGAACTCTACCCGCGGCTGGTCGACAACATCCTCAAGGAACTTTTCCCCAAAGACTTGCCCAAATTTCAGGAACTTTTCAACAGTCTCGATACCCGCATGACCGACGACGATCAACAGCTGGTCTTGACCGCTCTGAAAAAATACTACCTTGCGGCTATCACCGTCGGCCAGCCGCAACGAAAAATTTACGTGCAAATCGGCCTGGCCCTGCCCGGCCTCGATCCGATGGCGCACGCCGTGATCGCCGATGTGCTGCAGTCCGGGCAAGGAGAACCCACTCCCGGCAAAGACGTCTCCATCATCAAGATCGAACAAAAAAATCTCCCGACCATTCCCATCGGGGACGACTCCAAGATCCAGCAAGGCGACCGCATTCACGTCATCGGTTTTCCAGGCGCCGCCGAAATCAGCAGGGAAAGTCAGGGCGTTGAGTCCACCATTACCTCCGGCGAAATCGGCAAGCGCGTCAAGATGCCCGGTGGCTGGTACGCCATGCAAACCGAAGCCGCCATCAGCGGAGGCAACAGCGGCGGTCCCGCTGTCAACGATCAGGGCGAAATCATTGGATTGGCCACCTTCACCATCCACGATCCGCAAACCGGCGCGCAAGTTCCCGGCCTCGGGTATCTCGTCCCTGTCAACATCGTCAACCAATTTTTGAATCAGTCCGGCGTGAAGCCGCAGGAAAGTTCCACCACTCATCTTTATAACGCCGCGCTCACCGATCTCGATGCCAAAAATTGCAGCCGCGCCATCGACGAATTTCGCCAACTCAAGGAAGCCAACCCCGGATTGCCCTTCGTCCAGGAGCACATCCAGGAAGCGTTGTCGTGTAAGCCCGCGCCCGGAGTTCAGACCGCGTACCTAATCCCCGCCGGCATTGCCGCCGCGGTAATCGCTCTCGCGGCGATTCTGTTTCTCGCCCTCCGGAAGCCCAAGCTCGTTGCGGAGCGCGTGAATCCAGAGCTTTTGCAGCAGCCAATGATGCGGGGCCAGCAACAAATGCCGCAGCAGGCGGCAGCGTTGCCGATGCCGCCACGCACCTTCGGCAGCATTCAGGGGACCGGCGGGTCCGTTGCCGGCAAACGCTTTGAATTGACCAAGCAAGGGCTATTGATCGGCCGCGATCCCGCAAAATGTCAAATCGTGCTGACCGAAGACCTGGTCTCGAAGGAGCACGCTTGGATTGTGCCCATCGATGAAGGTGTCGTTGTCATGGATCGTGGTTCGTCCAACGGCGTGTACGTCAACTCCATGGATGGTCCGCGTGTCAGCAAGGTAAAACTGCAGCACGGCGACAAAATTTTTATCGGCAAAGGCATCGCCACCTTCACCTACCAGAGCAGTTAGGCTTTGGGAGTTGTTGGAGGCACTGGGGAGATCTGAACTTCGGAGGAGCGAATGAGCAAATTCTGCGCGAACGGGCATCAGATGGACGATACCTGGACAGTCTGTCCCTATTGCCAAAAGACGGGTTTCGAGGGCGCAGGGCTTGGGAAGACTCGCATGGAAGGGGTCCCGTCGGCGGGCGGCGAGCCTGGCGCGGCCGCCGTCAGAAAAACGGTGGTGCTGGGTGAAAAGCCAAAAGGCGCCGTCGTGGGATGGTTTGTGGCCATGAATGGGAATCAAATGGGCCAGGACTTCCGCGTTCTGGAAGGCCAGCAAGTGCTCGGCTCGGCCGCCGACTGCGATATTATCCTTGACGAGCCCAGCGTGACGGCCCACCACGCCAGCTTGCGGCACAAAGACGGAAAATTCGTGCTGACGGACCTGGATTCCACCAACGGAACGTTTATCAATGAAGGCGCAACCACCATCGCCCGCGAAGAGATCAAGGACAACGATCTGATCCGCCTGGGAAAGCTTTCGCTGAAATTCAAGTGCTTGTAAAAGTCTGAGACACTCATGCAAATCCGGCCCGGGATTGAACTAGCCAACCTCAGTGACGTCGGACGCGCGCGGGAAGTGAACGAAGATTATTTCGGCTACGTCGAGCCGGAAGACGACAAGTCTTTCGCTCAAAAGGGCCGTCTTGTCATCATCGCCGATGGCATGGGCGGATACGAGGGCGGCCAACTTGCCAGCCGCTTCGCAGTCGAAACCATTCGCGAGAACTATCTCGCCTCACCCTGCGAAGACCCTGCCGAAACTCTCCTCGAAAGCTTCCAGCTTGCCCATCACAAGATTCGGCAATTCGCACGCGAACACGCGGAAGTCGATCAGATGGGAACTACATGTACAGCTGCGGTGCTGCTAGGCTCGCAGTTGTATTTCGCAAACATCGGCGACAGCAGGCTGTATCTCATTCGCGGCATGGAGCTTAAGCAGCTGACCCAGGACGACTCTTATGTGAACAAAATGGTGCTCTCCGGAATGCTTTCCCGGGAAGAAGCGGAAAGCCATCCCAGCCGGAATGTCCTTACCGCCGCTCTCGGCTCCAACACCGAAGAAGCAACTCCCAGCGCTTCGAAATCGCCCGAAGCCCTGGTTCCGGGCGATACCATGCTGCTATGCACGGATGGCCTTCACGGACTTGTCAGCGATAAGGAAATGCTGGGTTTAGTCAACGGCCGGACTGCCTCGGAAGCATGCCAGGAACTGGTGGCGCTGGCCAACGCTCACGGAGGCCCCGACAACATCACGGTACAGATCGTTCGATATTTGGGAGACGGCTTGCGCCAGACTCGGGTGACGGGCTGAGGCGCCCGAAGGAACGAAACGATGATTGGCACCCAGATTCTCAACTTCCAGATCCTCGATAAGCTCGGCGAGGGCGGAATGGGTGTTGTTTACAAAGGACTTGATACCGGCCTCGACCGTCTGGTCGCCATAAAAGTCCTCTCGCCGGAATATGCCAGCAATCCTGAGATCGTTGAGCGCTTCCGCTCCGAAGCCAAAGCTCAGGCCACCATGAATCACACCAACATCGCCACCCTCTTTGCATTTCTCCAGGTCGAGGGGCGCTGCCTGATCGTCATGGAATACATGGAAGGGGAAACCGTCGAGCAGTTGATTCTGCGGCGCGGTCTGGTCCCCCCGGCAGATGCCGTGATTCTGTTTAAGCAGGCGCTCCTCGGTATCGGCTACGCGCATCGCGCAGGCATCGTCCATCGCGACATTAAACCCAGCAATATGATGGTGACCCACAGCGGCATCGTTAAAGTCATGGACTTTGGCATCGCCAAAAACCTGGCCGCGGGCGCCCAGAAGAAAACGCGTACCGGCATGACCATGGGCACCGCTGCTTACATGTCCCCCGAACAGATTCTGAACCGCGATGTCGATTTTCGCTCCGATATCTACAGCTTGGGTGTGACCCTCTACCAGATCCTCACCGCCCGTCTTCCGTTTGAAGACCCCAGCGACTTCCAGCTCATGTCCGATCACGTGAAGACGCCTCCCCCGCCGCCAACGACCTATTACCCCTATATTCCCAAAGGGATAGAGCAATGCGTCCTGAAAGCTCTCGCCAAGGATCCGGCGGAGCGGTTCCAGACCGTCGAGCGATTTGGCGCAGCATTGGAACACGCCGACGGCCTGCCGCCGGAGTTCCTCTATGAGAAGGCCCAGGTTACGAAGCCGGAGGAACCTCAGAAAGAGCTGGAGAAAGACACCAAGAAGGAAGAGGGCATAGTTAAGAACGACGGAAAGACGCGCATCGAGCCACGGCTCGCTTCGACCCAGCTCGCCTCTACTCAACTAGCCCCGACGCAGCTTGTTTCGACTCAACTCGCTCCCGCTCAACCCTGGCTGGCGAAGAATAGGAAGTTCGTTGCGATCGGCGCCTCGGTCGTTTTACTCGCCGCCATTGGTGGCGGAATTGCCGCCCTTCGGAAGCCCAATCCGGACCCGAATCACCTCATCGACCCTGGGAAACCGCTGCTCGGCGGGACGGCTGGCGGTGCATCAACGGGCGGTGGTGGAGGCTCCGCGGCAGGCGGAGGTACCGGGGGTGGCGGTGGAACCCTTGGCCCTCCTCCCGGTCGATCAACGCCACAACAAGGGCCTGAATTACCAGGAGGCAGCATCGACACCGGCGGGGGTAGCATTAAAGATCTAATCCCTGTGAGCCCCGGTCCGCACTCCGGCGGCGGTTCGACGCCCAGCGGACGCACTCCTTCAGGTCCGAACAGCGGTGTCATCACCCCGCCCGTCAACCCTGCAAACCATCAACTTTCGGGAGAAGAGATGTATCAGAAGGGGCTGGCGGCCTACAATCAGCAACACTATTTCGATCCGCTGCGGGATTCCGCTCTTTACTGGGCCATCCAATCGCGAAGGGCGAACAACGAGCACGGAAAGGAATTGGAAACCAAGCTCGGCAACATTTTTCGAGCGCAGGTCAATTTTTATGGGCAGCGCGACCGCAAGGCGGCTTTGGCACTTGTCGATCGCCTGCTGATCTACTATCCCGGAAACCAGGAACTCCTGAACGACAAGCAGAAAATCCTGCAGATGAAATGACCCATTAGGAACACGGCGATCCCAATTTAGCTACCCCATTGATTTCAAATGGCTTGAGCCGCCGCACCGCAAAAAACAGGCGTTACCCCGAAGACGATCCAAAGTAAGGGTAATCTGGTCTTGACAGCCGGTTACCTTAGAGGTATCGTACTTATTGGGAATCTCTGTGGTTTGCCTGGGAACGCCAAGATCCTTGTTGGCGTTTTTTCATTTCCGGCAGCGTTTATGTCTTGTTAATCTATTTAAAATCAACACTTCCAGACGATCACCGCGTTTTGCAGGGTTTTAGCCGCACTCGTTAGACCGTAACTTTCTTAGAATCAACACTTACACAAACTCCGCCCGCAAGTTCTTTAGCAGCAATACTTACGAAAAAATGGGGGGAGGGCGTCCCTGCTTGGGACGCCCGTTTATTTCTTTCTTGCAGCTTGGGTAGCGCCGTGCCTAATTGCCGCTCCCAGACCCACTGCTGCTGCTCGCTTGCTGAACTTCCTGGTCGGCCTGATCGGCATCAGACTGCAACGCTTTCAAGTCCGCCATGGCGTTGGGGTCGGCTGCGACCTTGGCTTCGGCAACCGCCGTTGGGTGACCCGCCGGGCCCTTGGGCAATCCATTCTTACCCTGATTTTCGGCGAGCGAACCAAGACCTTGATCGATCTTTTCGCGAAAATCGTTGCTCATTTCCTGCAGGTCGGCAACCTGCACCCTGGGTTTCGTGCCCGTCTGGCAATCTTTTGGCTTGCTGCTGAGGACTCTCACGGCCACGGCGTTGTCGTCTCCAGGTGAATCGTCGAGACGCTCGATGAGGTCTCCTGAGGTCAAGGCGCAGGAGTCGTCACCGGCTGGAACGTCCAGGCTGGCGGAAACCACGAACATGCTCTGCTTCGGATCAAGGGCGGGCGGAGGTACATCGTTACTGGCGTTTTCTCCGCCTCCAGAGTTACCGGCGTTACCACCTCCTCCTGCTGACCCTTGCGCTTGTGCGTCCCTTTCGGCTTGGAGCTGGCGCTGCACTTCGTCGGCGATGAGTTGTTTCATCTCCGGAGTAATAGCAGGGGAGCCTCCTTGGTTTTCTGCTGCTTCCGCGCCGCCACCACCGCTGGCGTTCACTGCCGCTTGCTGTTGGGCTTCATAGGCGGCCTGCAAATTTGCGGCGATCACGTAATCCGTCAGCCAGAACGCTGCGCTGGGATAGAAGGGAGCTGGCGCGAAATAGGCTCCATAGTAGCCATACCAGGGCGCGCCACCCCAGCCCCAGCCGTAGGCGATAGAGGGGCCCCATGGCGCGTAAGCCCATCCGTAGAAGGCCGGCGCGTAATAAACGCCTGGCACGTAACCATAATAAGGAGCGCCGTGGTAGTAGTAGGAGCTGTAGACACGCGTATAACTACGTCCGCCGTACACGTAGGTCCGGCTGGCATACACGCGGCCTCCGCGTGTAAACGAGCGCTGGACATAGCCTCGGCCATGTCCGTAACTCACGACTCGGGAGTGATCGGCACGCTCTCTGACAACGGTGCGCTCGCCACGCGGGCCGTGCTGAATCACGGTTCCATTGGCGGTTTTAATCGTGCCGGCTCTGCCGTGTGAATCGAAGTGCGCCACCGCTCCGCTCTTGGTGGTGACCCCGCTCAGATGATTCCCTTTGTACTCCAGGGTGTGGCCCGCCGACGTTTTTACCGTTCTCGTCGGCGTGGTGTTCGCCTTGGTGTTGTTGTTGGAGGCCAACGAGCGCCCGCCGGACGCCGGGTTATTCGTCTTACCACCATTCGATGGACTGGTCAGCGAGCGTCCTCCCGACGTGTTGGCGTTCGTCGTAGTGTTCGCCTTGGTACCGTTCGAGGGGGTGGTCAGCGACCGCCCACCGGATGTCGTGGTGTTCGGCTTTGCCCCGTTCGATGGAGTGGTGCTTGCTTTGGTGCCGGTCGATGGCGTGGTCAAGGAGCGACCACCGGACGTCGCCGTGTTCGGCTTGGTGCCAGTCGATGGAGTGGTGACGGAGCGACCACCGGCTGTCGTGGCGTTCGGTTTGGTTCCACTCGACTGGCCGCCGAGGGAGCGGCCCCCACTCGGAGTGGTATTTGTTCTGCCGGGAACGCTTGCACTGTTACCTCCCGGCGTAGTATTTGTCCTCGCCGGAGGCGTGGTGTTGGTCCTCTGCGGGGCAGGAGTGGATGGTCTTTGTGGGGGAGGAGCCGCGGGTTTCGGCGCGGGAGCGGCCGCTTTTGGAGGCGGTGGAGGGGGAGAACTCTTCTTGTTGTTCTGCGCCCATGCCAGCCCTGGTACGATGCTCAGAATCAGCACTGCAACCCACGTATTCCGAATACACTTTCTTTGCGAAATCCGGTTCATCGAAACCTCCACATTTTCAAGCTAGTTTCGCCACCACTCCCCAAAGTGGTGGGTACTGAGAAATCCGTTTCGCGCTCCGGCTCTTTGCTTTAGTCGTTGAGGACAGGACTGCTTTCCAATATCGTTCCCTTGCCGGCCGAACTTGCCGGGGGAGCGTGTGGTGTGCCCGGCGTTCGACTCGCGCAGCGAGATGTTCGTGCCATTCGCAGATCATTTCGGCCAAGGAACATCCTTCGGGGCCACAACCAGAGTTTCGCCGATATGAAGGCACGGAAACTTCAAGGACCAGTATCGCTGTAGCACTCATATCAAGTTTCTCCGCAGATGGGCAAGGCTTATTTTCTCGTGAGGGGAGACAGAGATAACTGGGTTGGAGGGAGGCGGGTCTGACTGCCAAAGTTGGCATGGGGCGGCTCTCACAGCCAGGTAAATCGATGCTGCAATTAGTAGGTACGGGAGTTCCTGGCGCTCGGATGATGTGCCTAAGAGACGAGTAAACGGCCCACAGAACGTGGTTGGGAATCCGCGGCAGACGCGAGGCGGATCAAGAACACTGCAGAGCCTACCTGGGATTTTCTACCAACAGGGCAATTCCCTGGCCCCCGCCGATACACGCGGAAGCTATGCCATAACGGAGACTCGAACGGCGCAGCTCACGCGAAAGCGTGATTGCGAGCCGGAGGCCAGTGGCGGCGAGCGGATGCCCAATGGCGATGGCCCCGCCGTTCACATTGAGTTTGTTGCGGTCGAGACCGAGTTCGCGCTCGACGCTGATGACTTGCGCCGCGAAAGCTTCATTAATCTCGAAACGGTCGATGGCATCCAAGGTCAGACCGGCGCCTTCAAGGAGTTTGCGTATGGCAGGGGCCGGACCGATGGCCATGATTTCCGGTGGCACACCCACTGTCGCGACGGCGACAACGCGTGCGAGCGGTTGAATTCCCTTCGATTTCGCGTAACTTCCGGAACTTACCAACGCGGCGGCGGCACCATCAACGATGGCGCTGCTGTTTCCTCCCGTTTGCACGCCGCCGAAGGCCGGACGGATTTTGGCCAGCGCTTCATAAGTTGATGGGCGAATGTGCGTGTCGGTGCCAAGATTATCCACCCCTTTAGGAAGCTGGATGCCGCGTGCCTTGTATCCTTTTAATTCGAAAGTCTCGCTGACGACGGGCACAATTTCGCCCGATAAAGAACAAGCCTTTTGCGCCGCCACCGCGCGAGAAAAACTAGATTCTGCAAAATGGTCGGCATCTTCGCGCGTGATTTTGTATTTTTTCGCGGCGGCTTCTGCGGTTTCACCCATGGTGAGGCCGGGGGCGGTGTCCAGAAGCGCTTCCCACAGGAAATCCTTGAACTCTACCTGGCCCATGCGGAAACCGGAACGATGCGTGAATGCGGCCACCGGATTGCGGCTCATGGATTCCGCGCCGGCGCAAAGGGCCAGGTCGATCTTTTTCAAGGTGATGGCGTCGGCGGCCTGACTGATGGCCTCGATGCCCGTGCCGCAGACGCGTTGCACGAGATGGGCGGGGCGGTCGAGCGGGACGCCGGAGTAAAGACCGATGTGGCGCGGCAGCATGTAGGCGTCGAAGCTGGCTTGCGCCACGCTTCCGGCAATGACGGAGCCAACGTCCTCTGGCGAGATTTTTGAGCGTTCAAATAGACCACGCGCAGCTTTGATGCCCAGATCGATCGGTGAAACGAGGCCCAGGATGCCGTTGTAGTCCGCGAACGGAGTGCGCACGCCGTCCAGCAGCCAGATGTCGTCGTGTGCCATGAACAAACCGCCAGCATTCATCGCCATGATTTAACCCCCCTTGATTCGCAGGACCCTGGAAGATTCTGCGCTGGAATATAACTCTTCGACAAGAGCGGCGCGGCGCTCGAGGATGGTGCGCTGGTTCAGCGATCCTTTGTCTGTGATCTCGCCGGCATCGAGCGAGGGCGGCTCTTCGAGCAAGATGGCGCGCGTGACGCGCTGCGAGCTGCCCGTGGATTGCGCTGAAAAATTATCCAGCAGTACTTGGAACCTGGCAAGCACTGCCGCGTGTCCAAAAACCTCGTTTGGCGCCGAACCGGCTGAGAGTTCGCCACAGAGCGCGCAGCACGCTTCGTGATCGGCAAAGATCAGCATACCGACTTCTTCGCGGTCGTGCCCGGTGATGACGGCGTCGCGCACCAAAGGCGAGAAGTGATTTAGGATTTTCAAGCGAAGCGGGCCGACACTGACCCAGGTCCCGGTGCCCAGCTTGAAATCTTCGGTCAGGCGTCCATCAAAGAGAAAGCCTTTGTTGACATCCGCCGGATCGACAAAGCGTACAGCATCGCCAAATTTATAAAAACCTTCTTCATCAAAGACGTTTTGAGTGAGCTCCGGCTGACGCCAATAGCCCGGCGTGATGTTCGGCCCGCGAACGCGTACTTCCAGTTTGTCGCCCTGCGGAACGAGTTTTGCTTCCACGCCGGGAATAGGAATGCCGATGACGCCAGCGCGGTCCATCTCCCAAGTTGTCTGAATGGCCATCGGAGCAGTCTCTGTGGAACCCAAGCCGGTAACCATGATGATGCGCTCGCCGCAGGTTTCGAGGCCGAGTTCACGGTACGCATCCCAAACGGGCTGCGATAATCCTGCTCCGGCGTAGAACAGCAGGCGCAATTGGCGGAAAAAGCTCTCGCGAACCTGGCGGTCGGCGCGTAACGCTGGGAGCAAATCTTCATAGCCTTTCGGAACGTTGAAAAAGACCGTAGGCGAAATTTCACGAAGGTTGCGAACGGTCTCTCCAATGAAATCCTTGCCAGGTTTGCCTTCGTCAATATAAAAAGTGCCGCCGTTATAAAGCGAGATGCCGATATTGTGGTTTCCGCCGAAGGTGTGATTCCACGGTAACCAATCGAGCAGAATGGGCGGCTGTTCACGGAGAAAGCAAAATACCTGCGCGATCATCTGCTGATTGCAACAGATCATGCGATGCGTATTGATGACCGCCTTTGGGTGGCCGGTTGAGCCGGACGTGAAAAGAAATTTCGCTACATGGTCTGGATCGATCTGGTTATGCGCGGCATCAATAGCTGAAGTGGCGGTGGTGGCCGCGAGTTCCGCAAACATGGTTGTTTTGCGGGCCTTGAGTGGACACCGCGCGACCACCAACTCAACATCCTCGCCGACAGTCGTTTCAATGGCGCGCCGGTATCGTTCTCCATCGGAGACAAAGATGAGCCCCGGCGTCAGCAATTTCAGCGTGTGCTTCAATTGCGCGAAATCGCGCGAGATCAGTGAATACACAGGCGACAAATGCGCTGTGGGAACGCCTACATACTGGCCGGCCAGCATGAGAACGAAATGATCGAGATCGTTTTCCGAAAGGATCACCACCGGCCCATCCGTCGAGAGCCCTCGATCAAGCAAGCCCTGCCCGACACTTCGTACCGCGGCCAGCACTTGCGCGTAGGTCAGTTGGCGCCAGTCGCCATGCGACTTACGTTTAGCGATGCAAATCCGATCCGGCGCAACGCTCGCCCAGTGAGCGAGCCGGTCGGTAAGAACTTTGGGATACGGGCCAAGCGCCTCTTCGGAGCGGATCAAGCAGGTCCCGTCCGGCCGTTTCTCCACAATTGCGCCTGAAGTGCGAAGGCTTACCTGGCGCACTCTCCCGTCCATGTTCTGTGCGTGTCTACCAGTCATTTGGCTGTAGTGCATCCATCCTGCTGTTGCAATTTGATGTTTGGCTCGACGGAGCCGTTTCCTGGCGCAACGGCAAAACCCTGTCAATAGCTGCGCGGGACCGATTCCAATACTTTTAACAGGTGCTTCATGTCCGTCGCGGGAGGCACATCGCCCGCGGTGGTCAAGAGCGAGGGCCGAAACCCGGAAACTACCCTTTTCAGCGCTTCACCTGCGTTTGTGCTGTCATTTGCGTGTGTGTCAAACGCCCTTAACGGCAGCGCAAACCCGAGCGGAGCAGTGGTTCCTTCGGGGATTCCGGCAAATGGCTCAAGCGTACTCGGCTGCAGTACGGGACAGAGGATGCAGTCCCACGAGCGTTGAAAAACAAGGTCTATGTTTTGGGACAAGTAATGCTCGTCGGTCATCAGAAGGACCGGAAGAGTTTCGTAGAATCGAATGACATTCAAGACGGGGGCAAGCAGCGATGCCCATACGTCGCAACTTTCGGACGAAAGCGGCGGCAGCAATTCTTCGTGGATGAAAATCAGGCGGGCGCCAGCCTCCGCGAATGCCCCAGAAATCTTTGTGATGGTTGAAGCTGCCAGATCCAGAGCCTCTTCTGGAAATGCTTCATGACTCTGTGCGCCTTCCCGCGGCAACTGCGTGAGGCGCCCCGCTAGCGTAAACGGTCCTGAAACGCTGGCCATGAGCAGCGGACCGTCGCGCAGCATCGAAGCTAACCGGCGAATTGTGTCGATGGCGACACTGACACGCCCGCTTTTTACCGCTTCTTCCGGCGTACGGACATCGTGGGGTAGTTTCCCTCGCTCCGCGTCGCCGGGCCATTTCAGGGATGAGCACTGATCTGCCTGTTCCCACTGGATGGTTGCACCCAGGGCTTCGGCTTCGAGATGCGGATCGCAATAGCACATGACGCCATCCGAGCGCAGCGGTCCGCGGATTTGCCGCTGGGCATTCGCAATTTTTGTGGGATCGGCCAAGTAGGAACGCAATGGAATATTTTCTACGCGCGCGCCGACGGAAAACAAAATTGGCAGGAACAATGGCCGGGCCGGCGCAACTCCTAGCACATTATGCCGCGCGCAGCTCAATCGCGCGCGGCTTCGATAATCTTCTCAGCGAGCCTCGCCGGGATTGGTGAAGATTACCTCGTGACTTCCAGGCATCTGCACCAGCCGGTACAGGCCAAGCCGGTTGGACATGCGCGGATGCCAGCCATACTCTCCCGGTGGCAAGGCGCTATCCTCAGTGCAATTGATATAACTTTTCGGAATCTCCCGGGAATAGAATTTCCATAGATCGAGCTTGTCCTTCGAAGGTTGCGGAGGGCATATCGGGCAGGCTGGGTTTCAAGCTTCAACCCAGCCCAGCCTCGATTGCGCATCAGAAGCTAAATTTCGCGCCGAACTGCATCTGCCGGGGGTTAAACGTCGTTCGCGGTCCGCCAAATCCACCGTTGGGGAACGGAGGACCGCCAGCCGGACAAGCCACCTGCCCTGTTTCTATGGCAATGGATGCAGCATCCTTATAGTGTCTGGGAACCGCTCCGCAGAAGTCCGGCGCACCATAAACTGACGTTACTTCGTCGATGTTGGCGCGGTTGAAGGCGTTGAACGCATCCACGGACAAATCCAGGCGCATGTGCTCCTTGAACTTGAAGAAGCGCGACACGCGCAGGTCCACCACCTCAAGAGAATCCCCGATGTAGGTGTTCCTGGCGGAGAGTCCCACCCGGTCAGTGACCGGATTGGTATCGTTGTTGGCGTCGAAGCCCACAAAATCGGTGAATGGCCGCCCCGATTGCACAGTGACAATACCGCTCAGCTCGAAGTTTCGAGCAAACGAATGCGCCGGCGTATCAGCCGTGAAATTGGCGATGAACCGGTTGCGCACATCATTGTTCGAATTGGCCCGCTCCGTGGGTCTTTCATAAGTGCTTTGCGGCGTGCTCACAAACGTCGTGAACGTTCCGTCGTCGAGCGCCTTAGAATAGGTGTAGTTGGCGTTGAAACGGAGGTAGGAGCCCAAACGCTGGGTCGCGGTCACCGCCACTCCGTGATAGATGGAGTTGCCGCTGTCATCCAGGTAATACAAAAGACCCGCGTCCAGGAATTCGGGGCCGTTGTAAAGCGGCTTGCCGTCCGGCAGTTTCGCCCCGCCGGTGCAATTGGTGATGAAGTTACCGGAACTCACCGTGGGCGTAGCACCAACCGGACATGCCACGTTTAGGTTCTCTGGACGGACGAGCTTGTGAGCTTGCACCATCAAATATCCCACGCTTACCGTCAACCCATGCCCGAATTCATGGTCGATCTCTAGGCTGGCTTGGTCGGAATAGGGTGTACGGCTGTTGTGATCGTTCGAGCCATCGCCCACCAGGGAATTCGGCCCTGTGATGTTCGTCGGGGGAACCTGGCCCGTCTCGAGAAGAGTAAAGGCATCCGCCGCCGCGTTGTGTATGAAACCCGGCCCCGGTATGAAGACCGTAGGTTCCTGGTTCAGTGACCAACCATTATTTTGCGACCCAAATTTGATCCCAGGCAGGTTTACGCCTTGCAGCACCACGGGCCGCTGCGGATACGTGACGAATATGAAAGAAAGGTTGTACCGATCGAAAAAGATTCCGCCACCCGCGCGGATAACAGTATGAGGAGTAAGAGCATAGGCGATCCCTGCGCGGGGCGCCCAATTCCGATAGTCCCGGTTGATTACGTTTTCAAAGCCGGTTTCAAAATCCCAGCGAAGGCCGTAATTGACGGTCAGTTTGGGAGTCGCCCGCCACTGATCCTGGAAAAAGAAGCCTGTGTAGGTGTGGTCCAGGTGAACGTTAAAATCGCTGGTCAACGAAGGTAGGAAAGCGTTCAGCCAATTCGTTGGAATGGGAGGAGAAAT